>JAABUZ0100001564.1_pt1 | contig 42728 bp, 42 predicted proteins | sample 5562091 | NCBI WGS metagenome assembly JAABUZ01 (sample SAMN12813069, study PRJNA571459) | rock metagenome | isolation source: Antarctica rocks | place: Antarctica: Victoria Land, Linnaeus Terrace sud | collected 2015-12-21
GCCACTCGGCCGGCCAACCGATCGTGGCCGGCTGGTCGTACTCGTGGCTGGCCCAACTGAGCCTCGGCAAGGACAGCTGGACGGCGCCGCTGGACGTCCGGCGTGTTCGTCCGCTGGACAATCCCCATGGCACCGCGGTGGCCCAGATCCGCGCCCTGCTGGCTCACCAAGCGGCCGCCGCTCCCGTCCCGACCTGCATCTTCGATGGCGGCTACGATCCGGTGCGGCTGGCCCGTGAGCTCGGCGACTTGGACGGCGAGCGCCTCGCGGTGTTGGTCCGCTTGCGCCGCGACCGCTGCTTCTACGCCGATCCACCGCCGCCCGACGGGCCGAAGGTGGGCCGACCTGGGTGGCATGGGGAGAAGTTCGCCTGCCGCGACCCATCCACCTGGGCAACGCCCACCGACGCCTACGGCGTCGACGACCCCCAATACGGCAGCGTGCAGGTGCGCGCCTGGAGTGGCCTGCACGCCAAGACCCAGAACCACCCGGAGCGGGGCAGTGGCAAGACCAAACCCGTCGTGCGCGGCTGGGTGCTGCTGGTTGAGGTCAGCCGCTTGCCCACCAAGACGCGGGCCCCGCAGCAGCTGTGGCTGTGGTGGCGCGGGCCGGGCACGCCAGATTTGGCCCTGCTCTGGCGGGCGTACGTCCGGCGGTTCGATCTGGAGCACCCGTTCAGATTCTGCAAGCAGACGCTGAATTGGACGACGCCGCGGCTGCGCCAGCCCGAGCAGGCGGATCGGTGGACCTGGCTGGTGCTGCTGGCGTACACCGAGCTCCGCCTGGCACGCCGCATCGCTGCTGATCGACGCCTGCCGTGGGAACCCGCCCAGCGCCCGCAGCGGACGGCCCTGACCCCGGCGCGGGTACGCCAGGGGTTTCCGGAGCTTCGCGCCTGGCTGGAGACCCCCGCAACCGCGCCAAAATCCTGCGGCCGCTCGCCTGGCCGGCCCAAAGGTGCGCGGTCCGGCCCAGCGCCACGCTATCCCGCGCTCAAGAAGTCCGCCTGAAAAACGACACCGGCTCTGGCCCATCACAAAACCGGCCCTTCAGCAACGGCCGGGCCCTCCCCCATGAGTTAAATGACAAGCTGAGGCGCTGTCAAGCAACAACCTGAGCAGTAGCGTGTGGTGCAGTCGTGTAGTTCCAGTCGCCGTGGAAGGCGGCGAGTTCGAGCTGCACCGCTGCGAGATCGGCGTCCGGAACCTTGACTCCGGTTGGGGAGGTCCCGATAGCCAGATCCGCCCGCACGGTCAGTCCGGTACGCGTAGTGGTGTTGCCGATGAGGTTGACGATCACTTCCAGGCTGACCAGCGGCCGTCCGCGCCAGTTCTGCGTGATGTGGCAGAACAAGCGGTGCTCGATCGTGGTCCACTTGCTGGTGCCCGGCGGGAAGTGACACACGCTGATGCGTAGCCCGGTCTCATCGGCCAGTCGCTGGAGCTCGGTCTTCCACCGGCGAGTATGGCTGCTGTTGCTGCCACCGCTGTCGGCGGTGATGAGCAGCTCTGTGGCGTTCGGGTAGGTCGGGCGCCCCCTCTCCTCCCACCAGCGGCGCACGCTGGCGACGGCAAACGCGGCCGTGTCGTGATCGATGCCGACACTGACCCAGCCCTGATTGGCCGCCACATCGTAGACCCCGTAGGGCAGCGCTTTGCCCAGCTGTCGGTCCCGGAAGTCATGCACACGTACTGCTTCGGGGTGCCCGGCCGGCTGCCACTCGCGCCCGCCGTTCTTGAAGTCCCCGACCAGCTCTTTCTTCTTGGCGTCGACCGAGATCACCGGCTGCCCGCGCTGCTGGTAGGCCCGCATCGTGCATCCCTCCATATCAACTCCTTCACCCCTTCCGGTCAAGTCGTTGTTTGACGGTGCCCAAGGGTGACGGTCGGCAGGGGCGTGGCGACGAAGGCCAGGAAGCGGTCGACGTCGGCACGGTAGGCGCGCTGGGTGTGCGGTGAGCGGCCGTGGAGCCACAGCGCGACCAGGTGCTCGTCTGTCGCGGTCCGCTGTGCGAGTACGCCCCGGGCATCGACGGAGCCGTGCGCCAGCAGCGTCACGCTGCGTCTGCTCCAGCGGGCGGCGATGGTGGTCGGTGGGGATCTGGCCTGAACACCCGGAACGGCTGATTCTGTGGCCAACCACGGGGCGGCGCAATAGTCAGCGTCGCAGCGCTGGCCGCGACGACGGCGCGCAGGACATCGCCCGGCGCGACGTGCCGCCAGAACAAGCGCCAGTGACGCGGGAGGAGTCGGTGGGGTGGGAGGCCACCGCTTGTGGTGCGGCCATGCAGCACCACGCTGCCGAAGCGCTCCTGCGACGCGGCCGCAGGTCCGGGCCCGGATGTCCAATAGCCCAGCACGGCTGTGTCGTCGTCGACGAAGCCCAACGCGAAGCGATCGGCCTGGCGCAGCGCGTCGAGAGTCGTGGCGGCGATCCCGTCTCGGGCGTCGTGAGAAAAAGCACTGGGCATGGATGCGGCTTCTCCGAACGTCAATCGTGCGATCCTGAATGCAGGATAATGCCACTATCATGCGTTCGGAAGAGGCCGCCGGCGACACGTTTCGGGCCACTTTTCCTTTGCAGGTGCCGCTGGTCTGGCCATCGCGCCGAGAGCGCACGGGTGTCGACCTCGTTCACCTCTGAAGGCTTGTGGCCAAGCCACCGTCGTCTACCGACGAGATAGCAACGCGACGTAGGCTCTCAGATCCGCCAGATGCGCAGACGCATGCTCGAACGGGCCTGCGGGTGCTTCTAGCACTCTGCCGAGCAGATCGCCCAGCGTGGCCGCACGCGCACCCGGATACAGGGGGGGCGCACGCCACTCCTCCTCGGGCAGGGCGCGGATCGCCTCCATGACGGCACGATGGGCCGCATCGGCTCTGTGGCGCACCTCCTCCAGCGACTGCGCCGCGGTGCGCGCCTGATTGCGCGCGTTGGCGGCGTCGGCGCCTTCCCAGGCGCCAGCGAGTGATCCCTCGGTCGGCGGTCGGCGCCCCGCTCGCCAGGCCGCCACCGTCTCGGTGGCCAGCTCCTCCCAGAACGCAATGTGCCCCAGGAGGTCTTTGGCCGACCATGCGCCCGTGCCGATCGTTGCCGGGCGGGTCATCTCGTCGGCTGACAGCCGAGCGAACACTGCCTGAAGCGCCTTGTGCCCTTCCTCCAGCAGGGTGACCGCCTCCGCTCGTGCCAGACCTGTCATGGCCCTAGTGTAACATCAAAATGGTGCTATCATGGTGCCATGTCAGACGAGGCGCGCCTTTCTCTCCGTCTCCCCCGTGACCTGCATGCGCTGCTACTCGAGCGCGCCACGGCCGAGCACCGCAGCCTGAACGCCCAGATCATCCATCTGCTCTGGCAGGCCTTCGTCGTGGACGCCGACAGCTACCGCGATGCCCGAAGCCACGTGGGGCGGTCAGAGTCCGTCCCGGCCCATCCCGTTCCCCACGCCTGAGGACAGCCCGTGATGAGTGGGCAGCTCCCAGCCGATTTCCCTATCGCCGACGCTGTCGCTTGACATCGTGGCGTTAGTGACGCATAACGAGGCCCATGACGGCCGCCCTCTCTCGCCCACGGGCACCGGCCGCTAGTCGTTCCTGCTCGTGTGCCCGGCTGGCGGCTCCTGTGACGTTGGCGCTAGTGGCAACGGTGCTGCTCCTGGGCCTTGGCTGTAGCCAACCGCCCACGCCAGAGACGGGGCTCCCGCGCCAAAAAGCCATCAGCCGGGCAACTGAGCTGGCCAAACAGTCGGTGCCCGAACAGGAGATGCGGGATGCGCGGATCGATGCTGTCACGGCCGAGCTCATCACGCTCGGCGACGCCAACCAACGCCTGAACCTCCAGGGCCCCGAGGAGTTCGGGCGCGGCCGAGGCTCGCGCTCCCTTGTGTGGTGGGTCAGTGTCCGCGGGTCCTTCACGTACGCCGGCATGGCGCCGCCGCGGGGCACGCCAGCGGTGTACCAGGCGCCGGAGCGCGACATCATCTACGACGCCAACAGCGGCGCGCTGATTGGGGACGCGCTGCCACATTCGCAGCGCTTGACGCCAGCCGTCATACCAGGGACGGGTCCCTGAGCTGGTCGACACTCAGCACGAGAGCGGCCCCAGGAACGTGTGGCAAGAGCTGCCCACCCAGCCGCCCCCTCACCTCAAGGTGCGACCGCGTGCCGCTCAGGGAACGTGGATGGCAGGACTGATCATGCAGCGATAGTTGTTCGACCGCAGATCGTACAGGCACATCTCCGAGTAGTACGTCCCGAGACGGAGCCCCGAGGGGCCGGTGTGATGGCCGGCCGTACAGCTCTGGGTGCCGCCCGTGCCGAGGGAGCGGTAATTGGAATCCAGCAGTGTCACCTGGACGTAGCAGTAGCGACTGCTGCCCCGCTCCCAGCCATCGGCATTCACCGACCCCCAGAGGCGTTGATGCAGGCCTTGACCGAGACGCCTTCGATGGACTGGGACCATGAACTACACCCCCCGCCGCTGGCCGCCTCAGCCGGCGCCGCCAGCAGCGGCAGGCTGAGCGCCGCGACCGCGAGTGACCGGACAACAAGGGGAACGCGCCCCAGACGTGAGCGACACCAGTTCAGTCGCTGCATCCTCATGAGCCCTACCTTTCCCGACATGGCTGGCGGCGCCATTCCATGACACCAATGGTCCCTCGTCTTGACGGCGCCACCGCCCACGATGGCGCCGTCAAGGCGCACCCCAGTACCTCCCCATGATGAGGACGACTGTGGTCGCCAACACTATCGATGCTAGCCTGTGGTCGGCAGTTGTCAAGTGTAGAAGAGACGGAGGTCACGTGAGAGCTGTGTGTCCCCATCGACCGAGCGCCGCGGGCGCGCGGGTGCTCGTATGATCGTATGACGCACCGTGTTGTCGTCACCGACGGTGGAACGGCGATCATGCCCGGGATCGAGCTGCTGCGCGAGAACGGCGTGGCGGTGGACGTCCTGCCGGGCCGCGACCCTGAGGCGAAGGTGGCCGCGGCGCGCGGCGCTGATGCGCTGCTGGTCCTGGCCGAGCCGCTCACGGCCGAGCAGATCGACCGCGTCGCCGAGGGTGGCGCCGTGCCGGGCCTGGCGATCCGCTGCGGCGTCGGCTTCGACGCCATAGACGTCGACGCCGCGACCCGGCGCGGCATGCGCGTCGCCAACGTTCCCGACTACTGCACGGACGAGGTCGCCGACCACGCGCTGGCGCTGCTGCTGGCGGCGGAGCGGCGACTGCCCCACTTCCTGAGCTCGTGGCGGACGTCGGGCACCTGGGACGGCTCGGGGAACGGCCTGCCGGTCCACCGGCTCGCCGATCTGACGCTCGGCGTCGTCGGTGCCGGACGGATCGGCCGGGCCGTGGCGAAGCGGGCGCAGGCCTTCGGCATGCGGGTGCTCGCCACCGACCCGGTGCCCCCACCAGGCTTCGAGACGGTCCCGTTGGCGGAGCTGCTGGCGCAGGCGGACGTGGTCACCCTGCACTGCCCGCACAACCGCCAGACGGAGTACTTGATGAACGACGGGACGTTCGCCCGCATGAAGGTGGGCTCCATCCTGGTCAACACGAGCCGCGGGCCGGTGGTCGACTCGGCGGCTCTGCTGCGTGGCCTGGAGCGCGAGCAGCCCCTGGTAGCGGCGCTGGACGTGCTCGAGAGTGAGCCAACCCCAGACTTGAGCGCGCCGCTTCTGCACCACCCGCGCGTGCTGGTGACGCCGCACGTCGCCTACTACTCCCGGGCGGCGCAGCGGAACGTGGCCCTGTTCGCCGCGCGTAACATCCTCGGGTTCCTGCGCACCGGCCGCGCCGACAACGTCGTGAACGGCGTCGCCGGATAGGGCGGATAAGGCGGATAAGAAGAAGGAGGCCCAGACATGGAGATCGTCCGAGCCGCGGCCACGGTCCCGAGTGACCGGGCGGTGGATTTTGCCGCGCGGGCGTTTGCCGCCACCGGGGTGCCGGAAGACGACGCCCGGAAAGCCGCCGAGGCGCTGGTCGACGCCGACGTCCACGGCACGACCACCCACGGGCTGAAAAATCTCAAGAACTACGTCGTCGCCCTGCTCGACCGCAGGGTCAACCCGCGGCCCAACATGCAGGACGTGGGCGGCGGCGCAGCCGCGCGCGTGCTGAGCGCCGACAACGCCCTGGGCCACGTCGCTGGCCACGCTGGCATGGAGCGGGCGATCGCGCTGGCCAAAGAATTCGGCGTCGGCACGGTGTTCGTGCGCGACAGCAACCACTACGGCGCGTCAGGCTACTGGGCGCGCCAGGCGCTGCGGCACAACATGGTGGGCTTCGCGTTCACCAGCGCGCTCGCCAGCATCGCCCCGTGGGGCGCCAAGGAGGCGCTGGTCGGCAACAACCCGCCGGCCTGGGCGATCCCGGCGCGCGTGGTCTCGCCGGAGGAGCCGCTGCCAGCGGGTGAGACGGACCCGGTGTTTCTGGACATCGCGCTCAGCGTGGTCGCGGGCAACCGCCTCGACATCTACCGCCGGCGCGGCGAGCCCATCCCGCTCGGCTGGGCGCTGGACAAGGACGGCGAGCCCACCACAGACGCGGCCGCCCGGTTGAACGGCGGGACGTTCGCGCCGATCGCCGAGTACAAGGGCTCCGGCCTGGCCATCGTGCTCGGGGTGATCGGCAGCTTCCTGGCCGGCGGACCGTTCGACGACCAGCGCACGCGCCCCGACGGCAGCGGTATCCCGGGCACGTGCTCCCATTGGTTCGCGGCCTACGACGTGGCCCAGCTGGTCAACCTGGAGGAGTTCACGGCCAAGGTGCGCGCCATCAAGGACCGCATCCACGCGACCACGCCGCGCGCCGGCGTCACCCGGGTGAGCGCCCCGGGCGACATCGAGAACGACAACGCCCGCCGCTACCGCGCCGAGGGCATCCCGCTGGAGCAGTTCACGCTGGACGAGCTCGCCTGGGTCGCGGAGCACACGGGCGTCCAGCTCGATGTCGTCTGACGGTCCAGCCAGCGCTCAGACGAGCCCGCCGCTGCGGCTGGGGGTCATAGGCTGCGGCAACATCAGCCTGCGCTTCCACCTGCCGGCGTGTCTGGCGGAGCCGCGCATCCGGGTCGTGGCGGCGGCCGACCCGACGCCGGCCCGTCTCGAGGCGTTCCGGTCGGCCGCCGGCCTCGACCCGGCCGACTGCTCTCCCGACCCAGAAAGCGTGCTGGCGCGGCCCGACGTGGCGGCGGTGCTGGTCGCGACGCCGCCCCGCTTCCGGCCGCCCCTCGTCCTGGCGGCGCTGGCGGCCGGCAAGCACGTCCTCAGCGAGAAGCCGATTGCTCTCACGCCGGCCGACGGGTGGGGCATGGTCGAGGCCGCCCGTGCCGCCGGTCGCTACCTGGCGGTGGTCCACAACTACTACTTCATGCCCGACTTCGTGGCCATCAAGGAGATCGTCGACAGCGGCGTCATTGGGCGACCGTACGTCGTGACGCTCAACTTCCTGAGCGTCGAGGACCGTCCGGGCGCGGCCGAGTACAGGCCGGGCTGGCGCCACGACCCGAGCCTGAGCGGCGGCGGCGTGCTCATGGACATGATTCACGCGATGTACGTCCTGCCCTGGCTCATGGGCGGCCCGATACAGTCGGTCAGCGCCGCCGTCGACACGCGCCGGGCCGCGTCCGGTCCGATCCAAGCCCAGGGCGAGGACGTGGCGCTCTGTCGGTTCGGCTTCCAGTCCGGCTTCGGCCTGGTCAACATGGCCTGGGGGGACGGGCCGGGCGGCGTCGAGATCATGGGCACCGAGGGACGGCTCCTGCTGTTCTACGACGCCTTCGGCACGGGCCCGTTCGTCAAGCCGGCGCAGCTGCACGTGTACCGCGGCTACGAGCGCCAGCCGGTCGAGCTGGTGGTGCAGCCGTCGCGCGGGGCAGGCGGTGTCTGGCACAACTTCGTCGGCAGCGTTGCCGGCGAGGAGGCGCCCATGGCCCCTGGCGAGCAGGCCTGCACGGCGCTCGAAGCAGTGGTCGCCGCCTACGCCTCGGCCGCCCGCCAGCGCACCGTCCAGCTCCCCCTGGACACCGCCGACCCGGTCTACCACCAGGGCGCTGCCGCCCTGGCATCCTCTGCCGCGTAAAGCGGCCGATCTGCAAACACGTCGACGGAGAGCCAGCATCCAGACTGGCTCTCGCCGTCCTTCAGGCAGGGAACCAGTGCCGGTCCTCGATCAGGCCTCGCAGGTAGGCCATCTGGCCCAGGTGCTGCAGGCAGTCGGCCACCACGCTGACCAGGCGCACACCCACGGTCGGCGGCGGGTCCCACTGGGGCTCGTCGAGCACGCGGTCCAGCTCCGCCGCCGTCACCCGCTCGATGTACGCGATTGACCGCTGGTGCACGGCGGCGTAGTAGTCCAGCAGCACCTGCGCACCGGCCGGCCGCAGGGCAGCCACCTGCTCGGGCCCGTCCCCGAAGCCGGTATCGGTTGGGTCGGCCGGCATGCTGAACCTGGCGTGCCAGCCGTCGGCGATCCAGGCCTGCGGCTGGTTCGCCAGCTCCGAGACGTGGTCGTCCTGGACGCGCGTGAGGTGCCAGGCGAGCCAGCCTAATGAGTTGGCCTGCTCGCTCGGTCGGTACACCAGCTGCTGTGGTGCCAGCCCGTCCAGGCACAGCCGCATGGTGCCCTCGATGCGGCCGAACGCGTCGCGCAAGAGATCCCTGTGGTCCATGGCTGTAAGGTACCGTGCCCGCTGACAGTTGGTGCTGGACACCGCGCGCCGGGTCCGGGGCTAGCGCGGGATCACGGGCAGGACGACGTGCGACGGGTAGCGCGCGTCGTGCAGGACTGTCTGGTGGGCGGTCTCCATGCGGGTGCTCGTGAAGATGTCCTCGCCAGTGTTCAGGTTGCGGTCGAAGCGCGGGAAATTGGAGCTGGAGATCTCCAGCCGCAGATGGTGGCCGGCGAAGAAGACGTTGCTCGTGGGCGCCATCTGGATGCGGTACTCGGCCACCTCGCCGGGCTCGAGAAACGCGACCGATTCCAGGCTGTGGCGGTGCCGCGCCCGCAGGATGCCCTCGGACAGGTGGATCGCCCGCCCGTCCGGGTAGACGTCCACCAGCTTGGCCGTGAAGTCGGTGTCTGGCGCCGACGAGGCCGCGTACAGCACCGCTTCCAGCGGCCCGGTCACCTCCACGTCATGGTCGAGCCGCGGGCTGGTGTACACGAGCACGTCGTCGCGTCGCTCCACCGGGCGCTGGTCGATGGGGCCGGGGTAGATGGGCTCGGCGGCGAACTTCATCCACGTCCACGTCGAGTTGTTCCCGCCCAGCGTCGGGACCGGGTTGTCCGGGTCGTAGTCGAAGCGGTCCGGTGGCTCGCCACCCGGCGGCTCCGGGGTGAGGCCGCCGTTCCCGATTGCCGAGCTCGCCCCGCCGCTGCTGTGCAGGTAGTAGGGCGTCAGCTCGGTCCGCGCCAGCGGCCACTCGTGCTCGTGGCGCCAGACGTTCTCGCCCATCACGAACAGCTTGATGGGCGGCTCGGCCATGATGCCCGTGTCGATACCCTTGAGCCAGTAGTCGAACCAGCGCAGGTCCTCCTGCCTCAGGTCCAGGTAGGCGCCGGGCCCGAAGTCGAGGTCGCCCAGGCGCGATCCCTCGGGCAGGTGGTGGGTCCACGGGATGACGTAGATTTTGGCGCTGTCGCGCGCCCGCTCGCTGGCGCCGACCTGGCGCAGCGTGCCCCAGGTGGGCAGCATCGCTGCCGTGTACGGGTCGTACCAGGCCGCCTGCTGGACGACCGGCACCGCCACCTGGTGCAGCGTGTCCTCCGTGTTCAGCGCCTTCCAGTAGTCGTCATAGGTCGTGTGGGCGCACCAGTCGCGGTACCAGGGCACCTCGCGGCCGATGGTCTGGACGTCGAAGTCCACGAGTGGCAGGTGGCGGTAGTAGCCCTTGTTGCCGAAGATGTGCGTGGCGCCGCGCTGGATGAGCGACACGCTGGTGCTGAAGATCACGGTGGCGAAGCCAGTGAGGGTCCACTGGACGGCGCCGCCCTGGCGGTGGCAGTCGCCGAAGTAGTCGCCCATGATCACCTGTGGCGCCATGGCTGTCAGGTATGGGCTGCCGTACTGGGCCGGCTGCCACTGGAACAGGCCGCCGTACGACCGGCCAGTAGTGCCGATGGTGCCGTCGTACCAGGGCTGGGTGCTGATCCACTCCAGCGTATCGTGCCCGTGTAGCTACCGTCCGGATTCCTCGTAAATCGATCACTGCGTCCCTCTGAACTGTCAAGAATCACGTCAAAGGTGTTGTCTCCTGGGCTTGATAGGTTCGCACTATAGTTCGATGTCCAGCCAGGCCCAAGGACGGAAACACGCGTGTCATTGCTGTTGCAACTTCCGTCGAATGCTGGACTTGGCCCTCGCCCTGAGTTGCTGGACTGCGATTGCTATCGGTTCCTGGTACGGGCGGTACGCTAGTCAGCGCTGCTATTTGGACGTCGATACTGCGCCCACAACAAAGGTAGTCGAATGCGTTGACATTGATGGTGTTGTTCCCAGCGTGAAAGAGCCCGTCAGGAATGGCTACCTGGCGACTCCAATGCCCGCAACTGCCTGGTTGGCCCGTACGACTGAGGACCTGTGTGCCATTGATGAAGGCCTCTGCGTCGTCGTCGACGGCGACGAAGAGCACGGCTCCCGTCGCAGGGGCACTCAGAACGAGCGTCCGCGACAAGCTGATTGAGCTGCCGGCCCCCGCCCACAGCGTCCCAGGCGGGCCACCATCAGAGCAGGCGCTGCCGTTGTCTCCCTTGAACGGTGCAGTGCCCGTAGCGGGTGCTCCACCGTTGACCGAGTACGTCCAGTTCGGGGAGCCCGTCGGAAGCAGAACATTGGGCGTCATTGTTGAAGGCCCGCTGAAGACGTCGGGCTGCCATCAACTACGTTCGCCGCCGACATCGCGGAGCTTGCGGGGCGGAGCGCCTGCTGGGTGGCCTGCGCAGGCGAGACGGTTGGGTACGGTCCCGGCGTGACGCCTGGGGCAGGGCTGCCGGGAGCCGCAGCGTACAGGATGGTGCCACTCCCCGGCGCGGCGAGCATGGAGAGCGTCAGCCATACAGCCACGATTGCGCGTGCGCCGGCTCCCAGGTCCTGTCGAAACTGCGACATGCGGGTCTCCCCCGTTGCGAAGGCACCAAACTCTGTGGTCGTCGTGCAGCGGTCAGGGCGCAGTCTCACCCCACGCGGGGCGCCTGTCTATTGGTCACCTGACCCATTTTGTTGCCCTCGCTGCCCAGGTCTGGCCTCGACGACGGCCGGGGTGGCCAGGCGGCCATCGTGGCCGTCGACCTGCCCCACGTCGGCCGCGGGCTGACGGACGTGGTCCGCGCCCGCGTCCAGGCCAGCACCGGCATCCCGGGCCACGCCGTGCTGCTGAACGCCTCGCACACCCACGGCGGCCCGCCGCTCGACCTCGGCGGCGGCATCAGCTGGACCAGGCAGGACCCCGAGTACGACAGCTACGCCGCCGTCCTGCCCGATCTCGTTGCCGGCGCTGTCTACGGCGCCTGGCACGCGCGGCGGCCAGCAGCCCCGTCCCGAGCACCATGCCGGCGCGCCAGCCACCCGCGCCGCGTGATCTGGAGACGCTCAGTGGCCGACATCATCAGCGCTCAGGACCCCCTCGTGCTCCGGTTGCTCGGGCCTGGCCGTCCGGGACGGCCCGGCCGAAGTGTACAGTGAATTGTGCGCCCCCAGGGCACGACCGCCGTTATCCACTATTTATCCAACTGGCCAACTGTCCAGCTATCCAGCTATCCAAGACCCACACCGTCACCGTGCCCAGCCAGTCGCCGGTCTTCGCCTTTCGCCCGGCCGCCCCGCGCTTTGCTGCCGTCCTCGCCTACGCCGTCGCGATGGCCTACGTCGAGGCCGCCGCCGTCGTCTACCTCCGCACCATCTACGGCGGTATCGACCCAGTCCAGCCGCGCCAGACGCCCTTCGATCCCTTGCCCGACCTCCTCGGGATCGAGGTTGGGCGGGAGGCGGCGACGGTCGTCATGTTGGCCACGGTTGGCTGGCTGGCGGCGCCGCGCGGCGCCGGGCGGCTCGGGGCTTTCGTCGCCGCCTTTGGCGCCTGGGACATCTTCTACTACGTGTTCCTGTGGCTCTTCACCGGCTGGCCGGCCGGCCCGCTCGCGCCCGACATCCTGTTCCTGATCCCCCTGACGTGGTGGGGACCGGTCATCTCGCCGGTGCTGATCGCGCTGTTGATGGTGGTGTGCGGCGGGCTGGTGCTGGCGCGCGACCTGGGGAGTGGCCTGCCGCCGCCGGACCGGTGGGCCTGGGCGGCGACAGTGGCTGGGGCCGCCGTCTGCCTTGGCGCTTTCATGGCCGACGCCCTGCTCGATCTCGCGGGTAGGTCGGCCACCCCCCTGGCCACCCCGAGCGGCACCTTTCCGTGGCCGCTGTTTGGCGCCGGCCTAACGCTCGGCGTCGTGGGCTGCTACCGCATCGTCGCCGCCCGGACCAGGCGGCTCAGAGGTCGGCCAGGGCAGGCACCAGCTCCTGGCCGATGAGCTCGAGCGACCCCGCCTCGTGGGCGTCCGGGATCGAGCAGTTCACCCACGTCACGCCTAATTCGGCCAGCTGTCGCCACTCCGCCAGCACCTGCGCCGGGGTCTGCGACCCGTTGCCGCCGGCGCGGCTCAGCTGCAGCCGGGTGTTCACGGTTTTCTCGATAGCGTCGTAGTCGCGCCCCTCGGCAGCGCAGTGGGCCCGCAGCACGTCCAGCTTGCCTTTGATGAAATCGGCGCCCTGATAGCCGAACAGGTTGCAGGCGTCGGCGTAGCGAGCCACCAGGCGCAGCGTCTTCTGCTCGCCGCTGCCGCCAATCATGATCGGCGGGTGCGGCTTCTGGATCGGCAGGGGCGAGCAGAGCGTCTCGGCCAGCTGGTAGTGGCGCCCCTGGTACGGCTTCACCTCCCCCGACCACAGCTGCAGCGCAATCTGGAGCGCCTCCTCCAGGCGGCGGAACCGCTCGCCGAGCGGTGGGAACGGGAATCCCAGCCCGAGGTGCTCGCGCTCGAACCAGGCGGCGCCGATCCCGAACCACGCCCGGCCGCCGGAGAGGACGTCGAGGGTCGTGGCCTGTTTCACGAGAAAGCCGGGCTGGCGGTAGGTCACGCCCGTCACCACGGTGCCGAGTCGCAGTCGCTCGGTGACCCCGGCCAGGAACCCGAGGGTGGTGTACGACTCGTTCATGTCCCACTCGGCCGGCCCCATGACCTGGATCTGGAAGAAGTGGTCCATCACCGACAGGCTGTAGAAGCCAGCCGCTTCGGCGCGCTGGGCGAGGCTTGCCAGGTCTCGGCCCATCGTGGCCGGGCCGCCGGGCCAGGTAAATCGACTGCAGTGCAGGCCAATCTTCATACGGTGAGAGACCTCCCACGCCCATCATGGCATATGGGCCGCCGACGCGGGTGGTACAAGCGCACGTCCTGTACCAGCAGAAGAATGAGCACGCATGCGCTGGCCCACCTGTCGTCAGCGCACCCTCGCCCCTTCTTGACTCCTAATTCTTAAGATGAATGTGAACGTGAACTCTCTCCTCAAGGCGACTCCCGTCACCGGCGCTGGCCGCCCGCCATCGGCGGCCGCCCCGTTCGGCGGCGCCACCGGCGCCCTCGGGACCGCCAGCGCCATCTTCTACATCGTGCTGTGGGCCTCGGCGTACGTGCCGAGCAAGATAGGCGCTACCGGCGCGCCGCCGCTGTGGTTCCTGGTGGCCCGCTTCCTGGTCGCCGGCGCGGTGATGTCCGCCATCGCCGTGGCGCTCCGGCGCCATTTCCCACGCCAGCTCAGGGAGTGGGCCACGTACGCCGCGCTCGGCGTCTGCGCCAACGCAGCCTACCTTGGGCTGACCTACAGCGCGCTCGGGCGCGGGCTGGCCTCCGGCGTCGGCTCGATCGTCGCCAGCACCAACCCGCTCATTCTGGCCATCGTCGCGCCGTGGCTCCTGCGCGAGCCGCTCACCCTGTACAAGGTCATAGGTCTGGTCTTTGGCTTTGGTGGCGTGGTCGGCATCATGCTCGGGCGGACCGGGACGACGACCGCGCTGCCCTTCGACGTGGGGCTGGCCTTCCTCGGCGTGGTGGCCAATGTCGCGTCGACCATCCTGTTCAAGCGCGGGCGTGGCACGAACGACCTTGTCGCCATCAACGCCATCCAGCTGGTCTCGGCTGGCGCGGTGCTGGTGCCGGTGGCCGCCCTGCTCGAAGGGGCCCCGGCGGTCCAGCTGAGCGTGGAGATGGTGGCCGCCTTCTGGTACCTGGTGCTCGTCCTGAGCGTGGGCGCGTCACTCATCTGGTTCTGGCTTCTGTCGCGGGGGAACGCGAGCCGGGTGAGCGCCTTCTACTTTCTGACGCCGGTCTTCGGCCTGCTCTTCGGCGCGGTCCTGCTCCACGAGACGGTGCGCCCCGCCGACGCCGTGGGGCTCGGCGCGATTGCGCTAGGGATCGTGCTCGTCCAGCGGGGCTGAAACGAGCTATCAGCTATCAGCTATCAGCTAGAGAAGCGTACCGCCGTGTCGGACCTAGGCGCAGCGGGCCGCTCACTCTGACACGTGCTGACGGCTGATCGCTGATAGCTGACGGCTCGTCCGCTGACAGCTCGTTGGCTGACAGCTAGAAACGGGAGGACGCACCTGTGGCATCGCTCGACAGTTTCCGGCTCCACGGCAAGGTCGCCTGGGTCACGGGCGCCGGCGGCATCGGTGTGGCCATCGCCGACGGCCTCGCGGGCGCCGGCGCGACAGTCGCCATCACCGACGTCAGCCGCGATGCCATCGACCGGGTGCAGGCCGGCCTGGCAGCGCATGGTCACGCTAGCCTGGCGGTCGTGGCCGACCTTGCCAGCAAGGGGGACGTGGACGCCGCCGCTGACCGGGTCGTCGCCGAGCTTGGCCGGCTGGACATCCTGGTGAACGCCGCGGGCATCACCCAGCGGGGCGACAGCGTCGACTACGCCGAGGCCCTGTGGAGCCGCATCCTCGGCGTCAACCTGAGCGGCGCCTTCTTCGCCTGCCAGGCTGCTGGGCGACACATGCTCCGCCAGGGCGGCGGCGGGGCCATCGTCAACGTGACGTCCATCGCCGGCGAGGTGGGCATCGCGACCACGCCGGCGTACTGCGCCAGCAAGGCCGGGCTGGCCAACGTCACCCGCGCGCTGGCCCTCGAGTGGGCACCGCACCGGATTCGCGTCAACGCCATCGCGCCTGGCTGGGTAAGGACCGCGATGGGCTCGGCCGCGCTGCGGCCGGAGCTGTTCGCGTCGACGATCGCCCGCGTCCCGCTGGGCCGGATCGCCGAGCCGGAGGAGCTGATCGGCCCGGTGGTGTTCCTGGTGTCCGACGCCGCCTCGTTCGTCACCGGCCACGTGCTGGCGGTCGACGGCGGCTTCCTGGCCCAGTAGAGGCGAGCCACGCGCTCATCCAGCAGTGAGTGACGGCCACATCTGACACTGTCCCTTCAAGCCGCCCATAGCGCTGCCCGCGATGAGATAGCGTTGACCAACTGTATACACAATGAGAACCGGAACAAGAGACAGCACCACGCCAGCCAGCACGACTGAGCCAGCCCAAGGGGGCCGGCCTGGCGCGCGGGGGTGGCGGTCACTCCAATCGTGGTCATGGTCAGGAGCTGCTACGCGACACAGGTCACTTCTTACGCTTGGCCCAGAGCGCTTCGAGATCCTTCTGCATCCCATCCAGTGCTTGCTTTGGCGTCCTCTCCTTGGTCATCGCCAGGGCACTGTATTTCGTGAAGATAGTCGTCATGGGGTTGGATTCCGGCGGCGCCGGGATCGGAGCGGTGTCCGGATGCTTGTCCAGGGTGTCGTAGAACACCTGCCAGTGCTTTGGGCCGGTTGTCGCGTAGCGCTCCGCTGTCATGAATGATCGTCGCGTTGGGGTACTATTGTTTGCCTGAAGGTCGATGGACATCGCTTCCACACTGGTCAGGTACTTCATGTATTCCCACGCCAGATCCTTGTCCCTGGCGTCTTTCATGAGCACGAAGCCGACAACACCGAACTGATGCCGCTGAGACTTCCACTTCGGGAACAGCTGCACGTCAAAGGCATCGGGGCTCATCCCCGCCGCGTGGAGGCCCGCTGCCCAGAAGCCGCCGGCGGGCGTCAGCGCGAGCTTGTTGCCACTGAAGAAGCCCTGCAGCTGAGAACCACCGCCCAGCTCTACCGGTGCGGAAACCCCTTCGTTCAGCAACTGGGCCATGAAATCGAGCGCCTCGACGTTCGCCGCGTCATTCGCTTTGGGCTGATTCCAGCGCCAGCCGCCGCCACGGCCCTGGGCCGCCGGATCGTCCTTGTAGAACATCTGCCACAGCCACTCACCGCCAGGAGCTCGCTCCTCGGTCAGGAGATTGCTGCCGTTGGCGAAGATCCACGGCATCCAGCTTCCCCAGAGCCGGTTCACCCACTGATAGCCGAAGACGTCGGTCTGGCCACCGCTGCCTTGCTTCGTCGTTTTCTTAACGTAGTCGTAGAACTTATCTTTGTCCCAGTCAGCCGCCGGGTAGTCTAATCCGACTGCCTGCAGTACGGAGGTATTCAAGTACATGTTGGCCGCATTGAAGTCGGTGGGCAGTTCATAAAGGCTACCCTCGTACATCATGGCCTCAGTGAGGGCGGGGTGAACGTCCGCAAAGTAGGGGGCCAGTTCCTTCTGGTCGCGCTTTACGTAGTCATCTATAGGAATGGCCAAGCCTTGGCCTGCAAAGAGCTGGGTGCCTTCGGTTGCCACGAAGACTAAGTCCGGAGCATTGTTCGCTGCCTTCATGGTCAGCACTTTGCCGAAGAACTCTTCCCAGTCTGTTCCCTGGACCGGCGTGTACTCCACCTTGACGTTCGGGAACCGCTTGTTGAACGGCGGGATCAAGGCGGCACGTCGGTCGGCGTCAGCGCGAGACCCAATGAGGGCGATGCGAATGGTTCCCTCTTTGGAGGACCCAGCTGGCGCCGCTGTTGCAGAGGCGGGTGCGGTGGCGGCCGCCGATGGTGCGGCTGCCTGCCCGGTCGGCGCCGCCACGGTGGTCGGCGCGGCGGTTGTCGCCTGAGCAGCCGTCGGGCTAGACGTGGTGGCGCGCGCGCAAGCCGCTGCTGAGTGCCAGGCGCAAGAAGCTGCGCCGATGCATGTGCTGACCGAACGACCCGTCGAGCATGGCCAGGAATCCTTCTCGTGTGGCAAGGCTAATTCGATGATAGATCACCCCGCGCACAGGTGGATGGGCCTCCCTCCGAGCTCTAGAATGGGGGCGGGACCCCCCGAAGTGCCACGCTTCTACAAGCCGGTCGACGGCTGGGCCGCCGACGTCATCCCCTTCTACTGGCAGGGTGAGTACCACCTCTTCTACCTGAAGGACTACCGGGACCCGGAGCGGCATGGTCCGGGTACGCCTTGGGAACACCTGGGCACGCGCGATTTCGTTCATTTTACCGAGTACCCGCAGGCGCTGGCACGCGGCCCGCGCCACGCGCAAGATCTGTGGGTGTTCACCGGCAGCGTCATCGAACAGAACGGCTTATTCCACATCTTCTACACGGGTCACAACAGGCTGCTCGTCGAGCAACGCCGCCCGAAGGAAGCGGTCATGCACGCCACGAGCACTGACCTCATCCAGTGGACGAAGGACCCGGCGAATCCAATCTTGCTTGCCCCGCTGGACCGTTACGAGTCAGACGACTGGCGCGACCCATTCGTTTTCTGGAATGAGGAGGACGGCGAGTACTGGATGCTGCTGGCGGCGCGGCTGCGGGGTGGACCGTCCCGACGGCGCGGCTGCGTTGCGCTTGCCAGCTCGCCGGACCTCGTCCACTGGACCGTGCGGGATCCGTTCTGGGCGCCGCACCTCTACTACACCCACGAGTGTCCAGATCTGTTCCGGATGGGTGACTGGTGGTGTCTGGTCTACTCGACCTACTCGGAGCGGACGGTCACGCACTATCGGATGAGCCGGAGCCTGTCGGGCCCGTGGCAAGCCCCACCGGCAGACGATACCTTCGACGATCGCGCCTTTTACGCCGCCAAGACTGTCTCGGACGGCGCCCGCCGCTTTGCCTGTGGCTGGAATCCGACGCGCGAAGGCAGCAGTGACGCTGGCCAATGGCACTGGGGCGGTAGTCTCGTCTTCCACGAGATCATCCAGGCTCCTGATGGGACGCTGCGGGTCCACGTGCCCGACGAGGTCGCCGCCGCGTTCGCTAGGCCGAAGCAGGCCGTGTTCCAGCCGACGATCGGCACCTGGCGACAGGGTGGGACAACCATCACAGGCGACGCGGGCAACGGCTATGCGGCCTGCCGGCTCGGTCCCATGGCCACCTGCTGCCGCCTCTCGGTCGAGCTGACGTGCACACCGGGGACTCGCGCCTGCGGCGTGCTGCTCCATGCCGACGAAGGCCTTGACACCTACTACGAGGTGCGCTGGGAGCCCACCGCGCGCCGGATAGTCTTCGATCGCTGGCCACGACCAGGTGATCAGCCCTTCATGCTGGAGCGGCAGCTCGACTTGCCTTCGGACCGTCCGATCCGCCTACAGATCTTCGCCGATGACACGATCGTGGAGGTGTACGCCGATGACCGGATCGCCCTCAGCGCCCGCGCCTACGACCACCGTGCCGGCGAATGGGGTTTGTTCGTGTACGAAGGCGCAGCGACGTTTCGCGACTGCGAGTTGGCCGAATGACAACGGAGGGCTCCCCGGAGTCCACCGAGCCGCTGTTCCTCGGGATTGACATCGGCACAACTGGCGCGCGTGCGGTGGTGATCGATCCCGCCGGACGCGTCCGTGCGGCCGGGGCGGCCGACTACCCGATGCACACGCCGCGGCCGCTCTGGGCGGAGCAGGCCCCCGGCGACTGGTGGCACGGCGCCGTGGTGGCAACACGACAGGCGCTCGCGGCGGACGGGGTTGCCGCTGCCGCGATATCCGGAATTGGCCTCACTGGCCAGATGCATAGCACCGTGTTCCTGGACGACCGTGACCGGGTTGTCCGGCCGGCGATCCTGTGGTGCGACCAGCGCACTGAGGCGGAATGTGCCTGGATCAGCGAGCGAGTGGGTCCGGAGCGCCTCGCCCAGATTGCTTGCAACCCGGCCCTGACGGGCTTCAGCGCGCCGAAGATTGTCTGGCTGCGTGCCCACGAGCCGGAGACGTTCGCGCGGGTGCGACGTGTTCTGTTGCCGAAGGACTACCTGCGCTTCTTGCTGACCGGTGAGCGCGCGACCGACGTCACCGACGCCTCTGGTACGCTCCTGCTCGACGTGCCGCGCCGCACCTGGTCCGGCGCATTGTTTGATCGGCTCGAGATCGATCCCGCCTGGCTGCCGGTGGTCCACGAGTCGGCCGCTGTCACTGGCACGATCAGCCCGGCCGCCGCCGAGGCCACCGGGCTGCGCGCGGGTACGCCGGTTGTCGCCGGCGCCGGTGACCAAGCTGCGGGCGCCATTGGCAACGGCATCGTGCGCCCCGGTGTCGTCTCCGCGACCGTCGGCACCTCGGGTGTCGTCTTCGCTTTCGCCGCCCAGCCCAGCCGGGATCCGCTTGGCCGCATCCATACGTTCTGCCACGCTATTCCCGCCGCCTGGCACGTCATGGGGGTCACTCTGGCCGCAGGGCTCTCGTTGCGTTGGTTCCGCGACACCTTCGGCCTGGCAACGGCCGCTGGCGCGAGTGACCCATACGCGGCGCTCGCGGCCGAGGCCGCCGATGCCGGGCCCGGCGCCGACGGCCTGCTCTTCCTTCCCTACCTGATGGGCGAGCGCACACCGCATCTGGACACCCATGCGCGTGGCGTGCTGTTCGGGCTGACAGCACGCCACGGTCGACGGCACGTGGTGCGTGCGATTCTTGAGGGCGTCGCGTTCAGTCTGCGCGACACCCTCGACATCTTCGACGCCCTCGGCGTCGCGGCGGATGAGGTACGCCTGTCCGGCGGCGGCGCACGCAGCCCACTCTGGCGCCAGATCCAGGCCGACGTGTTCGGCCGTCGGGCGGTGGTGCCGAGCACCCGAGAGGGACCGGCGTTCGGCGCGGCGCTCCTCGCGGCCGTCGGCACGGGCGCCTTTGTGAGCGCTGAAGCGGCGTGTGACGCGACGCTTTCGATCGCGTCGGAGGTTGCGCCCGACCCGTCCACGACTGCCCTCTACCATCGTCTGTACGGCATTTACCGCGAGCTGTACCCGGCACTGCGCCCACAGTTCCGTCGCCTGGCCGCTGCGGTCGGCGACTGAGCACGCTCGGAGTGGCAGCCGAGGAGTCCGTGTTTGGCTATTGCCGGCCGATAGTCCGGACAGTCGTCATCCGGACGGGTCGGCGTCGGGTCCCGAGGCGCCGCGTTTTCAGGCTATCCGTTCTCGCCTCTCGCTCAGCCCTTGGTCGAGCCGAGCGTCAGCCCGGCCACGAACTGCCGCTGCAGCACGATGTAGACGATGAACGTCGGCAGCGCCACCAGGATGGCCCCGGCTGCTATCAGGTTGTTGTCGGTGAAGAACAGCCCGGCCAGGTCGGACAGGGCCGAGGTGACCGGCCGCTTGGCGCCGGTCTGCATCAGGACCCTGGCCCAGAAGAAGTCGTTGTAGATCCACGTCACCTGGAGCGTCGCCAGCGCCCCCAGGGCCGGCCGACACAGCGGCAGGATCACGTTCCAGTACGTCCGCCACACCGACGCGCCGTCGACCAGCGCCGCCTCGTTCAGCTCGCGCGGAATGGTCTTCATGTAGTTGCTCAGCACGAACGTGCAGAACCCCATCTGGAACGCCACGTGGATGGCGATGATCCCGACAAAGCTGTCGAACAGCAGCCCCGTGTCGCTCAGCCACTCTGGCAGAGGGATCGTCAGGTACATCCGGTAGAGCGGCGTGACCACCACCTGCTGCGGGAGCAGGTTGCCCGCCGTGAACAGCATCAGCAGCGCCAGGTTGAAGCGGAAGCTGAACCGCGCCACCACGAAGGCGACGAACGACGACAGCAGCAGCGTGAGCACCACGGCGGGCACCACGATGATCAGCGTGTTCGTGTAGTAGTGGGGCAGGTCCGCCTGGGTCCAGGCGTTGACGTAGTTCTCCACGTTCAGGACGCCCGGCAGCGAGACGTAGCCCCGCTGGGCGGTGTCCGCGTACGGCCGCAGCGAGGTGTAGACCGCCCACAGCACGGGCAGCAGCCAGACGGCGGCGGTGGCCATCAGGAACGCGTGGAGCACGACGCGCGCCCGCGAGACCCGCTTGGCCGGCCGAACCGCTGCCAGGGCGCCAGGGCGAGAGACGGCGCCGACTGTCACACCACCTGCTCCGCCTGGAACGTGCGCACCAGATAGTAGACGATGAAGCCGATGGAGATGACCAGGAGGATGACCGCCAGGGCGGAGCCGAAGCCGATCCGGCTCGCTTCGCCGATGATGTTGTTGGTCACCAGGACTGACAGCAGCTCGAGGCCGTTGGTGCCTTTGTTCGTCACGTACACCAGATCGAACGCGCGCAGCGACTCTATGACCGTCACGACCAGGACGACGACGTTGATCGGCTGCAAGGTGGGGAAGACGACGCGGAAGAACGTCTGCCGCGCGTTGGCCCCGTCGATGGCGGCCGCCTCCCGCAGGGACGGGTCCACCGACTTCAAGCCGGACAGGTAGAGGATCATGATGTAGCCTGCCTGGCGCCAGCTCGCGGCCACGAGAATGGCCCACAGGTTCAGCTGCGGGTTGCCCAACCAGTCGATCAGGTTCCCCTGGCGAGTCTTGCCGAGCAGGTTGTTGATGAGCCCCTGCTCCGGTGCGTAGATCTGCGAGTTCCAGATGAAGCCAACGATGGCCAGCGACAGGATCACCGGCAGGTAGAAGACGCTCTGGTAGAAGCGCGAGCCGCGCATCTCGCGGTCGAGAAGCACCGCCAGGAACATCCCGAAGGGCGTGGCGATCAGGATGAAGAAGCCCAGCCAGAGGAGGTTGTGCGCCAGGGCAGGCCAGAACGGCGGGTAGATGGCGACGATGTCCTGGTAGTTCTTCACCCCGATGACCTGGATCGTCGCCAGCCCGCCGATGCCGTTCCAACGGGTGAACGACAGCACCACCGACCCGAGCGTCGGCAGCCACACCAGGAAGACGTGGGTGAAGGTGGGGACGCCGACCATGGCCGCCAGGATGAGCTTGTCCTGGCCGGTCAGCAGGCTGAGGCGCCCGCGCTTGCTCGGCACGGCAAGCGCGGGCGCTCCGACGCCGCCGGACGACGCGCCCGGCCGAGCCGAGGAAGGACTGGCCAATGCCCGGTCGCTCATGGCGAGCCTCTAGCCGATGAAGATGGACTTCTTCTGGTCGTCGATCGACTTGAGCAGTGCGTCGACGTCGTCCGGCTTGTTCAGGAACTGCTGGAACGACGGGATCATCACCGTGGACGCGAAGTCCGGGCGCGTATCGCGGTCCAGGAACTGCGCGATGTGCTTCGCCGACCCGATCACCTCGGCCGACTTCTTCTGGAGCGCGCTGTACGTATCGGTCTTGGCGTCTTTGGCGGCGGCGATGTCGTTCGGGTCGGACTTGAGGTAGATCATCTGGGCCTCACCGGTGGCGAGGTACTCCAGCAGCGCCTTGGCGCCGGCGGCGTTCCTGGGCGACTTGCTCAGCATGAAGCCGTCGATGGGCGCGTCGATCGAGTCCTGGCCGTACTGGGAGTTGATCTCCGGGTACGGGAAGAAGTCCAGGTCGTCGTGGTCGGCCTGGTTCGTGAACTGCTGGCCGACGAACGCGCCGAGCAGGTACATGCCGCTCTGCTTGCTCACGAGCGTCTGCGCCGCGTCCTGCCAGTCGCGCCCCAGGGCCCCCTCCTGGTGGTAGGGCAGCAGGCCGCGCCACGTGTCGAAAACGCTCTTGACCTTGGGATCGGTCCACGACTCTTTGCCCGCCATGAGGGAGATGTGGAAGTCGTAGCCGTTGGTCCGCATATTGAGGATGTCGAAGGTCCCCATCGCCGGCCAGCCCTGCTTGTCGGCGAAGGCGAATGGCACGATGCCGTCCTTCTTCATCTGCTCGCACAGGGCCTTGAGGTCGTCGAGTGTCTTGGGCACCTGGTAGTTCTTGTCCTTGAACAAGCTCTTCCGGTAAAAGACGGCCCACGGGTAGTTGTAGATCGGGACGAAGTACTGGTGGCCGTCGGCGCCGGTCGAGGCCAGCTTCATCGGGTCGGAGTAGTTGCCGCCCACCTTGGCCCAGACGTCGTCGATCTGGCTCGCCAGGCCCTGGGCGGCGAAGAACTGCATCCGGTAGCCGGCGAACCAGGTGAAGACGTCGTCCGGCTTGCCCTGCAGGTAGTTGTTGATCTGCTCCTGGAAGGCCTCGTGCTGGACAGTGTTGACGGTGACGGGGATGCCGGTCTTCTGCGTGAAGGCGTCGAAGACGGCCTGCATGGCGGCCTTGGGAACGGCGTCGGAGTAGTTCGAGCCAAGGGTGACGGCGTTGCCCGAGGCGGCGGTGGTGGCGCCGGCGGCTGGCGCCGTGGTCGGCTTGGCGGCCGCGGCTGGCGCCGTCGTCGGCTTCGCTGCCGCGGCCGTGGTTGGAGCAGCGGCGGGCGCGCTCGTCGGAGCTGCCGCCGTGCCGCCCCCGCCGCCACACGCGGCCAGGAGCGACCCGCCGAAGGCAAGGGCTCCGAGGCGGAGAAAGTCCCGCCGCGGCCGCGTGTGGGCCAACGCCGAGCCCGGCGGGACCGTGCTGTGATCGTCCATGGAAGTATATCCCCTGTCTCTTGTCTCTTCTCTCGTCGCGGGCCGCGAGCTGACCGCCGGCCTGACGTCCCCTCGATGCGTGCCGAGCAGCCGCCCAAACCACGCTCAAGCGAGAAGTGGGAAGTGAGCCATATCTTGCGCAAGCCGGGGTGGCCTGTCAACCTTGAAAGGATTAGGCGGATAGGAATAGGCGATAGGAAAAGGCTCGACGGAACTGGGCCCGGTCCGCCTGGAACCGCCTGTCCGCACCGAGGTCGCTGTAGCATGGAGGGGCCGTGCGGCAGAGCCACCCGCCCATCAACCCGTCGACCGACGTGCGCATCCTCGTGCACCGACTCGACGCGTGAGTGGCAGGAGCGAGCTGGCCACGGCCGGCGCTGTCGCGCTCCTCGGCATGGCGCTGACCACCTATGGCGCTCTGGCGCACGTGGGCCTGCTGGTCGCCCCCGGCTCGGCCCTCATCCTGGCCGGCGGCGGCTGGCTCGGCAGCGCCCTGGCCCGCCACGACATCCGCCTCATCCCGACATCCTTACCAGCCACGCCAACCACGCCAGCTGTGCCCCCGGAGAGCCGCGCGCCGTAATGCCTACCCGCCCGATCGCCTGGAACGTCGGCGAGGTAGCCGTCGCCGCCATGTATCTGCTGATGGTGATGCAGGCGCTCCTGCTCGGCTACGGCGGCACCCGCCGCTACCTCCAGTGGCGCAGCGGCAAGCCGTTCGGCCCGATCACCGACGTCGGCCAGCGGCTGCGCAAGGCGCTCGCCGTGACCTTCCTGCACCAGCGGTTGATCCGCCGCGGCTACGTCTACGGCGGGCTGATGCACCTGTTCATCTTCTGGGGCTTCCTGATGCTGTTCGTCGGGACGCTCATCGTGCTGCTCGAGGCCGACGTCGCCCGGCCGTACTTCGGCGTCTCGTTCTACAACGGCGCTTTCTACGTTGTTTACAAGGTTGTTATCAACTTCTTTGGTCTTCTCTTCATCGTGGGCCTGCTCATGGCCGTGTGGCGCCGCTACGGGCAGCCCCTGCCAAAGTTCCGCCGCAGCCTGAGCGACGACGCCGTCGTCCTGGGCCTGCTGCTGTGGCTGGCGGTGAGCGGGTTCCTGCTTCAGGCGCTGCGGCTGGCGGCGACCCAGGACCCGGCGGCGCCGGTGCACTGGGTGTCGTACCCGATCGCCGTGGCTCTGTCGGGCGTCGACCCGGGCCTGCTGCGCGCGGCGCACGCGACCACCTGGTGGCTGCACATGCTGTCCAACACGGCGCTGATCGCCTACATCCCCGTCTCCAAGCTGTTCCACATGGTCACCGGACCCGCCAACGTCTTCATGCGCGCGACGGAGCCGCGGTGGGCTACCGCCGGCATCGCCAACATCGAGCAGCAGGAGCACTTCGGCGCCGACAAGCTGGCGGACTTCAGCTGGAAGCAGCTCCTGAACGTCGACGCCTGCATGCGCTGCGGCCGCTGCCTGGACTACTGCCCGACGTTCGTCACCGGCAAGCCGCTCAAGCCGCGGCAGCTCATCGTCGAGGTCAGCGCCTACATGGCCCGCCAGGGCGCCATGCGCGCCGGCGTGGCCGGGCCCCAGCCAAGCGAGGCGGGCGTGCGCGGCCACGAGCTGGTCGTTTCGGGCGAGCCGTCGCTGGTCGACGTGCCGGTGGCCGCGGACCTGATCGGCGACGTCGTCTCGCCCGAGGAGATCTGGGACTGCACCACCTGCCGGGCCTGCATGGAGCAGTGCCCGGTGCTCATCGAGCACGTGCCGCTCATCACGGAGCTCCGCCGCAACCTCGTCCTGGAGCAAAGCTCGTTCCCCCAGGAGCTCCAGACCCTTTTCAACAACCTCGAGCGGAACGGCAACCCGTACTCCTTCCCGGCCAGCATGCGCGCCGACTGGGCCGCGCCGCTCGGCGTGCGGCCGATCGCCGAGGTCGAGGATCCCAGCACGCTGGAGGTGCTGTACTGGGTCGGCTGTATGTCGTCGTTCGACGCGCGCACCCAGAAGGTTGCCCAGGCGCTGGTCCAGATCCTCCAGGCCGCCGGGGTCGAGTTCGCCATCCTCGGCCTGGAGGAGACGTGCTGCGGCGATCCCGCGCGACGGGCCGGCAACGAGTACCTCTACCAGATCCTGGCGCAGGGGAACACCGAGACGCTGAACGGCTACAAGCCGAAGCGCATAGTGGCCAGCTGCCCGCACTGCTTCAACACGCTGAAGAACGAGTACCCCGAGCTCGGTGGCCGGTTCGAGGTGGTCTCGCACAGCCAGCTCATCGAGGAGCTCATCGCCGCCGGGCGCCTGCGGCTGCCGGCGGATGGCGCGCGGCCGCCGGACGGGTTCGCCTACCACGACCCCTGCTACCTGGGCCGGTACAACGGGGTCTACGAGGCGCCGCGCCAGGTTCTGCGCGAAGCGGACGGCGGCTTCACGGAGCTGCCGCGCTGCCGTGACCGCGGCTTCTGCTGCGGCGCGGGGGGCGCCCGGGCGTTCATGGAGGAGAAGCGCGGCACGCGCATCAGCCACAATCGGCTCCAGGAGGCGATCGCCACCAGGGCGAGCGGGGTGGCGGTGGCGTGCCCGTTCTGCGTGACCATGTTCGAGGACGGCGTGAAGGGCCTGAACGTCGAGGAGACGTTCGCCGTCCGCGACGTCGCCGAGATCGTGGCCGAACGGCTGCGCGCCGGCGACGGGGCGACGGGACCGCCTAACGCCTGAGACGAGCGACCGTTGGCTCTGGCCGCTGACGCGATCGACAGAGCTGAGTCCTTTAGCCCGGATTATTCACCGGCAGGGGATACCCACAACATGTTGGATGAGTGCTTCGGAAGGTCCCCAACCGGCTGCTTCGCAAGAGGCCCATGAATAATCCGGGTTAGAGGGCCGGGCGCCAGTAGACGCTGTGGTCGCGCAGCAGCAGGCCGGCACCGACCAGCTCGCGGCGCAGCGTCGCGGCGTCGGCGTGGTAGCGCTGGAGAACCTCGTTCACCGCGACCTCGGCGTAGCGCCGGCCTGGCGTGAAGCGCTGGGCCAGCCACTTCAGCACGACCCCACGCTTCTTGCGGCTGGCCGGGATCTCCGTGAGGCGGTTGTCAGCGAAGTAGGCGCGCAGCACCTTGCGCTCCCAGTCGTCGGCGGGTCCGTCGAGCGGGAGAGCGGCCATGCGCTCGGGGGCGAGGGCTTCGCGGCTGGCGCGGCGTAGGGCGTCGACGTCGAGCCGGTACAAGTGGCTGGTGCCTTCGGGGCGCATAGCGACCAGACCGGCCTGCCTCAGCTTGGCGAGGTGGTGGGAGACGGTAGGGGGGCGGAGGGCGAGGAGGGAGGCGAGCTCGTCGACGCTGGCCTCGCGGCTGGCGAGGATGCCGACGAGGCGGAGGCGGCTCTCGTCGGCGAGGGCCTTGAAGAAGCGGAGGGCTGGCTGGAGGGGGCCGCCGGCCGCGGGCGCCCAGGTATCTTCGATGCTCATCTAATTAGAAGCATATCAACAGAGCAGCGGTCTGGCAAGTTCTTTGCCCGGTCGCCCCTGACCCCGTCAGCTCGGGCCTCAGTGGCCCCGGAACGCCTCCTCCAGCCATTCGGCCACCACCGTCGGCACCACCTTGGCGTCCACCACCAGCGCCCGACGCGCCCCTCCCGCCAGCCAGGCGCCGACCAGCGCCAGGTCGGCGCGCGCGCGCACCGTCACGCCGTCCAGGCCCGCCGCCCGGCCCAGAGCGGCGAAGTCCACGTCCGGAAACTGGACCAGGCCGAGCGGCGCGCCGTGCGGCCCGAAGTGGTGCACCTCGGCGCCGTACGCCGCGTCGTTGTACACCACCACCACCATGCGCAGTCCCAGGCGGGCGATCGTCTCGAACTCGGGCAGCGCCATGAGCGCCCCGCCGTCGCCAACAGCCGCCACGGTCAGCCGACCGGGGCGCGCGACCGCCGCGCCGATTGCCGACGCCAGGCCCAGACCGACCGCCTGGAACGCCTGCGTAAACACGAAAGCGCTCTCGTCGGGGACCCGCAGGTACATCGCCGGATAGCCCATGAAGTGCCCCGAGTCGATCGCCACGGTCCGCTGCTCGGGCAGCAGGTCGTCCAGCCCCGCCGACAGCGCGCGCGGGTCGATCCGCTCGCCGTCGCTGGCGTCCTCGAACGGCTCGTCCCGCCAGCCGCCCAGGCGGATCCGCTCGGCTAGGCCGGGGCCGCGCCAGGCATCCCATGGCGGGCCACGGTGGGCAAGCTCCTGGACGAGCGCCCGCGCCGTCTCGGCGACGTCGCCGACGACGCCGATGTCCACGCGGTGGTGCGCGCCGATGGCGTCTGGGTCGACGTCGACCTGGACGACAGTGGCCTCGGGGTGCAGCAGGCGCCCATGGCGGGTGGTCCACATGGTGAGCGCGACCCCCATGCCCAGCACCACGTCGGCCGCGGCGATCAGCTCGGCCGCCACGGGCGATGCGAACCCGCCCGAGATGCCGAGCGCCCACGGGTTGCCGGCGAAGAGCCCGTGGGCGACGGCCGACGTGGCCAGCAGCCCGCCAACCTGCTGAGCCAGCCTTTCGAGCGGCTCCCGGGCGTCCGCCAGGACGGCGCCGCGGCCGGCCAGGATCAGCGGCCGCGCTGCCGATGCCAGCGCGTCGGCTACCTCCTGGACCGACGTGGCCGAGGGCCGCACGGGCCGCAAGGCGGGCGCCTCGGGCCGGGGCGCCTCGGGCTCCGGGCACGGTGCCGACTGCACGTCCAACGGCATCAGCAGCACCACGGGGCGCCGTTCGAGTCGGGCTCGCCGCAGCGCCCGGCTCGCGTCGGCAACAGCGCTCTCCGGCCCGTACAGGCGGTCGACCACGGCTCCGACCGAGGTTGCCAGGCCGGCCTGGTCGATCCGAAAGTTCGACCGCAGCGCGGCCGCGGCCGTGTCGGCGGCGAGCACCAGCAGCGGCGTGCGGCTCTTGGCCGCCTCGGTGAGCCCGGTGATGGCGTTGGTGAGCCCCGGCCCCTGGTGCAGGCTGCACGCGGCGGTCCTGCCCGTCACCCGCGCGTAGGCGTCGGCCATGACGACGGCGCCGTTCTCGTGGCGCGCCGCGACGAACGCCGCCCCGGCCGCGACCAGGGCGTTGCTGACGGCGAAGTTGCCGCTCCCGATCAGCCCGAAGACCTGGCGCACGCCCCGCTCGCCGAGCGCCCGGCCGACCGCCTCGGCGACCTGCATGGCGCTGGTCAGCGCGGCACGAGGGCGAGCACCCGGGCCGGACTGCCAGACCCCCGCACGATGGGCAGCGGCGCCACCACCAGCACGGCCCCGGTCGCGGGCAGCCGCGCCACGTTGGCCAGCTGCGTGAGCCCGTACTTGCCAGCGCCCAGCAGGGCCGCGTGGCAGGGGAATGGCGGGTCGAAGCTGTGGGCGGCGCCGGCGTCGGTCCCGACCGTCTCAACGCCGAAGCCCCGGATCGGCGCCTGCTCGGCAAGCCAGCGGGCGCACGCGACCGACACCCCGGGCGTCCGTGGGCCGGCCGCGCCAGCGTTCAGAAAGGCCGCCTGATCGTGCGCGCGGCTGTCCCAACCGGTCCGGTACAGGAGCCAGCCCTCCGTTGGCAGCGGCCCGTGCTCCCGCTGCCACGCCTCGAGGTGGCTCACCTCGAGCAGGAAGTCCGGGTCCTCAGCGCAGTCGGCGCTCTTGTCGATGACCACCGCCGCCGCGATGAGCTGGCGCGGCGGCACCTGGGCTACGTCCAGGCCGTCGCGGCCGGTGATCCAGTGCACCGGCGCGTCGAAGTGGGTCCCCACGTGCTCGCCCGTCGCGATGTTGTTCCAGTACCACCCTGGGCCGCGCGCGTCGTAGCGGCTGACCTCCTCGAGCGCAAACCCCCGCGTATTGGCAAACGGCGGCGGCAGCTGGATCACGGGCGTCCCCTCGGACAGCGGGGCCGTCAGGTCCACGATCTCGACGCGGCCTTCGGCGAGATCAGCGAGCAGCTGGGGCACGGCGGTCATGCGCCTGGATCGTATCAGTACTTTTATCCCTACTTCCCGCCGGCGCCGAGCGGCGTTAGCATCCTGACGGCCTCTACTCGCTACAGGCCGTCAGTCGAGAGGAACCTGCCGACCATGAGCCCCAGCCTTCTGAACGCCGTGATCCCCGCCCTGGCCGTCATCGACGGACTCATCCACTTTGCCCTGGTCGTTTTCGTCTTCCGCTTCGACTTCTCACGCGGCCAGCTGCCGGTGCTGTTCCTGCTCAATGGCATCGGCTACCTCGTGCTGGCCGGCGCCTTCCTGGCCAGCCGAGCCTCGCCGCTGGCGCGCCGCCGCCTGGTCGACGCGGCGCTGGCCATTTTCGCGCTCGCCACCCTGGTGGGCTGGTTCTGGTTCACGCAAGGGCGCGGCAACCCCTTCAACCTCGGGTACACCTCCAAGGTCGTTGAAGTGGTGCTGATCGTCATGGTGGCGCTGCACCTCAGGAGCCTGGCGGGCACGCCGACGACCGCCACCAGCGCGCGCCAGGTCTAGATCTGAACCTAAATCTAGCCAGTTCCATATGGCCCTGCGGGCCGCCACGAGCGGATGAAAAACGGGGAGTGTCGCGGTATCGTGTTGTGCGGGACGGTCTGCGTGGCAAGGGTCGCGTTTACCTGGTGCTGCGAGCCCGTTAGCCAGTTGGACCTGGGTACCGTTCAGGCACCACAAAGTGTTGCTCCCGACTCGGGAAGCACGTACGGCAGATTCTGCACCCCGATAGGTACCCCGCTCAGGCGTCCCGCTGAGGGGAAGAAGCTATGGACGTTTTGTATCCACGGTGCGCTGGGCTGGATATTCACAAGAAGACGGTTGTGGCGTGTGTGATCGTGCCTTCACCGAAATGGATGAGCCGTAGGCGAGATCTCCTGCCGGGACATAGGAAGAGACGAGTCACGGACGGCGGGACGGGGGTCCCGAGATGGACGCTTGCTCGGATGCGTCTACGCCGTGTGCAGATCGTCGCCGCGGCTGTGGGTATGGGCGACAAGGGTCGCGAGAGCCGTGGCGATCTGGTCGCGGACCGACGCGTCAGCGATGAGCCCGTCATCGCCGACCATGGCAGCAGTGATCGGGATCGCCACGCTGGCGCCCTCGACTATCGTGGCTGTGGCGTAGCCGAGCACCTTGCGCAGCGAGTCGTGTGCGTTCACCGCTCCGCGAGGCGAGGCGTTGATCCATGCCACCGGTTTCTCGTAGATCGAACCAGACTGGTCGTCGCCGATCGTCCAGTCCAGGAGGTTCTTGAACGAGCCGGGGAGCGCTCCGGCGTACTCGGGCGTCGAGAACACGATGGCGTCAGCCGCTCTGATCTGGTAGCGCAACTCAGCAACGGCAGGAGGAAGTGGATCGACGTCGTCGTCGGGGTTGAAGTGCGGGATGCTGGCAAGACCCCGGTACAGGACGGTCTCCGCACCCTTGGCTGCGAGCGCGCAAGCGGTGCGGAGCACGGCGGTATTGGTCGACTTGCTCCGGAGGCTCCCTGACACCAGCAGCACTCGAACGGTAGTGGCCATGGCTCGTGCAACCCTTGGCAGGACGCGAGCATTCCATCCGGCTAACGGACCGCCGCGCTGGCCGTCCCGCGGCTCAACACGTCTTCGTCGCTGCTCGTGGTGGCTGACCATTATCGCTCAGCAGCATGCGAGAGCAGCCAGGCCAGGACCTGTTGGGCGTGCTCGTTGGGTGGGAAGACGGGGTAGAAGACGTGCTCGATCGTTGCATCGGAGATTACCAGGGTGAGTCGCTTGAACAGCGTCATACCGGTCGCCCGAAACGTTGGCAGCCTCAGCGTCTCGGCCAGGGCCAGTTGGGTGTCGGAAAGCATGGCGAAGGGGAGGCGGAGGCGGCCGACGACCTCACGCTGGTAGTCGCCGTCCTGGCTGGACAGGCCGAACACCCGAGCGGCGCCGGCGGCCAGCAGGTCAGCGTGGTGGTCGCGGAAGTCGCAGGCCTCGGTGGTGCATCCCCGCGCTCCGGGGATGGTGTCCCACCCCTCGGGCAGGTCGACGTCGGGCCTGCCGGTCAGCGGGTACACGTAGAGCACGGTGCGGCCCGGCCCGAGCTGGCCGAGCGAACGGACCTCCCGCAGCAGGCGGACATCGTGGTCGCTATAGTCGCGGTGGCCGTCGGCGAGCCGTCCTGGTGACACCAGCCAACGACTCGTAGTAGCGAACGGCCTTTGCTGACACCCCAGCTCCCACCGCCGCCTCGCTGATCTTCATGCCAGTCACTGGTTTTCACCGTAAACCCTGACCCCAGGGGCAAGGTCAAGCCCCGGCGTTGTGTTTCAGCCGCGATCCCCTATCGGGCGGCACCCTGATTGACATCCAGGCATACATCTGACCCGTGGCCGCTGGGCTCGCCAAGAAATCGTCTCTGCTACCGTCGGAGCAAGGCCGCCAGGTACGACTGTAGGGACGTGATGGCCGTCCCCGAGCCCGGCGCACTCTTGCTGGAGATCTACGACCGGGCGTTGCCCCAGGTCTACGGCTATCTGGTCGCCCGCTGCTCGGATCGGGCGTTGGCCGAGGATCTGACCTCGGACACGTTCCTGGCCGCGGCAGCCACAAAAAGCGGTGCCCCGCCGACGGTGGGCTGGCTGATAGGCGTGGCCCGCCACAAGCTGGCCGACCACTGGCGCTGGCAGGCCCGCCAGCAGCGCCTGCTCGCCGCGGTCGGCGGCTCGCTGACCGAGCCAGAGGACCCCTGGGACGTTGAGCTGGACGCGATGAGAGCCCGAGAGGTGCTGGCTCGACTTGCCCCCCAACACCGCGCCGCGCTGACCCTGCGTTACCTGGACGGGCTTAGCGTGCCTGAGGCCGCCGACGTGCTCGGCCGCAGCGTCCACGCCACCGAGGCGCTGTTGGTGCGCGCCCGCCGGGAGTTCCGACATGCCTACGAGGAGAGCGGCGCCCATGCCTGACCCCTTCAACGCGCTGCGCGCCCCGACGGTGCCAGTGGCTCCCGATCCCGACTTCGCCGCCCGGCTGCGTCGCCGCCTGGTGGATGCCTTGTCGACTACCCCCCAGGAGGAAACGATGACCAATGTCCTGCTCCGCAACGACCTGTCGCGCAACGGCTCTCGCCCCGGCGACATCTCCTACATATCACTGGGTTTGCCCGATGCCGCCCGGGCGCGGGCCTTCTACGGCTCGGTGCTCGGCTGGACCTTCAGCCCCGGCCAGGTCGAGCATGCCGGCAACCAGGTCGACGAGGTGATCCCCCAGATCGGCCTGTGGGCCGGCCCCCAGCGGAAGGGACAGGCGGTGGACGGAGCGGTGCTGGCCTTCCGGGTCGACGACATCGCAGCCGCGGTGGTCCGGGTACGCGCCGCCGGCGGCACCGCCACCGACCCGGCCGGGCGTCCGTACGGTCTCGAGGCCGACTGCACCGATGACCAGGGGATCGGCTTCTACCTGCACCAGCTGCCCTCTGCTGGCCAACCCGCTCCACCCAACGGTGAGCGCCACGGCGACATCAGCTACGTGAGCCTGCTCGTCGGTGACATTGAGCGGGCCCGGGCGTTCTTCCGCGCCGTGCTCGGCTGGGGAAGCTCGCCCGGCCGCGCCGGCGGCATGCAGATCACTGGTACCGCGCCGATGATCGGCATGGCCGACGCCGACCGCGGCCGCCACGGTGCGATCCTCTCCTACCGAGTCGACGACATCGCCGACGCCGTGGCCCGGGTCCGCCGGGCCGGCGGCACTGCCCGCCACCCCGAACAGCGCCCGTACGGGCTGGAGGCCGACTGCACCGATGACCAGGGCACCCCGTTCTACATCCACCAGTTCCCCACCTGAGGACGGTCGATCGATGGCAGCCCCTGCCGATGACCCGTCCGGGAAGGTCCCATCCGGTGCGAAACCGCCACGTCCAGCGGCACGTCGACGCCGCTGGACGTCGTTCGTCGCCGAAGACGCCACCTCGGGCCGCGTCGTGCGCGGTCTCCACCAGGAGGCCAACCCAATGCACCGTCTCCGTGTCGAGCATGACGACCACACGCTGCTCATCCACCTCAGCGACGAAGACGGGGCCGGGTGGACGACCTTCGCGGTCGACCGGAAGACCCGCCACTGGGCGGTCGCCCAAGGGTCTCGCCAGGCGGGCACCGCCAGCGAAGCTTACGAAGACCTCTACGAACACTGACTGGCGACACGAATCGATGCTGGTGGCCACACCGGGCGTCTGAGCATCAGCGTCCCGCCCACGAGCCTCCAACGGAGAGCCTTCCAGGAAGGAAGCCACCATGAACAGTTCCGCCGTCCAAGCTCAGATCACCGCCTTCTGGGACGCCGTCGCCCCCCACTACGACTCCCCAGACAACGTGGCGCTCCCCGGTAGCGCCGGGTACGAGCACTGGGTCCAGGCGTTGCGCTCGGTGCTGCCCAAGCCGTCAGCCAGAGTCCTCGACGTGGGAACGGGGACTGGCTTCGTGGCCCGGATCGCAGCCGAACTCGGTCACCAGGTGACCGCTATTGACGCCTCTCAAGCGATGCTAGACGCCCCCTCGGCCCGAGACCCTGCCCTGGCGATCACCTTTGCCGTCGGCGACGCCGTCGCCCCCGCCTTCCCCGCCGCGAGCTTCGACGTCGTCGTCAACCGCAGCCTGCTGTGGACCTTGCGCGAGCCGGAGACAGCCTTCCGGAACTGGTACCTGCTGCTCAAACCGGGCGGTCGGGTGGCTGCCATCTATGGGCTATCCCCAACTACGGAGCCTGGGGCCCCGAACGATGCCGAGGACAGTCACCACGAGCCGGGCCTCTTCGAGCGCCACTACACGCCCGAGGCGCAGACGGCACTGACGGCCATGCACCTGTCCGACCACGGGTACCTCCTGGAAATAGCCAGCGCAGCCGGTTTCCGTGATCTCAGCGCCCTCCCCCTCAAGATGGTGCACGGATGGGAGACCTCCCCCGGCTCGGACCTGCCGTACGCCCTAGTCGGCTATCGGGCCACGAATCACGACAAGGAGACTGCCTGAATGCCGCAGCAGCCCGTTTTTGAGCCAACTCAACTTGGTCGTCCCGGACATGGAGGCCGCCCTCGGCTTCTACCGCCGCTTTGGTCTTAACGTCGAAGCCGACCCGGGCAACTTCCATGCCGCCGCCCATCTCCCCAACGGCATGCTCATCGAACGGGACAGCACCGAATTCGTTTCCCAATGGGACACGGGGTGGAAGCAGCGGCCCCGGGTTCGGCACGGACACCGCGGTCGGCCCGCCACGACCGTGGTCGGCGCAACCGTGCCATCAGCCGTCCGCCCGCCGCACCTGGCCGACACTCGCACCAAACGCTTCTTCGGGCGGCAAGCGGTTCATGGAGCTGATGTTCCAGCGCGTGCCCGCCTTGAGTGGATCAGTACGCAGAACTCTTCACCACCCGGCGCCGGCTTGGGCGTGCCTGAGCCGACTTTCAGTGCAACACCCCGCTCGTCCTAGCCCGATCGTCACCCGCCGGCATTCCACCCCGGGAGCGACATCGGCGGCGGGCTCCGCGCCACGCTCGTCGTGAACCGTCTCAGCCTACCCGCCGTCGCGGTCCCTGTCGACCTTATCGACGGCTTACCCCAAGCCGTGCAGGTCGTCGGGCCACGAGTCGGCGAAGAACTGTGCCTGCCGGCCGCCGAGGTAATCGAACGATGACCCCGATCAACCCCCGCGGGCGGCAATGAGCTGACAACGGACCCACCTGGACGAGGTACCGCTGACCTATCCTTGAAAGAGACCGGTGAAAGAGACCGGTCGGCTTGACCGGACTCGATGCATTCGGCTTGGTGGTCAGGTCAGGTGGGGGACCACGTCGGCGGTCAGGCGTTCCATCTGTTCGGCGTCGTCGAAGAGCGGGTTGAGCAGGATCAGCTCGGCGCCAGCGTCGGCTACGTCGCGTAGCCCGCGGATGACGTCTTGCGGCCGGCCGGCGACGGCGCACTTTGCCACGCCGCTGAGTCCGAAGTACCCATAGAGCCGGTCCAGGGCTTCGGCCACCCGTCGTCGGGCGCGGTCGGCGTCGTCGTCGACGGCGAGGTAAACGCGTTTGGCGACCCGGAAGCTGGCGGGATCACGGCCTTGTTGGTCGAGGGCGTCTCGGGCGATGCGGGCCTGGTCGACGAACTGGGCGGTGGTCGACGATCCGGCCCCGATGAAACCGTCGGCGAGCCGGACGGCGCGGCGCACAGCGTCGGGGTGGCCGCCGCCGAACCAGATCGGCGGGTGCGGCTTCTGGAACGGTTTGGGCTCCATGGCCGCACCCTCCGCCCGCCAGAACCGGCCGTCGAAGTCCACCCGTGGCTCGGCCCACAGGGCCTGCATGAGCCGCAGGCCCTCGGTGAACCGGGACACCACACTGGCCTCGTCGACACCGAACGCCGTGAACATCCGGAACCGCCCGCCGGTGCCGATGCCCATCTCGACGCGGCCGCCGCTGAGCTGGTCGAGGGAACTGATGCTCTTGGCCAGGTGCACCGGACTGTGGAGCGGGCTGACGAGAATAGCGCAGCCCAGCCGGAGTCGCTCGGTGCAGGCCGCTGCGTAGGTCATGGTCTCGACGGGACCCAGGTGAGGCATGGTGCCCAGCACCTGTTCGGCGGTCCATGCGCTGTCGAAGCCGAGCGCTTCGGCTCGGCTCAGGTAGGCGCGGAAGCCGGCCGGGTCGAACGTAGCGTCGGCGACGAACTGGGGGATGGAGATGGCGAATCGCAGGGTCATCTCGGCTCCTGCCTTCCTGATCGATGGTGGCATGGGTATGACGAACGGGCGAGTCGAGAGGGGACACCGTTTCGCATTGGTGGGGTTCGGCGACGTGGAGGTCTACAGGTCGGCCAGGCGGCGCTGGAGGAACCGGTGCTCGGGTCCGGCAGGGGCGAGGTCGAGAGCGCGCTGGTAGGCGTGACGGGCCTCGCCGCCGCGTCCCAGGCGGCGCAGCAGCTCGCCTCGGGTGGAATGCAGGTACTGGTAGCCGTCGAGGTCGACGCGGTCGACGATTGCGAGCGCAGCGTGCACCGATCCGCTCTCCGCAATGGCGACCGCCCGGTTGAGCTCGACGACCGGCGAGCCGGTGAGACCGGCCAGCTCGTCGTAGAGGGCCACGATCTGGGGCCAGTCGGGCAGCTCAGCGATCTGCGCCGACGCGATGGCGGCCTGCAAGACGTAGACGCCCCGCCCGGGCAAGCCGAGGGCACGCTTCAGGGCGGCGCGGCCTGCTGCTATCTGGTCGGCATCCCACAGTGAGCGGTCCTGGTCGGCCAAGAGCACCAGTTCGCCATCTGCGTAGCGCGCCTGGCGGCGGGCGTCGTGGATCAGCATCAACGCCGCCAGACCGTGCACGTCGGCTTCGGCGGGCATCAGCTCGACGAGAAGCCGACCCAGGCGGATCGCCTCCGCGGCGAGGTCGGCGCGTCCGCCGTAGCCTTCGGTGAAGATCAGATACACGACGACCAGGACCGCCGACACCCGCCCGGCCAACAGATCTCCGGAGGGCACCTTGAAGGGGACACCGGCCGCCTTGACCTTCGCCTTCGCCCGCGACAGCCGCCGCTTCATCGTCTCCGGCGTCACCAAGAACGCCCGGGCGATCTCCTCAGTGCTCAAACCGCCCAGAGCCCGGAGGGTCAGCGCCACCCGGGCCTCCGTGGCCAGCGCCGGATGACAGCACATGAACATCAACTCGAGTCGTTCGTCGGCGACCATGCCCTTCTCCACGTTGTCCGCGACAGCATCGGGCACCCCGAGCAGGCGGCTCTTGGCGTCAAGCGTCCGTTGGCGACGCAGACGGTCGATCGCCCGGTTCCGCGCCGTGGTGACCAGCCACGCACCGGGATTGGCCGGTGTCCCGTGGCGAGGCCAGCGCTCCGCTGCGACCGCGAACGCGTCTTGGGCGGCGTCCTCGGCCAGGTCCAAGTCGCCGAGGAAGCCGACCAGCGACGCGATGATCCGGCCCCACTCGTCGCGAAAAACCTGCTCGATCACCGCGACGGCGTCACCACCGGCCGGACCTCGACCGAACCCCCCAGCCGTGATGCGGGGATGCGGGCCGCCAACGCCAGCGCGGCGTCGAGGTCATCAGCCTCGAACAGGTAGTAGCCGCCGAACACCTCCTTGGTATCGGCGAAAGGGCCGTCGGTCGTCATCGTCTGGCCGTCCCGGACTCGGACGGTGGTGGCCGTTTCGGCCCACTGGAGCTGCGCGCCACCGACAATGCCATCCACCGTAGCGATGGCGGCGTACTCAGCAGATACCTGGCTGCGTTCGCTCTCACTCAGACCCTCATAGCTGCCAGGCGCTTCAAAGATCAACAAGGCGTACTGCATGATCTGACCTCCCCTATCGGATCGGCTGCTGTCGACTCCACAACGAGCGAGGAGCGCCCGAAGGGACAACCCGAGACAGGAACTCTGACCAGTATCGAGCCGGCCCAGGGGCTCCCTCAGCCAGCACTCTCGGGGCCGACTACGGACAGCCTCTTGCGGGCGCACGGGGGTGTCACTTGGGGATCGGCGAGCGGGCGCTCCGACCTGGCACTGGTGGCTAGCGGCCTTCCAGGGCGTGGACGAGTAACTGGGAGAGTGTGCCTCGTTCCGATTCATCCAGCGCCTCGAGCAGCTTGCGCTCTGCTGCGTCGACGAGGCGTTGACCGCTCTTTTGGGTGTGTTGCCCGCCAGGAGTCAGGGTGAGCAGGTAGGCGCGCCGGTCCGTGGGGCTGCGGCGCCGATCGGGAAGGCTCTGCTCGTCGAGGCCGTCGACGACGTCGACGATGGTGGTGCGGTCGATGCCGAGCCGTTGGCCGAGTTGCTGTTGTGTCATGGGTCCTTCGTCCGTACACGCGGCCAACGGTAGGAGCGCCAGAATCGGGACTCGTACTGCTTATGATGCTACACCGCGCCCCGGGGCATGCTGATTGCCTGACTGACTAGCGGAAGCGACGTCGCGCCGGGCTCGGCCCCTGTGGCGGGCCGCCCAGTCGCGCGAGGGCCCGCGTCGCCGACTGCGGCTCCTGGTACATGCCGGCCCAGAGGTCACCGACCTCGGCCACTCGTCCGAGCATGGACCTGAGGCCGAACGTCGTCGGCCCGACATGCCCTTCGGCAACCTCTTCCCAGGTGCACGGCGCCGAAACCGGCGCCCCCGCCCTTGCCCGAACCGCGTAGGCGCTGGCGAACGTCGCGCTGTACTCGTTGCGGCCGATGTCCACGAAGATCCGTCCGCCGCGGTCCGCCTTCATGAACTCGAGCGTGAGATGGCGCGGGTCGCGCTCGACGAGCGTCCGGCCGACCGCGTCCGCCAGCGCCGCCACGTTCTCGAAGCCGGCCTCACCGTCGAGCGGCGCCACGACGTGGAACCCCTTTGATCCGGAGGTCTTGACCCACGAGCGCAGGCCCGCTTCGGCCAACACGTCGCGCACGGCCAGGGCTGCCCGCCGCAGGACGCGCGGCTCGTCCGCACTCGGATCCAGGTCGAACACGCACAGGTCCGGTTGATAGACGTGGGGCGCGCGAGACGTCCAGACGTGCGGCGTGATGCAATTCTGATTGGCCAACCACGCGAGCGATCGGCGGTCGTCGATCAAGGGGTAACGGACGACGCCGCCTCTCTTGGGCGCTTCGACCCGCTCGAGCCAGGCGGGGAACCCCTTTGACAGGTCCTTTTGCAGGAATCCCTTCTGGCCGATGCCCGACGGAAAGCGCTCCATCGTGACCGGACGGCCGCGAAGATGCGGCAACATCATCGGAGCGATCGCGTCGTAGTAGGCTGCCAGGTCCCCTTTGGTGATCCCGTCTCGCGGAAACAGAATCTTGTCGGGATGGGTGATCATGTTCACCACGCGCGTCCATTGTCGCAGGGCGCGAGCCGCGCCTCAGTTGGTTCGCGATCACATCGCCGGCCGGATTGTTCCCGACGACCATGTGGCGGGTGCAGGCCAGCGCTTAGTCCAGCGTCTCGGAAGTTCCCAGTCCTATCGGCCCGCTCATGGTGAGCTTGTCGAACCACGACAGGCTCAGGACGAGCGGTCAGGTAGGTGCGCACCAACAGGTATCGAAACTTCTGGGATGGACCACTTAGGAGGCCAGCAAGATCAAAGTTGCATGTCCGGTCGACCACGCTCCTCGGAAATGAGATCAATCCAGCGATTGACCACCCGCCAGACGTGAAACGTTATTCCTGCCAAACTCCTTAGGACCGTCCGTCCCGTTCGCGGCGCTTCTGCTTATGGCTGTCACGGGCGTCGCAGTGTTCACCGCGGCATTCAACTATGCGTTGAGATTTGGCTCCGCCTCGCAGGGCGCGCTCATCTATGCGCTCGTTCCTGCCGCTGTGGCAGCGAGCGCAACACTCTTTCTCAAAGAAACACCCTCCAGGCGCCGCATCGTGGGGATCGCCCTATCGGCCTTTGGCGTGACGCTCGTTATCGCGACGAGCCAAGGGACCAACGCCTCGCCACGCCCGTTACTCGGAGCCCTATGCATGCTTGCAGCGGTCGTTGCATGGGCGGCGTACACCGTCGTTGCGAAATCGCTCGCAAACGCCGATCAAACTGTCGTCATCGCGTCCGTGTCGCTCATTGGCGCAGCAATGTTGCTGCCCTTTGCAACGTTGGAGCTGTTGTCGGCCCCGTTGCCGAGCATTTTGCAGCAGGGATGGGTCGGTGCCGCGGTCGAGCCGAAACGTGCGCCAGTCCGTGCGCTCGACGTCCCAAGCCACGAGGTACCAACGGCGTCCCGAGTAGACGAGCCGGTAGGGTTCCACCTTACGGTCCGTCGTCTTGCCGTCATGACTTCGATACGCAAACGAAAGCCGCTCCTCGTCGCGGCACGCCGACGCGATCTGCGCCAGATGGTTGGCATCGACCGTGGGTCCGCGATGCGGCATCGCGACCAACGCCGTCTGCAGTGCGGCAACTCGACGCCGCAATCGCGCCGGCAGGATCTGCTCGAGCTTCGCAAGCGCGCGAAGCGAACTCTCCTCGAACCCCGTCACGCTGCCGCCGGCCGCGGTGCGCAGACCAACCGCAACCGCCACCGTTTCCTCATCGTCGAGCAACAACGGCGGCATCACCGCCCCCGCTTCGAGTCGATAGCCGCCGTTGGTACCCGCCGTCGCGCGCACTGGGTAGCCGAGGCTGCGCAGGCGGTCGATGTCGCGCCGCAGCGTGCGCATACTCACCTCGAGCCGCTCGGCGAGCGCTGCCCCCGACCACTCGCGATGCGCTGGTAATAGCGACAACAGGCGCAGCAAGCGAGCCGATGTGCCGAGCATAACTCAAGTATTCCACGACTTGCGGACAGGATCTGGCCGCGAGCGGCGCTAAGATGCCGCTATGAAGACAAGCGTGAAGCCCTTCACGGTACGCCTGCCGCAAGCCACGCTGGACAGTCTGCACGAGCGCCTGACGAACCCGCGCTGGCCGGATGAAGCCGAGGATGCCGGGTGGGACTATGGCACGAACCTCGGCTACCTACAAGAGCTCGCGGCGTACTGGCGCGACGCGTTCGACTGGCGGGCGCAAGAGGCGGCCATGAACCGGTTCGCCCACTTCCGCGCCGAGGTCGACGGCTTCGGACTGCACGGCATCCACCAACGCGGCCAAGGCCCGAATCCGCTGCCGCTCCTGCTGACGCACGGCTGGCCCGACTCGTTCCTGCGCATGGCGAAGATCATCCCGCTCTTGGCCGACCCGGCCGCGCACGGTGGCGACCCCAACGACGTGTTCGACGTGGTCGTCCCCAGCATCCCCGGCTTCGGGTTGTCCGACCGGCCGACCAACAAAGGCTTCACGAGCGGCAGCATCGCCGCGCTCTTCGCCAAGTTGATGACGGAAGGACTCGGCTATGACCGGTTCGGCGCGCACGGCGGCGACGTCGGCAGCGGCGTGACCGAGGAACTCGCGCGCGACCACGCCGGCTGGCTTGCCGGGATCCATCTCACCGACGTGCCTTACGGGCACCTGTTCGCTGTCTCGCCCGACGCGTTGTCGAAGCCGGAACAAGAGTATCTCGAGGCCGGCAAGCAGTGGCAGATGCAAGACGGCGCGTACGCCATGCTGCAGGGCACGAAGCCGCAAACGCTCGCGTACGGCTTGAACGATTCGCCAGTCGGGCTCGCGGCCTGGATCATCGAGAGATTCCGCGCGTGGAGCGACTGCGGCGGCGACATAGAGACGCGTTTCACGAAGGACGAGTTGCTCAGCAACATCACGCTGTACTGGGCAACGCAGACCATCAACTCTTCAGTCCGGCACTACTACGAAGATCAGCACCATTTGCGCCAAGATGCGAACACGCGCATCGACATCCCGACGGGTGTGGCGATCTTTCCCAAAGACCTCGTGCCCGCGCCGCGGGAGTTCGCCGACCGGTTCTTCAACGTGCAGCGGTGGACGGAGATGCCGCGCGGCGGACACTTCGCCGCACTCGAGGAGCCGGAGTTGCTCGTCGAAGACATCCGCGACTTCTTCCGCCCGCTGCGCTAGCCCAAGGCAACGTAGGTCAGCGCCGGGCCGGTGAATCGTGCGAGTTCCTCAACGGAGACGGCCTTGGCGCGGTTAGAGCGCGGCCCGACCGTCGTCGAGGATCACGGGGCGCCGAAGAAGGCACGGAACTCCCGGACGACGTCTTGCGGGGACTCTTCGGGGAGGAAGTGCCCGACCGCAACGGGTCCGCCGCGGACATCGTCGGGCCACTGCGCCAGAGCGTCAGGGGTTGGTACCAGGCGGCGACGGCGCCGAGCTGGCTCCACAGCACGAGGACCGGACAGGAGATCCGCCTAGTTCCGCGGTCCTGCTCGTCGTGGCGGTAGTCGAGGGTCGCTGCTGCCCGGTACTGCTCGCAGATGGCGTGGACGGTGTCGGGGTGGCGGAACTGCTCGACGTACGCGGCGCGCACATGCTCCGGGAAGGTGTCCGCAGTGGCAGACCAGGTGTCGAGCATGTGATCGACGATGGTCGCCGGTGACCGCGCGATGAGCGTCTCCGGGATCGGGTACGGCGCGGCGGAGGAACGACCACACCCAGAAGCC
>JAABUZ0100001568.1_pt1 | contig 42649 bp, 42 predicted proteins | sample 5562091 | NCBI WGS metagenome assembly JAABUZ01 (sample SAMN12813069, study PRJNA571459) | rock metagenome | isolation source: Antarctica rocks | place: Antarctica: Victoria Land, Linnaeus Terrace sud | collected 2015-12-21
GAGTCAAGGACGGGCTACTTCAACACCCCGCAGGGCTTTTTCGATCGCCTCCAGATGATGTTTCCCGACAGCATGCTGATTGAGTCGACGGAACGACTCGGGCCGTACGGTATTTACCCGATTCTGGCGGACTTCGAGAACCTTGTACCGCATGTCTTTTGGAGGAACAAGCCGGAGGTCGGATGGGGCAACGTGTTTTCACACGAAACCATTAATCCGCTGGACGAGGACGATGTGAGTACGGGCATCTCTTACAGCCCTACCGGTGAGGCATTTCGCCTGGCGCGATGGCCGGGTGTCCTGGTCGTTGCCCCGGTGATCTGGATGATGATTTTCGTGTGGTTCGACTCGCTGTGCGGTGACGTAAGGAAGTCTCCGTGGGGTCTTCTTGCGGTTACCATGTTTGCGCACGTTGCCCCGGAGGGCATGCTCGACGGCTGCATTTACCTGATGGGGTATGGGGCGTTTTCGATCATCTTTGCGGCCATCACGGGAGTCTACGTGATGCCACACATCGGGACGCTCTTCTCGGGCCCGGGGGGGCGGAACCGCTTCATCAAGACGAATGTCCAAAGTTTGCCCCGACGTGTTTCGACGCTGGAGAGCTCCGAGGCGGCAGGCGTCTAGACCCGGGTGAAGCTCGCCTTTGCGAGCTCTTCCCTTCCCCCGAGGCTCTTTCCCCGTAGACTGGTAACCGATGAACAAACTGGTAATCGGCAATCTTATTTATCGTCCGTTGCGCTCCATGATCAGCGCATTCGCAGTTGCGATCGAGGTCGTCATGATCCTGTCGATCGCGGCCGTGATGCTGGGCATGTTGAATGGGTCGAAGACACGAACGAGCGGCATCGGGCTGGATATGTTTGTCCGTCCCAGCAGCACCAACAACTTCGCGGCGCTGAGTTCGGCGGCGACCTCCGTGAAGGTAGCGGACGTACTTGCCGGGCTGCCGCATGTTGCAGTCGCCTCCCCGGTCAACATCCAGTTGACGGCAGGGAGTGCGCTCGAGAATATCTACGGCATCGACTTCAAGACATATAACGCATTGAAGCCGTTCGTTTTTCAAAGCGGAGGTCCATTTGGGGGTCCGGATGACGCGATCGTGGACGACCTCGCGGCGTCAAGCAAGGGCTACAAAGTGGGCGACCCTATCGAGATTCTGCGGCACACATTTCATATCTGCGGTGTTGTAGAGCACGGCAAGGGAGGCCGAAAGTTTATTCCGATCCTTACCATGGGTGAGGTTACTAACAACCCCGGAAAGGCTAGTGCCTTTTACGTGAAGACGGACGACATTAAAAATCAGGATCTGGTGAAACAGGAGATCCGCTCCACACCGGGAATGCAGCAGTACGACGTTCAGACGCTGGACGAGTGGTTAAGCCTAATGACACCGGATAAGCTGCCGGGCTTCAACATCGCGCTTCACATTGTGATTGGGATTGCAGTAGTCATAGGCCTGCTGGTGCTTTTTCAATCAATGTACACGGCAGTCATGGAGAGGACGCGGGAGATTGGTGTGTTGAAATCGCTAGGCGCATCGCAGATGTACATCGTTTCGGTCGTGATGCGCGAGACAGGTCTGCTTGCAGCGACTGGCATCGCCCTGGGTGTAGGCGTGACATATCTGATGCGCGGTGTCTTTCACGCCCGTTTTCCCACCCTCGATTTTGCCGTAACCGGAACGCGGGTGGTCGAGACGATTGTGATTGCCTTTGTTGGAGCGATGCTCGGAGCGTTCTACCCGGCGCTGAAGGCTGCCCGCAAGGATCCTATCGATGCTCTCTCGTACGAGTGAGCGAGGATCGCAATATCCGCATCCTAATTCGATGTGCTGAAGATTCATGAGACCGGGAAAGAAAGAGGAGATCTTTCCGTTGCACGGTTGGAGAGAGATCAAGAGGCAAAGGAGTTGCCGTCGCTGGGCAGATCACGACCACAGTGGAACCTCCCACTTGCTGGGAACGTTTTGCGGGTACTGCTGCTGCTGGCGACCGGGGCCTTTTTCTGCCTGCACTTCGTCCATTTGAAGGCCGACTTCCCCAATAACTCTCCATGGATGGACTGGGCCAAGTATACGGATGAGGGCTGGTATGGCGATGCGGCGATCCGGCATTTTCAGCTTGGCCGATGGTACGTTCGCGGCGACTTCAACCCGGCGGCAGCCCTTCCTGTCTGGCCTATGCTCGAGGCAGTTGTCTTCCAATTCTCCGGCGTGGGAATCGTCGCTGCCAGAGCTCTGACCGTAGCGGTCTTTGGTCTGACCCTTCTTTCAGCCTACCTGCTGCTGCGGCGGTGGACGAGGCGCGACGGGGTCGAATCGATCGCACCTGCCGGGGCGATTCTTCTGCTCGCGGTGAGCCCGTTTTGCTATGCCTTCACGCGGATGGCAATCCTCGAGCCGCTCCTGGTTCTGCTGACGCTTCTGGCTTTGCTGACGGCTTCGGCGATCGAGGTCGGCGCTCTATCGCGCTGGCGCCGGATCTGGCCATTGGCGGTTCTTGGGATCTTGCTGCCGTTGATGGTTCTGACGAAGACCACGGCGATCTTTCTGTTCCCGGCCGTGCTCTGGATGCTGTGGGCTCGTGTGGGGTACCATTGGCGATCGATGATGCGGGTGGGCGCGGTGCCCGTGTTGCTCGGCGGGGCACTTTGGCTGACGTACTTCGGCGTGATCGTGCGGCCACACTTCCTGGGCGACTACAAGTACCTGTTCAGCGCCAACGCGTATACCGGGATCACAGCGGAGAACTTCCGGCAGGTGATCCTGGACACGATCAAAGACGGCATGTGGGCCGGGCCGGTGATCTTTCCCCTGGCGCTGGTGATGGCGTTGGTCGCGTCTCTGCGCTGGCGCCTGCTCCGCAATCCGCTGACCGTAAGCCTGATCCTGTGGGCGGGCGGGTATGCCTCCTTTCTGGCCTACCACGCGAACCTGCAACCCCGCTACTACCTCGTCGTTGCCGTTCCCATAACGCTGCTTGTTCCGGTTGTGCTGGACGGCATATGGCAATGGACGAGAGGTTTGCCGGGACGCGCTGCAGTGGTTGCCATGGCCGGCGTCCTGGTGACGGTGGCGGTGACGGATGCGCAAAAGACAATCGCCTTCGTCCGCTCGCCGGAGTACACGTTTTTTGAGGCAGCGGAGAGAATCCGCAACATCATCAAGGCTGAACCGGGCCACAGCTCCCTGGTACTTTCGATCAGCGGCTCCGACCTGTCGCTGATGGCCGGAATTCCATCAATCTGCGACGACTTCGGAACCATGGAGTTGGAGCAACGGGTCGCAACATACCATCCAGGCTGGTATGTGAGTTGGAACCAGGTGGATGACGACAAGATGGATGCGCTGGCGCCCATCTACCATCTGGAGCGTGTCGCGGCCTTCCCGGCGATGGACGATCCGGATCGCAACCTGCTGATTCTTTATCGTCTGGATCCGGCCGAGGGTCTGCAGACGCGCCGCTCGCGGAAGCGGAAGCCTACGCCGAGGCTGCTGCGGACCAAGATGGGGCAACAGCCGAGTGTGACACAGTTAGAGCACTAGCAAGGTAAGCTGTGACGAGGTGCAAGTGGGGTAGGTTTGACCTCTGCGCTTCCATGGTGAAGGTGGGCTCGGCAGCCTTGAGGAAGGTTGTATGACAGGCGTTCAGACATTGGAGGCACGCCTTGGGCTAGCCGCGATCGCGGGGGTGGCTGGCGTCGTACTTTCGGAGCTTCCTCTTCTCGACAGACCAACAGCCGCTGTGTTTCGGCATTCGGTGGGCGCTATCTTTCTGCTGAGCCGCCTGTCTCTCTTCGGGCTGGTATTCCTGGGGCTGCGGATCGCGCCACGAGGTGACGTCCCCTCCTTTTACTTCCCCGAGGCCGAAGCCGTTCTGCGCGGGGGACTTCCCTATCGCGACTTCACGTCGAGCTATGCTCCGCTCCATGCGTACGTGGATGCTGCGGTGCTCACCGTTTGGCACTCGCCGCTGGCACTGATTCTGTTTGCCATCGTTGCGGAGTTCGTGGTGCTTTGTCTGTGGCTGCGTTTGGGAGGCGAACTGTTCGAGGAGCACGAGTTGCGCGTTGCCTCCGTGCTGTATCTCACGAGCGCCATAAGCCTGCAGTTCGTGGGCATTGACGGGCAGGATAATGTGCTCATCGCGCTTCTGGTCGTGACTTCCCTTTGGCTGTCGATGCGATCCCGGATCGTCTTTTCGGGCGTTGTGATTGCCGTTGGGGCGCTTGCCGTGAAGCTGATTCCGATCTTCTACGCCCCAGCGTTTTTCGCCGGGGTGAAGCGGCGCTGGGCCTGGGCGGTTGGATTCCTGGCGGTTCTTCTTGCCGGGTACGGCGGCTTTGCTGCGCTGCGTGCTCCCGTGCTGCAGCCGTTGGCGATCGAGGGACCGCTGAAGTCCTCGGGCACGCTGCCGTACCTCATCGAATCGGTCACCGGGCTCGACCTGCCGGTACAGTTCTGGAACGCGATCATGCTGCTGATATTGGGGCTGGTTTACGCCGCTGTGTGGCGGGTGGGTTCCGAAAGATCTGGCCGCTCGCGAATTGTTTCCATCGTATGGGGCACGACGGCCTCGACCATGGTGCTGCTTACGTTCGCGAACAAGTCCTGGTCGCCATATCTAATGCTCGCCCTGTTTCCACTCTGCATGGTGGTCGCTGGTCTGGGGAGGTCAGGGCGCATCGTATTTGCGGTCTTTGGGATCATCGCGTTGGCCGAGAAGAGCTTCTGGGCGACGCTGCTGGCACAGGAGGAGGCTCCTGAGCTCCACCGGACGTTGTTCGGTGGAGACCCGCAGGCGATTATCTTTCTGGCCATTCAGATCCTGCTGCTGTTGGGTTATGGATGGCTGCTGAGGGGATGCGTTTCGAGGTTGCTGAGCGAGGGGGTTGATAGACGGGCTCACGAACCTGCGGCGGTATCCTAGTTCCCTGGGCATGCAGCGGGTTCAGTGGGGACGCACTCGCAGCGCTTGGAGGCCGGGCCTCGCATCTCCTGGCCCGGTATGTCTTGACTTCCGGAAAACACCTCCGATAAGATCAAGGCTCGCGCAGTTCCACGTCGTCACGCCTGCGAAAGCACGGCCGAGACGGACGTTGAGACGCAAGTGGCGCCTACCGGACAGCTTATTTTCCTTGCGGCCCGAAAGTATCCACTTTGCATGGCATGCTGGAAGGCTTCTGCGCGAAACCCACGCGATTGGGACAGGCATCTCCGGTGGTTTTTGCTCCGGCCTATGCCCTGCTGCTAATTGGATGTGGAACGACTTCCGATACGGGTGCTTGCCGCCTGTATCCCGATTCCGAGTTTCTGATTTGAGTTCTTGAGGGAGCAGCAACTATGTCCACCACCATCCCGAGCGGCAAGAATATCAGCCGTAAATGGTTCGTTCTTGACGCCAGCGGAAAGACCCTGGGGCGTCTTGCGACGCATGCGGCGAGTGTCCTTGCAGGTAAGCTGAACCCGCTCTACACACCGTATATCGATATGGGAGACCATGTTGTGATCGTGAACGCCGAGAAGATTGTTCTTACCGGCCTGAAGGCCGAGCAGAAGATGTACCGGCGTTACACGGGCTTTCCCGGCGGTCTCCGGGAGGAGTCTTTCGTGAAGCTGCTGGCTCGCCGGCCGGAGAAGATTGTTGAAGAGGCAGTCAGGGGCATGCTGCCGAAGTCCAAGCTCGGCCGTCAGATGGCGACCAAGCTCAAGGTCTACAAGGGTGGCGATCATCCGCATCTGGCGCAGAAGCCGCAGCCGATGGAAGTGGTCGCGTAACGAGTTTTTCACGTTTTCTTAAGTCTGAAGGAGCAGCATGGCGGATCTGATTCAGTACTACGGCACCGGACGTCGCAAGTCGAGCATCGCGCGTGTATTTTTGCGGCCCGGCAGCGGCAACTTCACGGTCAACAAGAAGGACGTTGACGTCTATTTTGTGACCGCGCAGCAGCGGGCAGCGGCCAAGCGATCGCTCGGCATTCAGGACATCGGCGAGACCTTTGACGTGATGACGACCGTCAAGGGTGGTGGGGTGATGGGCCAGGCAGACGCCGTGAAGCTCGGCATCGCGCGAGCCCTGATGGAGTTTAACCCGGAGCTGCGAAAGGCGCTGAAGTCCGAGGGTCTGGTGACGCGCGATTCGCGTGGCAAGGAACGCAAGAAGTACGGCCAGAAGGGTGCTCGTGCACGCTTCCAGTTCTCGAAGCGGTAGAGCGCTCGCGAAGCCTCCTGTTTTGCAAATTTGCAGGTGCCGGGGTCGATGCCCTGGCATCTGCGGCAAGGGCCCGAGGAGATCTATCACCTCGGGTATGGAGTCCAATTTCCCGTCGGCTGCGTGAGCGCAGCAGGCAGGCATTCAATTCGCGCACCAGACGTACAGCCGCGGATGCGTTCAAGGAGCCAATTTGGCAAATATCACGATGAAGGAGCTGCTCGAGGCGGGTGTTCACTTCGGGCACCAGACGAAGCGCTGGAACCCCAAGATGAAGGAGTACATCTTTGGCGAGCGCAATGGCATTTACATCATCGATCTGCAGAAGACGCTGAAGATGTTCAAGGATGCGTCGAAGTTCGTGACGGACCTGACCTCCAGCGGCAAGTTGATTCTGTTCGTCGGCACCAAGCGCCAGGCGCAGGATGCCGTCGCCGAAGAGGCCACGCGGGCAGGAATGCCTTACATCAACAGCCGCTGGCTGGGCGGCCTGCTGACCAACTGGGTCACGGTGCAGAAGTCGGTGAAGCGCCTCCAGGAGCTCGACGATATGTCGACCGACGGGCGATATGAGCTGCTGACCAAAAAGGAAGTCATCAAGCTCGAGCGTGAGCGCAAGGGCCTGAGCACAAACCTCTCGGGTATCAAGAGCATGAAGCGGCTTCCCGATGCGATCTTTGTCATCGATTCGAATAACGAAGCGATTGCCGTAGCCGAAGCTCGCAAGCTTGGCATCCCCGTAGTCGCTGTCGTGGATACAAACTGCGATCCGACCGTGGTCGATTATGTGATCCCCGGCAACGATGACGCCCTTCGCGCGATCCGTCTGTTTACGACAAAGATCGCCGACTCCGCTGCGGAAGGCGTGCAGATGGTCTCCGACAAGGCGTTCTCACAGGAGTATGCCGACGTGCAGCAGACAGAGATCGCCCCTGAGCATGTGGGCGAGGAGGGCGACGCTGCTCCAGCCGCGATCCAGGCGGCCGCTGGAACAGCAGAGGCCCCGGTTGAGGATGACGAGAATGTCGACCTGGAGGCTGTGCTTGGCGGGAATATCCGCAAGGCACCGGCAGCGGCCACGGCGGATGAGCCCGAGCCAGTTGCCGCCGAGACCGGCGCGTAGAGCGGCGACTTGACCAGGAAAGATGGAGAGCGTGGTTGCCCGGGTAAACGAGAGGGCGCCACGCTCGTTCTGCGTAAGCGGCAATGGACATTGCAATAGCCAAAACGAGCCAATAGCAAACGAGAAGGATACTGACGAACATGAGCACTGCGACTGAGACAACCAAGGTTGATGCGAAGCTGGTGAAGGAGCTGCGAGACAAGTCAGGCGCGCCGATGGGCGACTGCCTGAAAGCCCTGCAGGAGACAAAGGGCAACATGGAGGAGGCCTTCGTCGTTTTGCGCAAGCGCGGGATGGCCTCGGCCGCGAAGAAGGCATCGCGCTCGACCAACGAGGGTGCGGTGGGCACCTACATCCATGCCGGCGGCAAGATCGGCGTGCTCATCGAGCTGAACTGCGAGTCGGACTTCGTTGCCCGGACGGAGGACTTTCAGGGCCTGCTGCGCGACGTTGCCATGCACATCGCGGCGACGGATCCGCGCTACGTCCGCAGGGAAGATGTGACCGAAGCCGACCTCGCACGCGAGAAGGATATCTACCGGTCACAGGCTGCCGCCACGGGCAAGCCTGCTCCAGTGATCGAAAAGATCGTCGAAGGCAAGATGAGCAAGTTCTACGAGGAGGTCTGCCTGCTCGACCAGCCGTTCATCAAGGAGCAGACGCAGACGATCTCCCAGCTAATCGCGAGCAAGGTTGCCAAGCTCGGGGAGAATATCTCCGTTCGGCGCTTCGCGCGCTTCAAGGTGGGCGACCCGAACTGGACTGTCGCAACGACGAAGGCAGCTGCCGACGAGACGGAGACACAGGCGTAGACGTATATCGATCTTCCGTTCGACGAAGAGCCTTGGCGAGCGCCGGGGCTCTTCGTTTGTGCGTAGCTGATCGCACGCGAAGGCGACTCAGCCTTGCTTGCGGGCGCCTGGTCAACGCAGGAGGGAGGAGCTTTGCTCCTCCTGAAAGCTGGTTATGTGACCAGTGGACGCGGTCGAGCGGCTCTTTGCATCCGAAGCGCTATGAGCCTTCGAGACGAGATAGGCCGAGGTTTTGCGGGCTGGGTAGACGCTCTGCCGAATGGTCGGGCGACCCGGATGCATGTGCTTTGCGACAGCGATGCAGACGGTCTACCGGCGGGGGCGCTGCTGGTGAGGACCCTCCGTGCCGCGGGGTTCGACGAGGTGACGGCCGAGCCGCGGCGTAAGGGTGAGTCGGCCTGGGGCACGGAGCTGCTGGACCGAACGCGCCGTTATAGCCCAGGTGCATTGATCGTGGCGGATCTGGGGAGTCGGAAGGGTGATCTTCTCCCCGGCGTGCCAACGCTGCTGCTTGATCACCACTGCCCAATCGGAGTTCCGGAGGGAGCGCTGCTGCTTACTGGGTATGGGACGGGTGCTGAAGGCGGCGACGGCAAGGATGTTCCAACGACCGGGCTGTTGGCGTGGTGGTGCGCGCGTGCGCTGCTCGGGGCAGAACGGGCGGACCCATGGCTGTGGCTGGCCGGGATCTCCTTGCTCAGTGACCTTGGGGACAAGGCGCCTTTTCCCGAGCTTGCCGAGGCAAAAAAACGCTTTGGGGGAGGAGCGCTGCGTGATGCGACGTCTCTTCTGAATGCGCCGCGCCGGACGGCATCGGGCAACGCGGATGGGGCGCTGCGTCTGCTGCTGAAGGCGGACGGGCCGAAGCAGCTTCTGAGCGGCGAGTTTGAAGAGACGGCGGCCCTGCAGGCGGCTAAGTCTGAAGTGGGCACTGCATTAGCGATAGCCCGCAAGCTGCCGCCTCGCTTCAGCACGGAGGTGCGCGATGAGCTCGGTGCGGATCTGGTGGCGATCCGGATCGACACGCCGTGCCAGGTGCATCCGCTGATCGCCATGCAGTGGCGGGCACGATTCCCGAAGAGCGTCGTGTTCGGTGTGAACACGGGATATCGGCCGGGATGGGTCCACTTCAGTGGACGTGCGCCCGCCGGAGTCAACCTGCTCGAGTTTCTGGCGCGTCACAGGCCCGACGAAGCGGATGCGAGCTATGGTCTGGGGCATAACCAGGCGAGCGGAGGTGCGCTGCCCTGGGACGTTTGGAACCGATGGGCGGATGAGGTGGGGTTTGGCCCGGAGATGCAGGTGACGGGAGCTTGAGCACATCGAGGAGCTCGGATGGGGAGGCTCTCGTGTTGCGCTTCAAGGCGCTGACGGAAGAGCAGTTGCCTGAACGCGCACGGGAGGAGTGCTGGCCGTTGCGGCTCGATCACTGCTTTAAGCGGGTCTGCCTCGACTGGGCATGTGGCGATTGCTGGTACCGGCACATCAGGCGTCCTGCGGAACGTCACATGGACGATGCTGTGCTTTCGCGCGCGGTGCGCTGCGCCGAGGAGCTTCTTGAAGGCGACCTGTCTCTGCTGAAGGAGAGGAACAGGGCAAGCCTGGGGTGGCGAGGCAAGCTGATGCCCGCCCACTCGCAAGCATCTCAGGGTGATGAGGACGGAAGACGATGAGCGCTGAAAACCGAGACAGCGGAGGGGAGAAGCGGCAAGGACCGGGCAGACCGAAGAAGAAGCGAGCGGAGCCGATGCTGCAGGCGGTGAGCGAGACAGTTGCATCACGCCCACCCACGACAGGAGCCGCCCAGGTGTTAACAAAGAGGGTTGCAAAGAGCGCTGCAAAGAAAAAGAAAGCCGGGAAGAAAAGAGCCGCTACGCCCAGCAAGAAGATGTTGGCGGAGGCAGAACTGGAGCGGATGAACAGCCATCCGATGTCCCAGTGCGCAGCTCTTCAGGGAGTGCCGCCGCTATGGTTTCCGGCGGAGGCGATGCGCCTGGGCTTCGCCGTGAAGGTGATGGGACAGCCGGGGTTAAAGTCCAACGACACCCGTCGGTGGCAGGCAGGCCCGCATCTGCGAGTTTCTCTGGGGTACCTGTGCGAGATCTTCGCCTACCTTCGCAAACACAATATTCACATGTACCGCATGGCGAGCGACCTTGCTCCGTATGCGACGCACCCAACGATGCCACAGTTCCACACCATGGTTCGCGAGAGCGCCGAGGATCTCGCGCACGTGGGCAAGCTGGCCCGCGAGCAGGACTTGCGGCTGAGCTTTCATCCGTCACAGTTCATCGTGCTGAACAGCGAGAACGAGGAGTTGACGCGTAAGAGCATGTGGGATCTCGAGAGCCAGGCGGAGATGCTTGACCGGATGGGCTGCGGGCCAGAGGCCATTCTGGTGGTGCATGTCGGCGGCGCGTACGGTGATCGCGAGAGTGGATGGAGACGATGGGCGGCCACATGGCCGCGCCTGGGTGAGCCGGTCCGGCGGCGGCTGGTGCTCGAGAACGACGATACCCGCTACTCGGCTGCTGATGTGCTGAAGGTGCATGAGGCGACCGGCGTGAAGTGTGTGTGGGACTACCAGCACCACTGGTGCTTCAACCCCGAGGGCCTGGCCATGGGCGAGACGCTGCGACGGTTCCTTACGACGTGGCCCGCTGGTGTCCGGCCGAAGATGCACTTTTCCTGCGCCAGGACCGAGATGCGCGAGATCAAGCGAAAAAACCGAAAGACGGGCAAGGCGGAAGTCGTGCTGCAGCCGCCTGTTTGGACAGGCCATGCCGACTACAACAACCCGTTCGAGTCCATCCAGTTTCTCCGGTCGATCGTGGATGTCGACGTGGATGTCATGCTGGAATCAAAGGCGAAAGATCTGTCACTGATTCGGTTACGAAACGATATCGCGCGTTATGCCCCCGATCTGGGGGCGCGATACGGGATTGATCTGCTTCGGATGTGGAGGACGTCGGCGAGGTCGTCGAAACGGAAGAGGAGGCCGAGGCGCTGGCTGAGTGAAGCGTAAAATCACGCAGGGTCCGTAGCGCTACCGGAAGCGGAGAGACGCCTCGGGATAGGGGGAAGGGTGGGCCATGGAACTGTTTGGGCGTGTTGCTCGGGGAGGAGGAGTTGCCTTGGCGAAGAGCTCCGTTGAGACTGGAAAGAGCTTGCCAGGATCGAGTGCGCGACCGGGTGCTTCGGATCGATAATCAGCTACTTGTAGCCGCAAATTTCGCCATGTAGGGGGACGACAGCAGGTACCGCTGAGCATACTCCCAGAACCGAAGAGCAAGGGCGTTGCGCGTGAACATGAATCTGTTCACGGATGTATTTGCGGTGGCTGCTCTTCTTTACTGGATCCGCTTCAGAAGCATTGTCAGCCGGGCGAAGGCGTCGTCGTGCGCCTTTTTGTTCGCCGGCGTCGCATCAGGAGCCTCGCCGGCGCGCATAAAGCCGTGACCAGCACCGTCATAGCTGACCGGATCGTATCGTTTTCCGGCAGCCTTCATGGCCTCGACTGTAGCGGGAATGGTTGCGTCGATGCGCGCATCATTGCCGGCGTAGAAGCCATAGACCGGAGCCGTGATGTTGGCCATGAGGCCGGTGTCAGGCGGCGGTCCATAGAAGACAAAGGCCCCACCCAGGCCCTTGCGGTGAGTCGCAAAGGCGAAGGTCTTTCCGCCGCCCCAGCAGAACCCGGTGACGGCAAGCTTGCCGTTCGCAGACGGCAGCTTCAGCCCGTAATCGGCGACCGCGTCGAGGTCGGTCAGGACCTGGTCTGGCGGCAGACCCGAGACAGCCTTTGTGATCGCATCCATGCCGGGATAGCTATCCGTTCCGCCCCCCGCTCTTCCGTCACTGCCCGGCCCCGTGCCGGAGAGCAGATCCGGAGCGAGAACGATATAGCCCTGCGCGGCAAGTTCGTCGGCCATGCTCTTGGCCCAGTCGGAGAGGCCGAAGATCTCGTGAATCAGGACGATAACCGGGGCCTTACGGCTGGTCTCGGGGTACACCACGAAGGTGTTCACAGTGCGGTTGCCCGCCCTGATGGGGACGTACTCGCGGTGACGCGGAGACCTGTCGAGCGAGACCTTGGCCCAGTCCTGCGCGTGAGCTGCAGAAGGAATCCACGCAAACGAGGACGCAGCGAGGGCAAGCATGGAACTGCACAGAAAGGATCGGCGGGTCATGCTCAGCAGTTTACGTGCGCGAGGCGAGCCTTGCAATCGCCACCCCTGGTGATTGAGTGCGGTCAAAAACCCAACTCGGCCACTTCGACGTGGGCTGCGTCAGAAAAGATCGACGGGTACGCCTCTGTGCCCGAGTGCATCCAAAATCGCGTGGAAACAAAATGACCATGACAAACGAAGTTGTGGAATCTCCTTCCTCTACCAGGAAGTCCTTTGGGGCTGCTGGAAAGAGACGCCCGTCCGCGGATCTCTCTACCCCTGCCCGAGCAAAGAGCAAATCCTCCCGGAGACGCCCAGAGGCTGAAGCGAAGGCGATCCCCTGGCCGGAGATCCTGCGCGAGGCTCAGGAGAGGTTCGGGATCAAGCGCTTCCGGTCAGGGCAGAAGGAGGTGCTGGAGGCCGTGTTCGATGGTCAGAGTGTTCTTGGACTAATGCCGACCGGCGCCGGCAAGAGCCTCACCTACCAGCTGCCTGCGCTGTTTCTGCCTCGGCCTGTGGTCGTGGTGAGCCCGCTGATCGCGCTGATGCAGGACCAGCAGGAGAAGGCCGCGGAGGCTGACATTGCTGTGGAGAAGATCGATTCGACGCTGACGAAGGGAGAGGTCGAGGAGGCGGACGAGGTGATCGACAAGGGAGTCGCGCAGCTGATCTATGTCACGCCGGAGAAGCTGGAGAAGCGCGAGTTCATCGATATGCTGAACGATGCGGGTGGCATCTCGTTGCTGGTGGTGGATGAGGCGCATTGCATCTCGCAGTGGGGACATGACTTTCGCCCGGCGTACCTCGGTATCGGGTATGCACGCAAGGCCCTGGGCAACCCACCCCGTTCTGGCCCTGACCGCAACAGCAACAGAGCAGGTTGTCGACGAGATCCTCGCCAGCCTCGATGCGAAGCGTGCAAAGGTGGTGAACGCGGGCATGGAGCGCGACAACCTTTTCTTTCATGTGCATCCGACTGTCAACACCCAGGCCAAGCTGGCCCGCGTCGCTGCGATGCTGGCGAAAGAGGAGGGCACCGGCATTATCTACACAGCCAGCGTCCGAAGCGCGAACGAACTGCATGACTGGCTGAAAGAGCATGGGATCTCGGTTGGGCACTACCACGGCAAGATGCCGACGCGGGAACGCGAACAGGTGCAGGAGGAGTTCATGCGCGGCGATCACAAGGTGATGATCGCGACCAAGGCGTTTGGCTTGGGCATCGACAAGCCGGACATCCGCTTTGTCTATCACTTCGAGTTTCCAGACTCGCTTGGAACGTACTACCAAGAGGCAGGGCGCGCGGGGCGGGATGGGCTTCCGAGCAGAGCGGTGTTGCTGTACCGGCTGGAGGATAAACGGATCCAGAGCTTTTTCCTGGCGGGCCGATACCCCCGGGTGGCGGAGCTGCGATCCGTGTTGGAGGCACTTGGGGGACGGGTGCTGTCCGCGGCTGGCGCCGAGTTGTACGGGGTGACAGTCGTGCCAGCGATGGAGAAGGTTGCCGAAGAGGGCGCAGAGGAGGCCTGCGCGGCTGCGGAGTCGATCACGGTCGCGGAATCAGCCGCTCCGGAGACGGGGGAGGAGTTAGCACCAGCGAAGCCTGCAGTAATTACGGCGGATTCGATCTCAGAGAATGCGGACGTGGGCAAGCGGCGGACGCAGGTGATTCTGCACCTGCTGCGGGAGGCCGGGATGATCCGGCGGAGCAAAGACGGATACACGCTGAAGCATAACGAGGCTCCGACCGACGAGGCGCTTGAGAAGCTGCTGAAGGTGTACGAGGATCGTGCGCAACACGACAAAGACCGGCTCTCCGAGATGATGCATTACGCCGAGACCGTGGACTGCAGAGTGCAGGTTATCCGCACGTACTTTGGCGACGCGGCGGGTGAACCGTGCGGCCGCTGCGACAACTGTGAGCAGCGCGCGGTCGAAGGCACGAGGAAGGGATCTGCCGACATAAAGGTGGGTCACGAAGAGATCGCACTCGCTGCGGCGGCAGAGGTCCGGCGAGCGGACGAGGCACATGATCGAAGAGAGGTGACGCGTCTGGAGACGATGCACGGAACCATCGTCACAACAGCTCCGGAGACGCTGCCGCATGCCGCAGAGGAGCCTGCGTTGGCGAAGGGAACCCCAGTCACTCACAAGCGGTTCGGTCCGGGAAAGGTGAAGGACGTGTACAACGGCGTCGCTCTCGTCCACTTCACCAAAGAGGGTGACAAGAAACTGAAGGTGGAGTTCTTGTCGGTCGGAGCAGCTTAGAGGGAATGGTCGCTTTATGCCGAGCGCACGACCGTGTTGCGCCGACACAAACCTCCGTTACATCCCACGGAGGATCGACCCCACGACGCCACCCAGGACGCCGCCTTCCGCACCCTCTGCTCGCCTTGACGGCAGATACTCCTGCAGCGCGTGGGCGAGCTTCGCGATGGGGAGCGTCTGCAGCCAGACACGGCCGGGACCGGTCAGTGCGGCGAGAAAGATGCCATCGCCGCCAAAGATGAGGTTTTTGATCCCGGGCACGCGGGTGATCTGAAAGTTGATGCCCGTCGTGAATGCGCCAACGTGGCCCGGATGCACGCGAAGTGTCTCGCCGGGTTGCAGATCCTTGATGATCAGTTCGCCCGAGAGCTCGAGCCACGCGGTTCCATGCCCTCCGATCCGTTGGAGGAGAAAGCCATCGCCGCCGAAGATCCCGGCGCCGAGCGACTGCTGGAATCCGACACCGAGCTGGACCTGCGGTGTCGCGCACAGGAAGCCATGGCGATGGGCGAAGTACTCATACCCGCCCCCTACCTGGATGGGAACGATGTGACCGGGGACCTTGGTGGCGAACGCGATCTCGCCGGGAGCTCCGAAGGCGGTGTACTCGGTCATAAACAGGGTGCCGCCGCCGGCGACCCGCTTGATGGCGCCAAAGAAGCCGCCACCGCCACCCATCTGGGTATGGGTATTCATCTGAATGGTCTGGCTCATCCATGAGAGCTCGCCGGCCTCGGAGATGACGCTCTCATTGGGGTTGAGCAGGACCTCGAGCACGGGCATGGTGGATCCGACGATGCGGCTTTGCATTGGATGTGTGACCTCGCGAGAGACAGCTTACAGCAGCGTACGTTGACGAACCGCGTCAAGTTCAACAGCCAGGTCTTGAAGGCAGGGAGTTCCACACGAATTTCGGGAAATCTGCATGCGATACTTGGACCTGACATGTACAAGCGCGTCCTCCTCAAGATTTCAGGCGAAGCTCTGGCTGCCGGTCGGGGTTTTGGCATCGATGCCGTGTTCATCCACAAGGTAGCCGAAGAGATCGCAGACGTCCATGCTCTGGGCTGTGAGATCGCGATCGTCGTGGGGGGCGGAAATTTCTTCCGTGGCGTGGCACAGCAGGCCATCGATATGGATCGCGTTGCAGCGGACCATATGGGCATGCTATCGACCGTCATCAACTCCATCGCGCTGCAGGACGCCATTGAAAAGCGCGGTCTCTTCTGCCGGGTCATGTCCGCGATCGAGATGCACGAGGTCGCGGAGCCTTACATCCGCCGACGCGCCATGCGGCATCTCGAAAAGCGGCGCATCGTCATCTTCGCCGCCGGTACGGGAAACCCCTACTTCTCGACCGACACCGCGGCCAGCCTGCGTGCGATGGAGATCAAGGCAGACATCCTGCTGAAGGCGACCTCCGTCGACGGGATCTACACGGCGGACCCAAAGGTCGACGCGACCGCAACGCGTTTCGAGACGATCACCTACGACGAGATCCTGCGCAGAAAGCTCCGCGTGATGGATACAACGGCGGTCTCGCTCTGTCGCGATAACGGGATGCCGATGATGGTGTTCAGCATGCGGGAAGAGGGCAACATCAAGCGCGTTGTAGCGGGCGAGCAGCTCGGCTCCCTGGTAACGGCTTAGCGTGTCCGCGGTGCTTGCGATTTCTGAGAGACTGGCCTGCCAGAAGCTGGTCATGTGAGCGGCGACACCGAAATATCCGCGGCAGAGAACATCCCAGGTGGGACGGTCGATGCCCGAGCCCTCTACTCCAGGATCACCTGGCGGCTGATCCCCTACATGTTTGCGCTGTACATCGTTGCCTATCTGGATCGCGTGAACGTGGGCTTTGCTGCGATGGACATGAAGCGCGACCTCCATCTGAGCGACACCGTCTACGGCACCGGGGCAGGAATCTTTTTTCTTGGCTCGGCGCTCTTCGATCTGCCCAGCAATCTGCTTCTCGTCAAGGTCGGCCCTCGGGTTTGGATCGCCCGGATCATGATCACGTGGGGTATCATCGCCACGCTGATGATGGTGGTTCGCGGTTCGTGGAGCTTCTATCTCCTGCGCTTCCTGCTGGGCGTGAGCGAAGCCGGATTCTTTCCCGGCATGATCCTTTACCTGACCTACTGGTTCCCTACCCGGGAGCGGGCCCGCGCTGTTGCGAAGTTCATGACCGCAACCTCGATCGCCGGCGTTGTTGGAGCGCCGCTCTCGAGCGTGCTTCTGAAGCTTGAGGGCAAGGCAGGCTTACACGGGTGGCAATGGCTGTTTCTGCTCGAAGGCATACCGGCCGTGCTGATGGGCGTCTCGGTCCTCTTTGTTCTGAAAGACAAGCCTGATGACGCACCCTGGCTGGCTCCCGCGGAAAAGCAGTGGCTCGACGGCGAGCTGGAAGCGGATAAGAAGCGGGGTGGCGCGGCCGATCGCCACAATCTTCTGGACGGGCTCCGGATGCCTCTTGTCTGGCTGCTGGCGGCTGTGTGCTTCGTGAGTCAGGTCGGCGTGTACATCGTCAACCTATGGATGCCGCTGATCCTGAGCAGCTTTGTGGGCCACGGCACTATGCCGGCCGCTCAGGAGAGCAGCCTGATTGCCCGTTATGCGACCGTGCCCTACCTTGCTGCGGCCATCTTCACCGTCGTCGTCGGTTGGTCGAGCGACCGAACGGGTGAGCGCCGGTGGCACATCGCTGGCTGCCTTCTGCTGAGCGGGGCAGGCTTCGGTCTGGCCGCCATGGCGCATAGCGTGCCTGCCGCGCTCGGAGCTCTGACCCTGGCCGCCATGGGTGTCTGGAGCATGATGGGACCCTTCTGGACGGTCGTCACGCGAGGTCTGAGCGGGGCGGCAGCAGCAGGTGGAATTGCCCTGATCCAGATCATCGGCGGCATCGGCGGCTTCGTCGGACCTTACGTGACGGGACGCCTGCACGATGCGACCAATGGTTTTGGTCTGGGACTTGTGGCGATCGGCGGAATGGCTGTTGCGGCGGCAGCCTTGACCGCCACGCTGCGTTTGAATCCAGACACGGGCTCGCCTCCGGATACGGTGACGCGATAGCGTCTCAACCTTAGGACTACCTTTCTCCGCTTCGGTCGATCAGCCCAGAATGATACTCTGAGAGAGTCGAATATTACGGAAAAGAGGGCATTTGGACTATGGCGACCGCAGCGATCGATCAGGTAGCAACCAGGGGCGTAGCAACGGAATACAAGGTCGCCGATATCGGCCTGGCGGAGTTTGGACGCAAAGAGATCGATATCGCCGAGCAGGAGATGCCCGGCCTCATGTCCATCCGCAATAAGTATGCGGCGGGCAGGCCGCTTGCCGGTGTTCGCGTAACGGGATCGCTCCACATGACGATCCAGACCGCCGTCCTGATCGAAACCATGGTCGCGCTGGGAGCCGACGTCCGCTGGGCGAGCTGCAACATCTTTTCCACGCAGAATCATGCAGCGGCAGCCATCGCCGCGGCAGGCGTCCCTGTCTTTGCATGGAAGGGCGAGTCGCTCGAAGAGTACTGGTGGTGCACGGAGCGCGCGCTCGCGCACAAGGATGGCCTCGGCCCGCAACTCGTGATCGACGATGGCGGCGACGTGACGCTGCTGATCCACAAGGGCGTGGAGCTCGAGAATGGCGATACGTGGGTCAACAGCCCGGCGAGCAACCAGGAAGAGGGCGTGATCAAGGATCTGCTGAAGAAGATCCATGCCAGCGACCCGCAGCACTTCACGAAGCTCGCCAAGGAGTGGCGCGGTGTAGCCGAAGAGACGACCACGGGCGTGCACAGGCTTTACAAGATGATGGAGCAGGGCAAGCTGCTGGTCCCCGCGATCAACGTCAACGATTCCGTGACCAAATCTAAGTTCGACAATCTGTATGGCTGCCGCGAGTCTCTGGTTGACGGCATCAAGCGCGGAACCGACGTGATGATCGCGGGCAAGGTCGCCGTGATCTGCGGATACGGGGACGTCGGTAAGGGTTCGGCTGCTTCGCTTCGCGGTCTGGGAGCGCGCGTGATCGTGACCGAGATCGATCCCATCAACGCCCTGCAGGCGGCTATGGAAGGGTACGAGGTGACAACCATCGAGGAGACCCTCGGCCGCGCGGATATCTACGTCACCTGCACCGGCAACCTCGACATCATCACGCTCGATCACATGCAGCAGATGAAGGATCAGGCGATCGTCTGCAATATCGGGCACTTCGACAACGAGATCCAGATGGATGCCCTGAACTCCGACCCAACGGCCACCCGCCTCAACATCAAACCGCAGGTCGACAAGTACACCTTCTCGACCAACGGAAACAGCATCTTCGTCCTCGCGGAAGGCCGGCTGGTCAACCTCGGTTGCGCTACCGGTCACCCGAGCTTTGTGATGTCGAACAGCTTCTCCAACCAGACACTCGCTGCACTTGATCTCTGGGCAAATCGTGACACGTATAAGGTCGGGGTCTATGTTCTTCCGAAGCGGCTGGATGAAGAGGTCGCCCGCCTCCATCTTGAGAAGATCGGCGTCAAGCTGACCACCCTCTCACCGAAGCAGGCCGAGTATCTCGGCGTGAAGCCAGAGGGCCCGTACAAGGCAGAGCAGTACCGCTACTGAGCGGCTGCCGGGAAGTCGACCTCCTGACGAAAACACAGATCGGCCGCCAGAGCTTCTGACGGCCGATCTGCCATTGTGAGAGAACCACTTACATGAGGCAGTAAATCAACGGCTTCCTCACGCCTCCTTGCCGCGCGAGGGAGGTGGTGCAAGCACCTCCGGTTTAACGCATCCGGCTGTTGTGCTTATCGCGGACGATGCGACGCGATTCCTGGTTCTGCTGACGACGCAGAGTCTTGCGATCTTGTCGGGTGAGGCGGCCGTTGCCTTGTGCACGCATGCCACGCTCTTCGCGGTTGATGCCAGTCTCCTGGTGCTCCAAGCGCGAGGTCTCCCGGGCGGTCAGTTCCCCGTTTCTTGCCCCCTGCCCGATACGCTCCTGCTGAGCGGCCTTGCGCTGATTGATGTTGCGGTCATGCTGTCCGGGAGCAGGTGTGATCTGGGCGAAAACCGCGGCGGGAGCAAGAGCAAGTACAGCGACAAGAGCAAAGTTCTTCATATTCATGGCGATCTCCTGGATAGCTTCAACGGCAGCTGGCGTTTGTTCCTGCTGCCGCTTACGGATGGAGTAGACACACTGCGATCCGCCGTGTTGCGGTTGCGCGCGAAAGTATATTCCTGCGGGAAGCCGCGACTTTTCAGGGATTTCTGTGTCCGCGCGGGTCACACGATGGCGGATGGAGGGGCAGCTCGAGCCCGGCGAGCTGCCTAGACTTAGCTCGTTGCGGTGGGTGACACGTAATCCGGCGCCGTAATGACCTGGAGGCCGGGCGTCGTTACAAGCTGCTGGTCAATCAGCACAACCGTGGTGACAGACCCGCCTGAATAGGTGACTTGTGCTCCGGTGTAGGTGGCAACCGTCGTGCCCGTTGGCACTGCGCCCGTCGGCACGATCACAAGGGTATACGTGCCCGTCGGGACATTCAGGTAGCCCGTGTTCATCGGAAACGCCACGTTGGTAATCAGCGGTGTCACCGCCGTGAACTTCTGCCCCTGTGGCACAAGATAGATGTCGATCGCTCCGATGCGCGTAGCCTGGTCAATGAAGCGAAGCGAGATCTGACCACTTGGCGCGGCCTGTGCCTGGTCCTTGAGGATAAGTTCCTGGAGGTTTGCGGCGGAGTTCCCGATCAGCACGGTGTACTGGTTCGATGCCGCAAAGGTGCCCTTTGCTGTTGTCAGCGCGGTCTTCGATCCAGCGATATTGGCCGAGATCGAGAAGGTTCCGGGATCGAGTGGGATGTAGGAGGTGATCGTCCCGAAGCCGAGGTTGTATGCGATCAGGGTGCTGTTTTCGTACATGTCGAGACCAGGCGCGTCCGGGGAGGCATCGATGATGCGAAGCTGCGACCCGGTAGCACTGGTGACCACCGCCTGGCATCCGGAGAGGAGGGCGGCAGCAGGAAGTACGGATAGCAAGGCGGCACGCCCCAAGCTTAGACGTGTCGTCGTCGAAATGATGCTCTGAACGTCCTGGCCCAGCGTTCCTCGATGGCGCATCTTAGACATTGATATGCAACACTCTACCCGATTTTCGGAGGCGAGGCGACGAACGAATGGGGGATGGCGGCGGGGGTTGCCGATGCTGGTTCTGACCTCCGTCGGCCTCGGCCACATGGGCGGGACCGCATGGGCCTCTGGTCAGCAGAGCTCGTGCAGCAACCCGGCCTCCCAGCCAGCCTCACCGATCACAACCATCGCTCTTCCAGGAAAGACGGGGGTCCAGGCGATTGTCAGCATGCGCGACCAGCCGCACCGATCATCCGTTCCGGCTGCGGGCCGCAAGAAGACCTACAATTTCAGCGTCGATGCAGCCTCCGATTGGTTCGATACCGGCTTCACCGTAGCCGCGGGAGAACAGGTGAGGGTCGAAGCAACGGGGTCCGTCGCGCTGAGTGATGGCCGCTCAAGCGGGCCGGCTGGTCTGGACCGCGGGTGGAAGGATCTCCTCCGGCAGTTCCCCTCGCGGCAGGGGAGGACGGCCGAGCTCCTCGGGCGCGTCAGCGAGGTCGGTGCCTCCGTTCCCTTCCCCATGGGCGCGGATGGCGCGGTGGGGATGCCGACCAGCGGTCGTCTTTACCTTCGAGCCAACGTTAGCGGAGATCTGACGGCATCGGGAAGCTACAAAGTGCGGCTTCGCCTTCCGGAGATCGCCGCCACCGCAGCCGATCCAACCGGCCTTGCGACCGCGGCGCAGATCAGCTCCCTGGTCGACGCGGAGACCTTTACGCACATCCCGCGACGGGTCTCGGACGAGGCCGGAGGTCCGGGAGACATGGTCAACTTCGGCCTTGTTGGCTCAGAGTCTCAAGTAAAGGCAGCCTTTATTGCAGCGGGCTGGGTCAGCGTGGATAAGTCGGTCGGAGACGCCGTCCTGCACGGCATTCTTTCCACGCTCAATCGGGAGGCATACACGGAGATGCCGATGAGCACGCTTTATCTGTTCGGTCGACCCCAGGACCTGTCCTTTGCGCGAGGCGACCCGCTCACGGTCGCTGCCGAACGCCACCATCTTCGCGTCTGGCAGACCGAGCAAAGGGTGGGAGGTGTGCCCCTGTGGGTCGGGTCGGCGACACACGACATCGGCTTCGAGCGCGATCAGAGAAACGGGAAGACCACGCATAAGATCGACCCGAAGATCGATGACGAACGGCAGTTCCTGCTCCAGAGCTTCGATGCAACGAGCGTCTTTACGAGTGCCGCGTATGTGAGCCCGTCCGACCCGCTGCTCCAGGCACAGACCGCAACTGGTGGAAGCTTCTTCTCCGACGGACGGATTCTTGTGATGCAGCTGAAGTAGTCCCGTAGCTGAAAGCGCCGGTGCAGCAGACCAGCCGTCCTTCCAGCGCCAAAGCGCGCCCCGAAAGCTACTTTTTGGCGGAGGCGCGGTGCGCGATGACCTGGTCTTTGATCTTTTCGTAGGTGTTCTGCGGGATGATGCCCTTCGTGGTCAGCTGATTCTTGGCCGTGTACGGGCGTCCTCCAATGATCTTGGCCGCATACGCGTCCCCTATGCCGGGCAGGGTCTTCAACTGGTCGGCGGTTGCCGTGTTGAGGTCGAGCTTGCTGGCATCATCGACCGGCTTCTGCGCTGCCTTGGCCTTGGAAGCGGTGGACGTCTGGGTCGTGTTCGAGGGCGATACGGGCCTCTGCCCGGAGCTCGATGCCGCTGGCGTCTGAGCCTGTGAGAAGGTGAAGGCCGAAATCAGGAGCGCGGCGGATAACACACGGCGAAGGTCATACATGGCGAGTCTCTCCTTGAAGGGTGCAAGGAGAACATACCCAGAGGCTGGCGCAGTGTCAAAGATGTCTGAACTGTTGACCGAGAATTTTGTTGATTGGCGCCAACCAACCGCCTGGCAATTGACAAGGGGTGAGACCTGTCCCTAACCTAGAGAAGGAATGGACGTCAGCTTGCTTCATCACGGGCATCACCACCATCACGCGCAGCGTGCGCTGGCGGGTGTGTCCGGCAGGTCGAAGTAACCTTCGCTTACCCGGATTCAGAAGGCCCGCCGGCGCGCTGATCGCGAGCGGGCCTTTTTGCTGCGCGACGCCTGACGCGAGACACGATCGACAAGAGGACAGAAGAATGGCAACCGAAACACAGACCGTAAACACCCCCGTGGAGATCGATTTCGAAAAGATGGACGGCCTTGTCCCGGGCATGGTGCAGGACGCCCGGACGGGTGAGATCCTGATGCTCGGCTTTCTCAACGAGACCAGCTACCGCAAGTCGCTTGAGACCGGCTTCGTCACGTTCTGGAGCCGCACCAGGCAGAAGCTCTGGATGAAGGGCGAAACCAGCGGCAATCGCCTCCGCATCGCAAGCGTGGCGACCGATTGCGACAATGATGCCCTCCTCTTCAAGGTCGAGGTGGAGGGGGATGGTCTTGTCTGCCACGAGGGCACCGTAAGCTGCTTCACCAAACCCATCGGAATTGAGGCGAAGTAGATGACTGACGGCAGAAAACTAAAGCTCGGCATTCCCAAAGGCAGCCTTCAGGACGCGACCATCGCCTTATTCGAGCGAGCCGGCTGGCGCATCTTTGCCAACGGTCGGAGTTATTTCCCCACAATCGACGACGCCGAGATCGAGTGCATGCTCATCCGCGCGCAGGAGATGGCGCGCTACGTCGAGCACGGCGCCCTTGATGCCGGTCTCACCGGGAACGACTGGGTGCTTGAAAACGATAGCGACGTCGAGCGCGTCACCTCGCTCACCTACTCCAAGCAGAGCCGCACCCCCGTGAAGTGGGTGCTGGCGGTGCCCGAGGACTCGCCGTACCAGCGCCCCGAAGATCTCGCGGGAAAGATCATCGCCACCGAGCTCGTCGAGTTCACCAAGCGCTACTTTGCCTCGAAACACATCCCCGTGAAGGTCGAGTTCAGCTGGGGCGCGACCGAGGTCAAGCCTCCTACACTCGCGGACGGTATCGTCGAGGTCACCGAGACCGGCTCGTCCCTGCGTGCAAATCGCCTGCGCATTATCGAGACGCTCATGGAGAGCGAGACGCAGCTGATCGCAAACAAGTCCGCGTTCTCGGACGCATGGAAGCGCGAGAAGATCGGCAACATCAGCCTGATGTTGAACGCGGCGATGGCAGCTCAGGATCGTGTTGGCCTGATGCTGAATGTTTCCAAGAGGGATGTCGCCGAAGTGCTCAATGTGCTGCCTGCGCTCAACTCACCCACGGTCAGCCAGCTCAGCGATTCCGAGTGGGTCGCCGTAAACACCATCCTCGAAGAGCGCGAGGTGCGAGACGTCATCCCGCGGCTGAAGGCTGCCGGCGCTACCGGCATCGTGGAGTACCCCCTGAGCAAGGTCGTCCTGTAACGGAGGCACAATGGGGCGGGGAGAGGATATCGGATGAAGCTGGTTAAGACATACGGGCGCGACGCCAAGGCAGCAAAGGCGCTGATTCAGCAGATCGAGCAGCGCGGCGCCGTCAACACCGCGAAGGTCGAGCTCGTCGTTCGTACGATCCTCGCCGATGTGCGACAGGGCGGTGATACGGCCGTCTGCGAGTACGCCGGTCGCTTCGATGCGCTCGCGGTCGATCAGCCGGTCGCTGTCTGCCGGGAAGAGATGAAGTCCGCATGGGAGGAGACGGCGCCCGATCTTCGCGCAGCGATGGAGGTTGCGCAGAGCAATATTCGCAACTTCGCCCAGCGGCAGCTGCCCGTGGAATGGACCTCCACGCCCGCGCTCGGGGTGACGACCGGACAACTTGTTCGACCGCTCGGAAGCGTCGGCTGCTATGTGCCCGGTGGCCGCTACCCTCTGCCCTCCACTCTGCTGATGACGGTCACGCCCGCGCAGGTCGCCGGCGTCGAACGCATCGTTGTCTGCTCTCCCAAGCCCGCCAAGGAGACGCTTGCCGCAGCCTGGCTCGCCGGTGTTAAAGAGTTCTACCGCATCGGCGGGGCACAGGCGGTCGCGGCTCTCGCCTTTGGAACCGAGACGATCAGACGGGTAGACAAGATCGTCGGTCCTGGAAACCTGTACGTCACCGCCGCTAAACTGGCCGTGTCGAACGAGTGCGGCATCGACATGCCCGCTGGTCCGACCGAGATCGTCGTCACCAGCGAGGCCGGGGACCCGGCCGGGATCGCAGCCGATCTCGTTGCGCAGGCCGAGCACGATCCCGAAGCGCTGGCCGTACTAATCACCAGCAACGCGGATCTCGCCGCCTCCGTCGCCTCGGAAGTAAAGCGCCAGGCCGCCACCAATGAGATCGCCTTGCAGTCGATCACCGCCCAGGGCTGCATCTTTGTAACCGAAACAGTTACGGAAGCCCAGGAGCTGACCAACCGCCTTGCTCCCGAACACCTCAGCGTCGACTCGGATCAGGATCTTGCCTGGGTGCGCAACGCGGGCAGCGTCTTCGTAGGGCCGTACTCCCCGCAGTCGATGGGCGACTACGTCAGCGGACCGAACCACGTCCTTCCCACCGGCCGGGCCGGCCGTGTCCGAGGCGGTCTCAGCGTTCTCGACTTCGTCAAAATCATCACCGTACAGACATACACGCGCGACGGTCTCGAGCGTGTCGGACCGCACGCGATCGCGCTGGCCGAGGCCGAAGGGCTCGCCGGTCACGCCCAGAGCGTGCGGGTGAAGTTGGAGGCAGGATGAGCACATCGCCCAGCACCTCCCAGGAGACAAACGTCGATATCGAGATGGAGCGTGCGCGTCAGACCGGAGCTCCGGGCGCCACCACCCTGCCCCAGCCCCGGCGGCGGGTGCTGGACATGCCCGAGTACCACCCGCCGCTCGCGAACCGTTCCATGCTTCGGCTGGACTTCAACGAGAACACCTTCTCGCCCAGCCCCAAGGTGATCGAGCGCCTGCGGCAGACGACGGCAGAAAGCCTCACCATCTACCCCGAACGCGAGCACGTTGAGCGGGCAGTCGCCGCCCACTTCACGCTCGCCGCCGAGCAGGTGCTCCTGACGAATGGAGTCGACGAAGCTATCCATCTTCTGTGTGCAGCGTTCCTCGAGGACGGCGACGAGGCGCTCATCTCCACACCGACATTTTTCATGTACGACGTCAGCATCGGCATGATGACTTCCGGCCTCAAGCGCGTACAGGCCGACGCCTCGCTCGAGTTTCCCTTCGATCGCTTTCTGTCGGAGGTCACACCCAGGACCAAGCTGATCATGATCGCCTCCCCGAACAATCCAACGGGCGCGGTGGTCAGCCGAGCGCACCTGCTTGCGATCTGTGCCGCCGCGCCCCAGGCCGTCGTCTTCGTCGATGAAGCTTACTTCCACTTCCACGGCGAGACGACGATCGGCGACGTCGGTCGTGTCCCTAATCTTGTTGTCGGCCGCACCTTCTCGAAGGCCTACGGCCTCGCTAATCTGCGCATTGGCATGCTCGCCGGAGACGCACGCCTGCTCGCTTACGTCCGCAAGGTGAGCTCCCCTTACAACGTGAACGGCATTGCGCTCGACGTCTTGCCGCTTGCGCTGGCTGACGTGGACTACCTCGACTGGTACATCGCCGAGGTCCATACGGGGCGCGAGCGTCTGATGCTTGCCCTGGACGAGATGGGCGTTCGGTACTGGCCCAGCCACGCCAACTTCGTCCTGTTCGAGATCGGGCCTCGTCACAAAGAGCTCGTCAGCCGCATGCGCGATAAGGGCGTTCTTCTGCGCGACCGCTCCGCCGACCCCGGCTGCGACGGCTACGTCCGCATGACGATCGGTGTCGAAGATCATGTCACGCGCGGGATCGAAGCTCTACGCGCAACTCTGAAGGAGATGCAGTGGACCCGACCTTAGCTCCCATTTCCGCGCCCGATGCAAACGGCCCAGACCGCATCGACACCCCCCGTACTGGGGCCATCGACCGCGACACCACCGAGACCAAAATCCGCCTGCGCCTCAACCTCGACGGCCAGGGTGCCTACACCGTCTCTACGGGCATCCGCTTCTTCGATCACATGCTCGAGCTCTTCGCGCGCCACGGCGGCTTCGATCTCGAGCTCACCTGCAAAGGCGACCTCGACGTCGACCAGCACCACACCGTCGAAGACACCGGCATCGCGCTCGGCGAAGCCTTTGCGGAGGCGCTCGGCGACAAGCGCGGCATCCTTCGCGCCGGATACTTCGTCATGCCCATGGACGAGACCCTCGCCGTCGCCGCCGTCGACCTTTCCGGACGCACCGCCTATGCGGTCGAAACTCTCGTCGACGTCCCCGTTGTCGGTGACCTCCAGACCGAACTGGTTACAGATTTTTTCGAAGGCTTCGCCCGCGGCGCAAAGTGCAACGTACACGTTAAGGTCCTCTACGGCCGCTCCAACCACCACAAGATCGAGGCCAGCTTCAAAGCCTTCGCCCGAGCCCTCCGCGGAGCCACCTCCCGCGACGAACGCATGCGCGAACTTCTCCCCAGCACCAAGGGCCTGCTGTAGACAGTCATGATCGCCGTCATCGACTACAAAGCCGGAAACCTCACCAGCGTCGTCAAGGCGCTGCATTTCCTCGGCGCGCCCGACATCCTCATCACACAGGACCCCGAAGTCGTCGGCAAAGCCGACAAGATCGTCCTCCCCGGCGTAGGTCACTTCCGCTCCACACAGCTGCTCACAGATCTGGGGCTGACGACCGCCACGCGCGAGGCCATCGCCCGCGGCACCCCCTTCCTCGGTATCTGCGTCGGCCTCCAGTGGCTTTACGAGGGCTCGACCGAAGCCGAGTCAACGGACGGCCTCTGCCACTTCGCCGCCCACTGCGAGCGCTTTCCCACCCACTACAACGACGCCGAACTCAAAAGCCCGCACGTCGGCTGGAACTCTCTCGAAGAGATCCGCCACGACTCGCGCCTGCTCGCCGGCATCGCACCCGGCGCCTTCGTTTACTTCACACACTCCTGGCGCGCCCCCGTCTCCGCCGACACCGCCGCAACCACGAGCTACGGCGGCCCTTTTACTGCGGCGGTCGAGCGGGGCAACGTCATGGGCGTTCAGTTTCATCCGGAGAAGAGCGCCGCAACCGGTCTGCGCGTGCTGGAGAACTTCCTCCATCTGTGAGGCCGCACGCGTCATCCAATCCCAAGGAGATCTTCCTATGAACACAACGGCTGAAACACTTCAGGGGGCCATCGAGATGGTTCGCCCCCAGGAGGCCGCGAACTGGACCGGCATGGAGCTGATCCCGTTTGAGACCATCGCTGAGCGTTTCCTCGATCTCGAACACGAGGGCCATCAGGCGACCCTCATCGTCTCCTTTGGCAAGCCCTTCGCTGTCGAGGGCCGCGGCTGGGCCTGCCCTTACCGAATCCGCGCCCTCGGCGGCGACCACGTCACTCCGGTAGGCGGGGCGGACAGCGTCCAGGCGCTGCAGCTCGCCCTCCACATGATCCACAACGAGCTCAGCATGATGGCGAAACACCACAAGATCACCTTCATGGGTACGGACGATCTGGGTTTCGGCCGCGCCAGCGCAGGCGAAGATGCGGCAGCGAAGTGCCCCGTCGTCGGCATGAGCACAAGCTCGTGACTTTGGAGATCTCACTCCTGACCTTGGATCCTTCACTCCTGGCACCTGACGCCTCAGAGGAGTTGATTTGCTGACTAAACGCGTCATCGCCTGCCTCGACGTCCGCGCCGGACGCGTCGTCAAGGGCGTTCAGTTCGTCGACATCATCGATGCCGGCGACCCCGCCGAGCTCGCCCATCGCCACGCCGCGGCCGGGGCCGACGAGATCGTCCTGCTCGACATCACCGCCACGCACGAGGGTCGCGGGACGTTGCTCGATACCGTAAAGCGTGCGGCCGCCCAGCTCTTCGTTCCCTTCACCGTCGGCGGTGGCATACGCTCCGCCGACGACGCTTCAGCTGTCTTCGACGCCGGCGCCGACAAGGTCTCGATCAACTCCTCCGCCATCGCACGCCCGGATCTCATCGGCGAGATTGGCTCAAGCTTCGGCGCCCAGGCGGTCATCGTCGCCATAGACGCCCGCCGCGCCCAGAACTCCGACGACCCCGTCGCCACTGCCGAGGTCTTGGTCAGCGGTGGCCGTAAACCCACCGGTCGCCGGGTGCTCGACTGGGCTCGGGAGGCTGAGCGGCGCGGCGCCGGCGAGATCCTGCTCACGTCCATGGACACCGACGGCATGCGCTCAGGCTTCGACTGCGAGCTGACCGCCATGGTCTCTGAGGCCGTCCAGATCCCCGTGATCGCCTCGGGCGGAGCCGGCACCGCCGCTCACTTCACCAAGGTCTTCAGTCATGCACCCGGCGGTGGCAAAGCGGACGCTGCCCTCGCCGCCAGCATCTTCCACTTCGGCGTCACCGACTCCCGCGCCCTCAAAGCAGAGCTCCAACAGTCCGGTATCCCCGTTCGCCTGCCGTGCTAGTTTAAGAGCTACCGAATCATGCTCATTCCTTCCATCGACCTCCTCGGCGGCCGCATTGTCCAACTCGTCCAGGGCGAGAAGCTCAAGCTCGCGTTTGACGACTTCGACCCCTGGATCGATCGCTTTTCGAAGTACCCCATCGTCCAACTTATCGATCTCGACGCCGCCATGCGCCAGGGCGACAACCGCGAGCTCATCAAGATGTTCTGCAGTCGTCTCCCCTGCCAGGTCGGCGGCGGCCTCCGCACGGCGGAAGACGCCCGTGCTCTCCTCGAGGCCGGGGCCAGGCGCGTCATCTTCGGCTCGGCCCTCTTCAGCGCGAACGGCATCAACAAGCAGTTCGCCGCCGGCCTGAAGCGGGATCTCGGAGAGGAGGCGCTCGTCTTTTCAGTCGACACAAAGAATGGTCGCGTAGCCGTGAAGGGCTGGAAAGATTCAGTGGACCTGACCCCCGAAGAGGCGGTCACCTGGCTCGAAGACTTCTGTGGCGCCTTTCTCTATACTCACGTCGACACCGAGGGTACGATGAGCGGCTTCCCGCCCGACGTGGCCGCTATCCTACGCGCGACGACGGCGCGGCAGCTCATCGTCGCCGGCGGCATCAAGTCACAGGCCGAGGTCGACGCCCTCGATGCCATGGGCGTCGACGCAGTGGCTGGCATGGCCGTCTACTCCGGTGCCATGCAGGCCTGATCTCGCTAGATCTGCGAGAAGGACGTCGGGCTCAGAATCAGATTGTCGATATTGCTTACGATCGCCTCGTACGCGTACCGCGGTGACCCTGACAGCTTCTTCCACTCCGGATCATTCCGAAACACATCCCACTTCGCATTCAGGTCCGTCTGGTCCGCGAAGCTGAGCATGTAGGTCAGCTTCGGCATTCGCGATCCAATCAACGTGTCGCCGAAAAAGACCGGAAAGAATCCTGCCTTCTGGAAGATCTCGAACTCCCCGTGGTGAAACATCTCGACCTTGCGGACATGCGCTCCGTTGCTCGGACTCTCGTACGTCCGCAGCTGGAAGATCCGTTTGCCGTGTTGCGCCGTCGAAGTGGGCACGGTCAGCTTCGGCCACCCCTCAAACGCGACCAGCACCGAGCTCTCGTATCGCAGAAACGCCGGAGCGGTCGCAGGCGCATTCCAGAACGGCTCAGCCGCCTTCATGAAGCGGTCATCCTGGGCAAGTTTCAGTTCCATCGTGACCAGCATCTCCAGAGAGCTGCTGGGGATCATGACGTAGAGCGTCGGGGTCTCCGGTCCGATATCCAGGTGGAAGGCGCCGATCGGCGAAGATCCAAGCCGGTTCAGCGCTGGGATCAATGCATCGCTGACAAAGCTCTCCGTCAGCTTGGTCTGCGGCCCGGTCTGCAGATGGTACTTCCGCAGCTCATAGAACTCCCTCTGTTTCCCTGACGGGGTCTGCGCTGAGAGGGAGGTCCCCTCCGTCAGCACGGCAGCCGATGCGGCAAGGGATGAGGTCACGAATTGGCGTCTTTGCAAAGCTCCTCCTTCGCGGGCGACCGTAGTCACCGCCCTTGAATCATATCCGTCCATCACGCGCGCGGTCTCGCCGATCTCTCTGGCGAGCGCACCTCCAAACGTCGCCCTGCCCACCTCGCAGGCTATCCTTGACCACACCGTGCCCTCCGACCAGGACTTCATGCAGCGTGCGCTCACCCTCGCTGCCTCCACCGCCGCGCTTGCATCGCCCAACCCTCAGGTCGGCTGCATCCTCGTCCGTAACGACATCGTCATCGGCGAAGGCGCCCATCTTTACGAGCAACGTGACCACGCTGAGATCGTCGCGCTCAAACAGGCCGCCACGCGCGGCATTAGCTCCAGGGGAGCCACCGCCTACGTCACGCTCGAGCCCTGCACTCACCACGGCCGAACCCCACCCTGCGCCGACGCTCTCATCACCGCAGGCATCACGCGAGCCGTCATCGCCACCAGGGACCCCAATCCCCTCGTCAGCGGCCAGGGTCTCGCAAAACTCAGACGTGCAGGCATGGAGGTCACCCTCGGCATCTGCGAGCAGGAGGCCCGCGACCTCAACGAGCCTTTCGCGCATTTCGTCCAGCATCGCCGCCCCTTCGTCACCCTCAAGGCTGCGCTCTCCGCCGATCGCAAGCTGGCGCCTCCGCCCGCACAGCGCCTCCCCCATCAGCCCCACTGGCTCACCGGACCGGCGGCACGCGCGGAGGTGCAACAGCTTCGCCACGCATCGGACGCCATCCTCACCGGGATCGGCACCGTCCTAGCTGACGACCCGTCACTCACGGACCGCACGGGCCAGCCTCGCCGGCGGCCTCTTCTTCGAGTCATTCTCGACACGCACCTCCGCCTCCCGCTCAGCTCGCAGATGGTGCGCTCCGCCGATCAGGACCTCCTCATCCTCTGCGGCCCTGAGGCGTCAAGCTCGCGCGTCTCCGCCCTGGAGCACAATGGTGTCGAAGTCCGCGTGCTGCCGACTGACGACGGCCTTCTCAGTCTCACAGCCGTCCTCGATCTCCTCGCCGAGCGCAGCTGCATCAGCCTCCTGCTCGAGTGCGGCTCCAACCTCAACGGCGCTTTCCTCAAACAGCGCCTGGTAGACAAGGCCGTCCTCTTCTTTGCGAAACAACAACTCGGCTCGGAGGCAATCCCGTTCGCGTACGGCCTTGCCTCGCCACAGATCCTCGAGCAGCAGCTCGGCCGTGTCAACCGCTCCACCCTTGGTCCAGACACGGTCGTCACCGGATACCTCCACGATCCATGGATCGGTACACCCTCCTCCTCCCAGCTTGCGCCATAGGAGGTCCTTAAATGCTCTAACCTAGACCTATGTTCACCGGCCTTATCGAGTCCATCGGCACCGTCCTCTCCATCACTTCCACTGGCGGAGCAACCCGCATCACTGTCGCTGCCAATCCCATCGCGTCACGTCTGAAGCTGGGCGATTCCGTCGCCGTCAACGGAACCTGCCTTACCGCGCTCGATATCCAGCCCTCCGCAACCCCGCCGCGCTTCTCGGCCGATCTTGCCGCCGAAACCATTGCGCGAACCACGCTCTCCACGCTCGGACCCGGCAGCACCGTCAATCTCGAGCTGCCCACGCCCGCGGGATCTCCGCTTGGAGGCCACGTTGTGCAGGGACACGTGGACGGCACCGCGACCCTCGTGTCGCTCAAAGCAGTACACCCGGAGACCCCCAAGATCTCCGACTGGCGCCTCCGTCTCAGGCTTCCCGCGCACCTGACGCGCTACGTGGTTCCGCAGGGCTCCATCACCGTCGAAGGAATTTCGCTCACCGTCGCATCGCTGGAGGGAGCTGACGTCGAGGTCGCCGTCATCCCCCACACCTACGCCGCCACCAACCTCCACACCCTGGCTCCTGGCAGCCCCCTCAACATCGAAACCGACGTCCTCGCCCGCTACGCCGAGCTGGGAGAGGCCGGACTAACCAAGGAGCCCGGCTTCCATCTCTCTATCGCCTATCTTCTCGCTAACGGCTACTGAGGCTCGCGCGTCAACCGAGGTCGTGCGCGCTGTCACCGCCGTTCACGTCATAACACGCGCCCGTCACCATGGCCGCCGCATCGCTCGCCAGAAACACCGCCACGGGCGCAACCTGCTCCGGGGGTCAACCACGGCACGCCGAGCGGCGTCCTGGGGAGCTTCGCCTGCACCACGTGCTGCTCGCTTGCATGTTCCGGCGGCTCCCCCGTCATCGATTCGCCCACCGCCTCGCTCCAGCGCCTGTCGTTGTGAGTCATCGCCGTATCGATCAGGCCCGGCTCGATCGTGTTGGCTGTGATCTTGTGCTTCCCAAGCTCCAGCGCAGCCGACTTCATCAGGCTGATGATCCCCCACGTCGATGCGGAGTAGGAAGCTCCGTTCTTCATTCCGTACCGTCCCTGCATCGACGAGATCAGGAGGATGCGTTCCTTTCCCTGCTGCACCAGGGCCGGCGCAAACGCCCGCAGGGTGTTCGCACTCCCTTCAGGTTGTTGTCGATCACATGGTGCCAGTGATGGTCCTCCATCTCAAGCAACGGTTTGAAGGCCTGGATCGCCGCATTCGCGACCACAATGCCGATCTTGCCCAAGCTCTATCAGAGCTAGCGTCCCCAAAGGGAGCGCAACAACGAAAAATGCAGAAAAGGCGCGACACTCGCGGCCGCGCCTTCTGTTTCGCTTCAAACGGTGCTGGAGTTTAGATCGAGCTCATGTTATGCAGGAACTCCTGGTTGTTGCGCGTCTTCGCCAGCTTGTCCGTCAGCAGCTCCATTGCTTCGGTCGGACTCAGAGGGTTCAGCACCTTCCGCAGAATCCACGTCCGCTGCAGATCTTCCTTCGGGATAAGCAGCTCTTCCTTTCGCGTTCCGGAGCGCTGGATGTCGATCGCCGGAAAGACACGCTTGTCGACAAGCTTGCGATCCAGGATGACCTCCATGTTGCCGGTCCCCTTGAACTCTTCGAAGATCACCTCGTCCATGCGCGATCCCGTGTCGACGAGCGCCGTCGCGATAATCGTCAAGGATCCCCCCTCTTCAATGTTGCGAGCCGCTCCGAAGAAGCGCTTCGGCCTTTGCAGCGCATTCGAATCCACGCCGCCTGAGAGCACCTTGCCTGATGGCGGAACGATCGTGTTGTAGGCTCGCGCGAGACGCGTAATCGAATCCAGCAGAATGACAACGTCGCGCTTGTGCTCAACCAGCCGCTTCGCCTTCTCGATCACCATCTCGGCTACCTGTACATGACGCGCTGCGGGCTCGTCAAAAGTTGACGAAATGACCTCGCCCTTGACCGATCGCTGCATGTCCGTGACCTCTTCCGGACGCTCATCGATCAGCAGCACAATCAGCACAACCTCCGGGTGATTGCTGGTGATGCTGTTCGCAATCGACTGCAGCAGCATCGTCTTTCCCGTGCGCGGAGGCGCGACGATCAAGCCACGCTGGCCCTTGCCCACCGGCGTCAGCAGATCCATCACGCGGCCGGAGATGTGCTCGCGCACTGTCTCCATCTTGACCCGCTCCTGCGCATACAGGGGTGTCAGGTTGTCGAAGAGGATCTTGTTCCGCGTCTCCTCCGGGCTCTCGAAGTTGATCGCCTCGATCTTGACCAAAGCGAAGTATTTTTCGCCCTCATGCGGCGGACGGACGTTGCCGCTGATGGTGTCGCCGGTCTTCAGATCGAACTTGCGAATCTGCGATGGAGAGACATAGATATCGTCCGGGCCAGGGAGATAGTTGTAATCGGGAGACCGCAGAAAGCCATAACCGTCCGGAAGGATCTCCAGCACGCCTTCCGCAAAGATGTGACCTTCCTTCTCGCTCTGCGCCTGCAGAATCTTAAAGATGAGGTCTTGCTTCCGCAGACCGCTTGTGCCGCCTATATCGAGACCGCGGGCAAGCTTGCCCAGTTCGGCAATGTTGTGCTCTTTCAACTCAGAGATTGTCATGTTTTACCTTGAGACTGGATGGGGAGAGATCGATCGAAACCGAGGCAGAATCTGCGTGACGAGGGGGTCTTGCGGAAGGCCAACGAGGAGTCGTGAGGGGGGTTTGCGGGGAGGAGGGTTGGTGTGGAGGTTTCGCTCGTCCCGCAGGTCGCCGGACGAGCTATGAAGAGATACCTTTAGAAGGGGCAATGCAGCCGCGCGTTACGCCGCGCGGCGTTCCTGCAATTGTACTCTCTCGACAACTGGCTCGTTCGGTTCGTTCATGGGAACAGTGTCCTTGAATCGGTCGAGAACTTCGTTCGTCGTATCCTGCAGACGCGTGTTTGGCTTGTGCAACTTACGGGTAGCCTTGGACGCCAACTGGCACAACTCATACCGGTTTGTGACGTGAGTGAGGGCTCCAAAGATGAGATCTGAGCGCATCGTTTCTCCTTGTATTTTGTGGGCTGACCGTGAGAAATCTCCCCTCAGTCATCCGACTAAGTGGCTGTTCCAAGTCTGCCGCGTATTTACCGTTCCTTGTTCAATCGGTTAGACGCAGAAGTTGCCTCCCGCGATTCGCCCGAAACCTCTCAATTGATCTTTCGGTGAAAAATTGAATCTTTATTTCAAACAGCAGATTCTTACCTGGACAGCGGGTTGCATTTCACACGGCCTCACGTATCAGTTCGGCGATCGATCGTAATGCACTGCCATGAATTGGACGTAAGTGCCACATCCCAGGCAAGTAACGGAGACCTCGGACGCGGTCCCACCTGCGCTGTCCCTTGATCCTGACTTCTGCAGAAGCCGAAGCCAAGGCACAACTAGGAAGGTAAACCGCCCCCCGTTCACGGTCAATACTTATTTCGGTAAAGTTACGTTGGTGTTCTTCCAATTTCGGGATTCTTGAAGCCGACCTAAGAAGCTACGACCAGTAGCTCCGGTCAAGGGTCCGGTACTGGATCGCCTCTGCGATATGCTTCACCGCAATATCCCGTTCCCCACCCAAATCTGCGATCGTCCGCGACACCTTCAGGATCCGGTCATGCGCCCGGGCGCTCAGGCCCTGCTGCTGCATTGCACGTTCCAGAAGCCGCTCCGCATCCGAGGAAAGTTCGCAGAACGCCCGGATCTGCTGGGTTGACATCTGCGCATTGGCAAAAACCGCCCGCGACACCGCCTTCGCCGATCCCTTCGTCCTCTCACCCGCCTGCACAAAGCGTTCATGCTGTCGCTCCCGCGCGGCCAGCACCCTGGCCCGGATCTCCATCGATCCCTCGGTCGCGGCGCCGCTACGCAACTCCTTGTATTGCACCGCGGGCACCTCGATGTGGATGTCGATCCGGTCCAGCAGCGGCCCGCTCACCTTGCTCACATACCTGTGGATCATGGGCGGCGTACACATGCACTCCCGGCTCTTGTCATTGAAGTACCCGCACGGGCACGGGTTCATCGCCGCGGCCAGCATAAACTGCGCCGGAAAGCTCAGTGTCATGGACGCCCGGGAGATCGTCACCATGCCATCCTCGAGCGGCTGCCGCAGCACCTCCAGCACATTGCGCGGGAACTCCGGCAGCTCATCCAGAAACAGCAGACCGTTGTGCGCCAGGCTCACCTCTCCGGGACGAGGCACCATTCCCCCGCCAATCAAGCCGGCGTCCGAGATGGTATGGTGCGGCGATCGGAACGGACGGTGTGTCACCAGCCCCTGCTCCGCGTCGAGCACACCCGCGACCGAGTGAATCTTCGTCGTCTCGAGCGCCTCCTCAAATCGCAGCGGCGCCAGGATCGACGGCAGCCGCTTAGCGAGCATCGTCTTTCCCGAGCCCGGCGGTCCAATCATCAGGATGTTGTGCCCGCCCGCGGCTGCGACCTCCAACGCACGCTTGGCCACATGCTGCCCGCGCACGTCCTTGAAATCGTGCGGAAAATGCTGCAGCTCTTCCAGCAGATCCGTCGCCTTCACTTCCAAGGACGTCGCCGTGATCCCGCCCATCGCCGCCGAATTCAGCAGCTCGCGCACCTCCAGCAGCGTCTTTACCGGATACACCTTGACGCCTTGCACCACCGCCGCCTCGCGGGCGTTGCTGGCCGGAATGACGAGGTTGGTGATGCCCTTTGCCCGGGCCGCAACGGCGATCGGCAGCATCCCCTGCACGGCTCGCAGGGTCCCATCCAGCCCCAGCTCACCCACCAGCAGAAAATCGTCGAGATCCTTAATGTGCAACGCTCCATAGGCGCCCAGAATGCCGATTGCGATCGGCAGATCGAACCCCGATCCTTCCTTCTTAATGTCCGCGGGCGCAAGGTTGATCGTGATCCGGGTGGGCGGGACGTCGAAGCCTGAGTTCTTGATCGCCGACCGAACGCGGTCTCGGCTCTCGCGCACCGCCGCATCCGGCAGCCCAACGGTATTGAAGGTCTCCTCGTTCGTCTTGATCCCGGAGAAATCCACCTCCACATCAATGATATTTGCGTCGATTCCGTAGACGGCTGCGCTGCGAACCTTGAACAGGGGCATGTCTCGTGTCTGCTATCTGCCTGGTGGTGACCTGAGAGGCGTGAAATCTCGCTGAGTCTAGCACTACAATCTCTCCACATCTCTTCCACGGACGTTGCAGCACTCCCTCGGAGAACGACCATGCCGATCTGCTCCCGACCCCCTCGTCGAACCACCCCGATTGCGTTCGTCGCATCGCTTCTCGTCGCGCTCTCTGTCCACTCACTCGCCCAGAAGCCGCTCACCGGCGACCCGGATGGCCAGATCGTGACCGGGCCAGAGAAGGCCCCTCTTGCACAAGGCTCGCCATCTGCGGACACGGCATGGTCCATGCTCACGGAGGCGGCAAAGGATTCACGACATGTCGATGGGCGCATCCAGGCGATCGCGGCCCTTGGCACCATGGGCCTTAACCCGAGAGCCGAGAGGTTTATCAGCCAGGCCATGGCAGACGCCGACCTGGATGTTCGCACCGCGGCCATCCTCGCTGCCGGCCAGACCGGCAACCGCAACCTCCTCTTTGACCTCCGATCCGCGCTTGATGACAAGGAGCCGGAGGTCGCCTTTGCGGCTGCCACGACCTTGTGCAAGCTGCACGATCGGTCCGGGGAAGAAATTCTCCTAGCCATCCTTCAGGGTGAGCGGAGCGCCGCCCCTACCCTTATGAACGGCGCTCGACATACCGTCATCCGTGATCTTCATAACCCCAGCACACTTGCGCGACTCGGAGCCATGCAGGGCGCATCCTTTCTCCTCGGTCCGTTTGGCTTCGGCATCACCGCACTCGAGTACATGCGCAAAAACGGCGGTGACGCCGCTCGCGTCGAAGCCCTCAACCTGATCGCGGAGCAAAGATCTACACCCATCCGCAGCGAGCTGATCGATGCACTCTCAGATCGGGATCCGGCGGTTCGCGCCGCCGCAGCCAGGGCGCTCGGCCAATATCATGACCAGCTTGCGGCACAGGCCCTCGTTCCGGCCCTCAACGATCCCAAGACGCCCGTTCGGCTCACGGCTGCCGCGGCCTTTATCAACGCAACGCAGCCCGAACCACACGAGCACATTTCCAGACGGCGTTCCGCCAAGCCCTCCTAAACCTCTTCGCAGAGCTCCGCCAGACCATCCCCGGCACACGTCGCTCTACAATGTCCATGGCCTTGCGCACCAACCCGCACAGGCCATGGGTATCCTGTGAACACCAGTCTCTTCGAACTCTTCAAAATCGGCATCGGCCCCTCCAGCTCCCATACCGTCGGTCCCATGCGGGCGGCTCTCCGCTTCGCCCGCGAGCTCGACAGCGCCGGCCTGATCGATCGCACCCACCACATCGTCGTCGACCTCTACGGCTCGCTCGCCCTCACCGGCATCGGCCACGGCACAGACCGCGCCATCCTCCTCGGCCTCTCCGGCGACGCTCCCGACACCGTCGATCCCGCCACCATCGAGGCGAAGATCGCGTCCATTCGGTCGAGTCGCAGCCTTTCCCTCCTGGGCCGTCACTCGATCCCATTCGTCGAGCCCGAGCATCTGCTCCTCCATCGTGATCAGATGTACCCCATCCCTGCCAGGCCCGCGCCCTCGCTCATACCCGTTCCTGATGACGAGATCCGCACGCCCTTCCCCACACCATCGCCCAACGGTGCGGCATCGAGTGCCGAGGCGGAGGCACAGCCCGCCACACATCCAAACGGACTTCGCCTCTCAGCCTTCGACCTGGAAAACAGACTTCTCGTCTCCGACATCTTCTACTCCGTCGGGGGCGGCTTCATCGTCTCGCAGGCCGAGTTCCACCCGGACGCTCCCATGGCCACCGCGAGCCGCACCGTCCCGTACCCCTTCTCAAGCGCGGAGCAGCTCCTTGCCATCGCGGACGAGCACCACCTCACGATCGCCCAGCTCGTCCTTGCGAACGAGATCGCCCTCCTCTCCGACCTCAGCATCAACCGACCCGCTCTCCATTGCGAAGCAGACTGCGTGACCGATCCGCTCGCGGCTTCGTCGCGCAAGGGTGGCGTCGTGACCACTTCCGAAGCCCCGCCCCCCCAAGGGCAGATCGAGCGAAGCATCCTCGCTCTCTGGCAGACCATGCAGATCTGCACCGATCGCGGCCTTGCGACCGAGGGCATCCTGCCCGGAGGCCTCAACGTCCGCCGGCGCGCCCCACGGCTCTCGCAAAAGCTCAACACGGTCGGATCGAGAGACCCGCTCGCTCCCATGGACTGGGTCACCATCTACGCCATGGCCGTCAACGAGGAGAACGCGGCCGGCGGCCGCGTCGTAACCGCACCGACGAACGGCGCTGCCGGTGTAATCCCGGCCATCGCTCACTTCTACAGCCGCTTCGTCGACCCCATGACAGACCAGGGTGTCGCCGGCGAGGTTGCCCACCTCACGGCAACTGTCGGCGTCACCACAACGTCTGACGGCAGCGTGCAACGAGACGCCGCCAGACGTGCCGGCCTCCTCCGCTACTTCCTCACCGCCGCGGCAATTGGGATCCTTTATAAAGAGAACGCCTCCATCTCCGGCGCGGAGGTCGGCTGCCAGGGCGAGGTCGGCGTGGCCTGCTCCATGGCCGCCGGCGGACTCGTCGCCGCGCTCAACGGAACCAATGCCCAGATCGAGCACGCCGCCGAGATCGCCATGGAACACAACCTCGGTATGACCTGCGATCCGATCGGCGGCCTCGTTCAGATCCCCTGCATCGAACGCAACGGCATGGGAGCTGTGAAAGCCATCAACGCCGCCCGCCTCGCCATGGCCGAAACCGAAGGCCACAAACTTTCTCTCGACCAGATCATCGAAACCATGTACCGCACCGGCATGGACATGCAATCGCGCTACAAGGAGACCAGCCTCGCCGGCCTTGCATTGAATATTATCGAGTGCTGATGCTGATACGACATGAACGCCCAAATGAGAAAAGATGCCCTTAGGCGATATCTTGTCTTCCTGATGGAGCTCGCGGAGTTCCACGACTTGATGGTCCTGTACAAGTCCATTGCAAGTGGCGAGTGCTTGGACCCAGCATCGGCGCGGCATCCACTGCAGCTACAGATGTCATTGAGAACAGTTGTGATTAGCTTCTTAGCGCTCTTTATAGCTAAAACAAGGACGCTCTCGACGTAGTCCCGCTCTGGAAGAGCCCATTCCCCAGCATAGGGGATGAGATTGATGACGCGTTAGAACAGATGAGACCGGGCCTTCACGTCATCAGAACATTCCGTGACAAAGCAGGATTCCACGCAGATCGTCCCGGCGCGTTCTTTGCAGCTCGCTATGAGCTACTGGCAGATCCAACAGCACTGACAACAGCTAACCTGTTCCTTGAACTTTTCATTCGCATCGTGAAACTCGAGCCTGTTGAACTACCCGATCTCAGCGAGAAGCTAGAAGAGCTATTTGACGACCTCGATCGACAACATCCTGAAAGAACAGCAGATCGTCAGGTCTTCAGGGCTTACTTGATGATGTAAGCCTCTGGGCTTAATCGAATCGCTCGCGTAAAACGAACCTTCAGCTCCCCTGAACGGCCTGCAGTCGACAGGTACGCAGAAGCGTCGGATCACACTATTGACCCTCGCTAGCAAACGACATAACCTCTGCCCATGACGCTCCACCTCACCGCCGCCCTCGAAAAGGACCTCCAGTATCTAGCCGCTCAATCCAACAGCACTCCGGACGAGCTAGCCCAGCACGCCCTGGAAGACTTCGTGGCGTACCGTCGCGATCTGAATGAAGCCGTCAGGCGAGGAAACGAGGACATCGCAGCCAGTCGAGTTCTCGACCACGAAGAGGTCGTCGCAAGCATCGAGCAGCTCCTGCGCCATAAATGAGAGTGATCTGGTCCGAAGGAGCCGCGGACGATCTCGCTTCCATAGTCAGGCACATTGGCGAAGACAGCCCCGAAGCAGCACGCCGCGTCGCGGAAGAGATCTCCGACACAGTGATGAGCCCGCCTTCCCTGCCCTTTCGCGGACGCAAGCGCGAGGAAGATTCCGCCCGCGAAATCGTCTTCGCTCCTTGGCCCTACGTCGCCGTCTACGAGATCGTGGAAGACAAACTCTACGTCAAAGCTGTCCGGCACACCGCTCGCGACCGGTCTTAGTCGCAGATCACCGCTCCAATGCCATCGCCACCGAGTTCCCCCCGCCCAGACACAACGCGGTCACACCCTTCTTCGCGTCCCTTCGGATCATCTCGTGCACAAGAGTAACTAGCACTCGGGCACCACTCGCTCCAATGGGATGACCGATCGCCACCGCTCCCCCATTCACATTCACCTTCTCCAGCGAGAGACCCAGCTCCTTCGTCACGCCCAGAGCCTGCACGGCAAACGCTTCGTTCAGCTCGTACAGGTCCACCTCGTCCGCAGACCATCCCGCCCGCTCCAGCACCTTCTGAACACCCGTCACCGGGGCCAGCATCACCCATCTCGGCGCGACTCCGCTCGTTGCCTGCGCACGGATCGTCACCATCGCCTTGATCCCCAACTCCTCCGCGCGAGACGCTGACATCACCACCACCGCTGCGGCGGCATCGTTCACGCCGGGAGCGTTCCCGGCTGTCACCGTTCCACCCTCTTTTTTGAAAGCAGGTTTCAATCCAGCAAGCCCCTCAAGCGACGCGTCCTCTCGCACACTCTCATCCATCCGAAACTCGACCGCCTCCCCACCCTTCTTCTTCGGCGGCAACATCACCGGCACCACCTCCGCATCGAAGCGCCCTCCCTTCCACGCCGCCACAGCCTTCTGGTGCGACGCGAGCGCATAGGCATCCTGCTGCTCCCGCGTGATCGAGTGCTTCTCGGCGACCAGTTCCCCCGTCATGCCCATGTGCTGGTCGTCGCACGCACACCACAGACCGTCGTTCACCATCGAATCCACCACCTTTGCATCGCCCATGCGAAATCCCTTTCGCCCCTGGGGCAGCAGGTAGGGCGCATTTGACATCGACTCCATTCCACCTGCAACGACGATCTCCGCCGCCCCCGTCATCACGCTTTGCGCCGCCAGCGCCACCGCCTTCAATCCGCTTCCGCAAACCATGTTGATCGTGAGAGCGCTCACCGTATCCGCCAGACCACCGCGCAACGCTGCCTGCCGCGCCGGGTTCTGTCCCAACCCCGCTGGCAGCACACATCCCATCACGCACTCATCAACACTCTCGGCCGCGACACGGGCGCGCCGCACCGCTTCACGTACAACAATTGCGCCCAACTCGACCGCACTGATCTCGCTCAACGCACCCTGAAACTTCCCGACCGGCGTTCGCACCGCACTCACAATCACTACGTCTCGCATCCCATCTCCTCGCTTCTTTTTCGAACGGAATCTCGCCCGCACCAACGCCCAAGTGTAAGCTCCCGCGCGTGTCGGAGACTCGCTCACGAAAGCTCTCGATGCACGCACGGTGCTCGGGGAGATTCGGTCGCGCTGAACGTCTGAAAAAAGAGCACGCAAAACGTTCGATTTTTCTTGACACTGATCTTTGGGAAATCTATACCCTCGTTAGCTGCAACGCACCAGGTGCAGCAGCGATGTCAAGTCTCTAGGGAGAATAGACAATGGCAACGAAGAAGGCAGCCAAGAAGGAAGCAAAGAAGCCCGCCAAGAAAGCCACAAAGAAGTAGGCAATCAGCGGCAAACCAAA
>JAABUZ0100001569.1_pt1 | contig 42636 bp, 48 predicted proteins | sample 5562091 | NCBI WGS metagenome assembly JAABUZ01 (sample SAMN12813069, study PRJNA571459) | rock metagenome | isolation source: Antarctica rocks | place: Antarctica: Victoria Land, Linnaeus Terrace sud | collected 2015-12-21
CGTGGCCAGCGCCGTCGAGCAGTTGCTGCAGTCAGGTGTCGGCGGGCCCTATGCGCTCGCGCTGGGCAGCGATGAGTACAAGCGCGTCGTGGAGACCGCCGAGCATGGCGGCTATCCCCTGCGTGACCACCTGGGCAAGATCCTCGAGGGCCCGATCGTCTGGTCGCCGGGCGTCTCGGGCGCCGTCGTGGTGAGCCTGCGCGGCGGCGACTTCCTGTTCGAGTCAGGCCAGGACCTGTCACTGGGCTACCTCGATCACGATCGCGACGTCGTGCGCCTCTATCTGGAGCAGAGCTTCAGCTTCCACGTGGCCACGCCGGAGGCCGCCGTGCCGCTCAAAGCCTGAGCGTCCAAACCGGCCTATGCCAGGTCGCGCCAGCTGAACTGCGGGTTGTAGGCGAGGACCTCACGCGCGTGGGCGATGTCGAGCAGCGTGTCGTGGCCGGTCACGGTGTCGGCCAGCGGCACGTCGGCTGGCCGGGTTGCGCGCCTGACCGCCGGGGGTGCCCCCGTTTGCTAGCGGTCCCGCCACTCGGGAGCGCGCTTCTGCGCGAAGGCGCGTACGCCCTCGCGGAAGTCCTCGGAGGAGAAGCACGCCCGGCGCAGCTCCAGCAGTTCGCGCTCGACGTCGGCAGCGAGCGCCGCCTGGGCGTCGAGCACGGCGCGGATCACCTGCTTGTTGCCGCGCTGGGCGAGCGGCGCACTACCGGCGATCTCGGTGGCCAGCGCCAGCGCGGCTTCGGTCAGCGCGTCGCCCGCGTACACCGCGTTGACCAGTCCCCAGCCCAGCGCCGCGGCCGCGTCGATCCGCCCGCCGACCAGGAACAGCTCACGGGTCCGCGGTGCCCCGATCGCGTCGATGAACCTGCGGATCCCGGTGTGGGAGTAGACGAGCCCGAGCTTGGCCGGTGGCATCCCGAGCTTGATGCCGGCCGCGGCGACACGCAGGTCACAGGCCAGCGCCAGCTCCAGCCCGCCGCCGATCGCATGCCCGTTGAGCGCGGCCACGGTCGGGAACGGATAGGCGTCGATCGCGTCGATCGCCGCCGCGAAGGGATGGGCGATCAGTCGCTCGGCCTCATCGGCAAAGACAGTCGGTTCCCACCCACCCAGGTCTGAGATGTCGTAGCCGGCCGAGAAGATCCGGTCCTCGCCGGTGATCAGCACGCATCGGGCGTCGAGCTCGGGCATCACGGCCGCGAACCGGTCGAGGATCGCCTGGTCAAGCGCGCCCCGCTTGCCGGGGTTGGAGATCGTCAGGCGGACGACCCCGGGGGCGGGCTCGTCGATCCGCAGCTCTCCGCGCGGCGAGCTATTGCAGGACAACGAGCGTGTCGCCCTCGGACACCGACTGGCCCTCGCGGCAGCGGATCTCCTTGACCACGCCGGGATCCTCGGCCTCGACCGGCATCTCCATCTTCATCGACTCGAGGATGACGACCGCATCGCCCTCCTTGACGCTGTCGCCGACCTCGACCTCGATCTTCCACACGGTGCCGGTGATGTGGGCTTCGACCTCGGGCATCTCGGACTCCTGACCAGACGGCGACGGATTGCGGCGCAGCATAGAGCGCGACCCTGACGCTTCACATCTCGGTCGCGGATGCCGATAATCATCGCCGTGATCCTGGCCATCGATCAGGGGACGACCGGCACCACCTGCTTGGTCTTCGACCTCGAGGGCGAACTCGCCGGGCGCGCCTACCGCGAGTTTCACCAGCATTTTCCCCGGCCGGGCTGGGTCGAGCATGACGCGGCCGAGATCTGGACGGTCACCCAGGCCGTGGCCGGGGAGGCGCTGCGAGACGCGGGCGTGCGGGACGGACAGCTCGACGCCGTCGGGATCACCAATCAGCGCGAGACGGTCGTCGTCTGGGACCCGGCGAGCGGCGAGCCGCTGGCGCCCGCCATCGTCTGGCAGGACCGTCGCACCGCGGGCCGCTGTGACGAGCTGCGCGAGGCCGGCCACGAGCCACTCGTGCGCGAGCGAACGGGGCTGGTGCTGGACCCCTACTTCTCGGGCACCAAGATCGAGTGGCTGCTCGAGCACGTCGACGGCCTGCGCGAGCGTGCCCGCGACGGACGCGCGGTGTTTGGAACCATCGATGCCTGGCTGATCTTCAAGCTCACCGGCGAGCTGGCCACCGACGCGTCCAATGCGTCCCGGACGATGCTCTTCGACATCTCGCGCGGCGCCTGGGACGCCGAGCTGCTCGGCCTGCTGGGCGTCCCCGAGCGCGCGTTGCCCGAGGTGGTGGCCAGCTGCGGGCGCCTCGCGACCACGACGGCCGCCGCCCTGCACGGCCATGCCGTGCCGGTCGCGGGAATCGCCGGCGATCAGCAGGCGGCCCTCTTCGGTCAGGCCTGCGTCGATCCCGCTTTGGGCAAGAACACCTACGGGACCGGCTCGTTCGTGCTCCAGAACGCGGGTCCTCAGCGGCCCGAGAACGCCGAGGGCCTGCTGAGCACCGTCGCCTGGCGCATCGGCGAGCGGCTCACCTACGCCACCGAGGCGTCGATCTTCGTCACCGGCGCCGCGGTCCAGTGGCTGCGCGACGGGCTCGGGGTGATCGAGGTCGCCGCCGACACCGAGCCGCTCGCGGCGTCGCTTGAGAGCAACGACGGGGTGTACTTCGTGCCCGCGCTGACCGGCCTGGGATCGCCACACTGGGATCCCTACGCCCGCGGCACGATCGTCGGGCTGACCCGCGGCAGCACTCGCGCGCACCTGGCGCGCGCCGCGCTGGAGGCGATCGCCTACCAGACGGTCGATGCCGTTCGCGCGATGAAGGCGGCCTGCGGAACCGGGCTGACCGAGTTGCGCGCCGACGGCGGGGCGACCGTCAACGCGTGGTTGATGCAGTTTCAGGCTGACGTGCTCGGGGTGCCGGTCAGCATGCCCGAGATGTCCGAGACGACCGCGCTCGGCGCCGCGTCACTGGCCGGCGTGGGCGTTGGCCTGTGGACGATCGACGAGGTGACGCGTCGATGGCGCGAGAAGCACCGTTACGAGCCACGGATGGACACCGCCGAGCGCGAGCGGCTGTGCAGCCAATGGCGCCGGGCCGTCGGCCGCGCGCGGGGTTGGGCGGAGGCGTAGCCTGCCTGGCGTGGCTCTCGCCGATCCCAACGGTCCGCTGGACATCGATCTGCTCGCCGCGTCGCTGCGGGCCGATGAGGCCGAGCTGGGCAGCTTCATCGAGGCGGTGGCGGCCAAGCTCGAGGCCGCGATGCCGGGTGCGGTACAGGTGCAGCGCGGGCGCGACGGTCTGTTCGGGGCCAAACGCGTCCAGCGAGTGAGCGTCGACGCCGGCGGCCGGCGCCTGGAGCTGCGCCGCAAGGGAACCGGGGTCGAGACGACCGCCTCCCGAATGTCGGGCGGCATCGTCCTGAAGTCAGAGGCGGTCGACACCCGGACCTGGCTCTCCGCCCTCGGCGAGGCGGTGGCCGACGAGGCGCGCCGCAGTGAAACCGCCCGCGAGGCGCTCGAGCGCCTGCTCAACCAATAGGAGAGACATGGGTTTTCTGAACCGCAACGACGATCCCGACCCCGCGGGCGCACCGGCCACGCACGTCACCGAGGACGGACCTCAGGCCGCGGGATACGAGCCGGGCTCGCTGGCCGGCATCCCTCAGTCGGGCCGCGACCGGATCGAGCGGATGAAGGGCGAGGTCGCGCGCGGCTTCTTCACCAGCGATCTGTCGGTCAACGAGTTCCTGCTCGTCAAGCAGGCGGGCTTTGAGCCGCTCGGGCTCGTGCTCGGCAGCTCGATTTACCACATCGGTTTTCAGCAGGCGATGTGGAACCAGAACCAGGAGATGAGCGTCCTGACCCAGGCGATGTACCACGCGCGTGAGCTGGCCATGACCCGGATGGAGGAGGAGGCTGACGCGCTCGGGGCCGACGGGATCGTCGGCGTCCGGCTCGATATCGGCCGCTATGACTGGGGTGCGGACCTGGCCGAGTTCATCGCCGTCGGCACCGCGGTCAAGCATGCCGGCGGTGAGCTGCACCGGGCGCCCAACGGCCGCCCGTTCACCTCGGACCTCAGCGGCCAGGACTTCGCCACGCTGCTGCGCGCCGGCTACCGCCCGGCCGGCCTGGTGATGGGCAACTGCGTCTACCACGTCGCCCGCCAGGGGATGCTTGCGTCGCTCAAGCAGGTCGGGCGCAACGTCGAGATGCCCAACTTCACCCAGGCGCTGTATGAGGCCCGCGAGCTGGCCATGGGACGAATGCAAACCGAGGCCGACGGCCTGCAGTCCGAGGGGATCGTCGGTGCGCGGATCGTCGAGCGCAGCCACGGCTGGGGCTCCCACGTGATCGAGTACTTCGCGATCGGCACGGCGGTGGTCTCGACCGGCGCCGATCACACGATCGAGCAGCCCGCGCTCGTTCTGCCGCTCCAGGGCTGAGATCCCCGAATGCCCGACGTCGACATCAGACCCCAGCGCTACCGCGAGGAGTGGCCCAGGGAGGAGTTCGACGTCTTTCACCAGCGGGTCCGGGCCGGCGTGCCGGAGACCAAGGTCTACGAACCGGTCCGGATCGTCACCGTCCTGAACGCGCTGATCACCTTCCGCGCTCGCGGGATCGGCTCCGAGCGGGTGCCCGGGGGGCCGCTGATCCTCGCTCCCAATCACGCCTCGTTCATGGATCACTTCTTCACCGGCGCGTTCGTGCGCCGACGGATCCAGTTCATGGCCAAGTCCCAGCTCTTCCACAACCCGGTCGGCGCGTACATCTTCAGTCACGGCGGCGTGTTCCCGGTTCGCCGCGGGCACGCCGACGAGGATGCGTTCACCAGCGCGTTCGCGATCCTCGCCCGCGGCGGCGCGGTGGGGATGTACGTGGAGGGAGGGCGCTCACGTACCGGCAAGGTGTCCGATGAGGCCAAGCCGGGCGTCGGCCGCCTGGCGCTGGAGTCCGGGGCGCCGGTGGTGCCCGTCGCGATCCTTGGCTCCCATCAGGCTCGCAACTGGAAGCGCGGGAAGTTCCCGAAGGTCACGGTCAGCTACGGGGAGCCGCTGCGCTTTGAGCGCGTCGAGCACTCCACGCGCGAGCAACAGCAGCAGGCGGCCGACGTGATCCTGGCGCGGATCCGCGCGCAGCACGACGAGCTCGAACAGCTCGGGCATTTCGGCGCGCGCCGGCGCCGGGCGCGATGATCGTGCCGGACGGCAGGCAGCTACGAGAGGCTCGAGCCGGCCGCGTCGCGAGCAGCCGCCCCGTCGCCGCCGGCGACGCCGGCGTCGGAGCGCTCGGATAGCCACCTGCGGATATCCGTGAGCACGGCCTCGCGCTCGGGCTCGTTGAGGATCTCGTGAAACAGGCCGGGGTAGGCGATCGTCGTCTTGTCCGCTGAGCCGATCCGGCGCTCGAGCATCTGGGCGCCGGAGGGCGGGGCGAGCCGGTCGGCGGTGCCGTAGAGGATCAGCACCGGCAGGGTGATCGTGGTCACCGCCTCGGGAAAGTCATCAATTGCGCGGGCGAGCTCGTCGACGGTGCGGGCGGGCAGCTTGCCGTGGTGGTTGAGCGGGTCAGCCTCATAGTCACGGACGACCCGGGGATCGCGGCTGACCAGCGCCGCGTCGATCTCGATCAGCGGCATCCGGGGGGCCAGCACCGACAGCAGCCGTCCGAGCATCCGCAACGGCGCCGGCGCCGCCTCCAGAGCCGCCAGCGGGCCGGACAGGATCAGCCCGGTCAGACGTTCCTGATGACGGATCGTGTAGCTGATCGCGACCGTCGCGCCCATGCTGTGGCCGAGCATCACGATCGGCAGCCCCGGGTGCGTGGCGCGCACCTGCGAGACCAGCCGGTCGACGTCGGCCACCGCGCCGGCGAGCCGGTCGATCACCGCGCGCGGCCCACCGGACCGGCCGTGGCCGCGGTGGTCCAGCGCGTACACGCCATATCCGTCGGCGACCAGCGCCTGCGCGACATGGCGATAGCGTCCGCTGTGCTCGCTGGCACCGTGGACGATGATGACCGCCGCGCGAGGCTCGGCGTCCGGACACCAGCTCTGCCAGAAGATCCGCTGCGCGCCGACCCCGGAGAAAAAGCCCTCGGCGACGATCACGCTTCCCGCTCGGCCCACGGGACGATGATCGCGTCCTCGGTCGGCGAGTCGCGGGCGACGACGTAGTCTGCGGCCTCGGAGGCCGAGACGTTCTCGACCACGTGGGTCACGCGGGGCGGCACGTAGAGCATGTCTCCGGGCTCCACGCGCAGCTCCTTCTCCAGGCGGTCGCCCCAGCGGATCATGATCGCGCCGCTGAGCATGTAGAGCGTGCTCTCACACCCCTCGTGGTAGTGGGGCAGCGAGCGCGCGCCGGCGGGCACGCGGAAGCGTCCCATGTAGATGTTGTGCGCGCCGGCGGTCGCCTGGGAGATCTCCGCCCCGCCGACCACCCCCCGGGGGACATCGCGCTCCTCGCCCGGCCTGACCAGTTTCATGGCGCCGAGTCTAACTGCGCTCGGGGGTGGGCAGCTCGATCTGCAGCGGTGGCTGCGACGCGGCCTCGTGATCGACCTGGAGGGTCGTGTGCTCGACGCCGAAGCGCTCGCGAACGAGCGTCTGCAGTTGCCGGCGGCGCTGATGGCAATCGTCGCCGGCCGCGACCACGACGTGGGCCGAAAGCGCCGGGAAGCCCGACGTGACCTCCCAGACGTGCAGGTCATGCACCTCCACCACGCCGGCGTGCGCGGCCAGCGAGCGGCCAATCGCCTCCGGATCCAGGCCGGCCGGCGCCGCCTCCATGAACACGCGACCGGAGGCGAGCAACAGCCCGTAGCCGGCGTGGAGCATCAGCGCGGCGATCAGCAGCGAGGCGATCGCGTCCGCGCGGGCGAAGCCGGTGGCCAGGATCACCACCGCCGCGACCGCCGTGGCGACGAAGCCGAACAGGTCAGTGAGGATATGGCGGTAGGAGCCCTCGATGTTCAGGCTGCGCGGCTGGCCGCTCTCGCCCGCGAGGATCCGGACCACCGCGAGGTTGACCACGATTCCCACCAGCGCGATCACGAGCACGGGCGCGCCGTCGACGCGTGGTGCGGACACAAGCCGGCTGATCGCGTCCACGACGATCAACGCCCCGAGGATCAGCAGGGTGACCCCGTTAGCCTGCGCGGAGAGGATCTCGGCGCGTCCGAGCCCGTAGGTCATCGCTCCGCGGGCCGGACGAGCGGCGAGCCCGGCGGCGAGCAACGAGATGGCCAGCGCGACGGCGTCGGTCAGCATGTGAGCCGCATCGGAGAGCAGGGCCAGCGAGCCGGCCAGGACGCCCGCGATCAGCTCCGCCACCATCAAGCTGCTGATCAGGATGAGCGCGGAGCGCAGCGCCCCCCGGTCGCCGTCGCGGCCGTGGGCGTGCCCGCTGTGTCCGTGGCCGGCGTGGCCGCCGTGGCCGCCGTGGCCGCCGTGGTCGTGACTGTGAACGCGGCCCATCGCTGAGCGCTCAGTTGACCGACGGATCCGGGGGCATGCGTGCCACCAGCGCGTAGCTGCCGCCCTTGCGGGCCAGCACCGAGGACCACAGCGCGTCGGGCTCGCTGGTGAACGCGTCCTCGCGCCCGGCCGCCTCGACGATCCAGTCTCCGCGCTCGAGCTCGGAGTCGAGCTGTCCCGGGCCCCAGCCGGCGTGGCCCGCGAAGGCGCGGCCGCGGCGCACCTCGGGCGGCCGGTCGCCCGTGTCGGCGGCCAGCACGCCGATGTCTGCGAATGCGATCAGCGCGGCGTCGGCGGTGTGCTCGAACTCGGCGAGCACGATCAGCGCCGACGGGGCGACCGGGCCGCCCACCCAGAGGGGGTCCTCGGGCGCCACCAGCGGGTCCAGCTGCGACACGACATCGCCGACGCTCGTCTCCGAGCGGCGGTTGAGGACCAGCCCGAGCGCTCCCTCGGCGGAGTGCTCGATGATCAGGATGACGGTCCGGAAGAAGTTGGGGTCCGCGAGGGTGGGGCCGGCGATGAGAAGCTGCCCGCGCGTCGATTCCATGGTCCCGGCGAGGCTACAGCCCCAGCGAGCGCCCGAGAATCTCCTTCATGATCTCGTCGGTCCCACCGCCGATCGGCCCCAGACGGGCGTCGCGAGCCGCCCGCTCGAGCTCGGCGGGCGCATCGAGACCGTGGATGCTCAGGCAGGTATCGATCGCGTCAAAGGCGGCCCGCTGGGTGCGCAGCTTGGCGATCGTCACCTCCCGCACGGCGTCGGCGCCGGCCAGGTGCAGGCGCAGCGCGTGGTAGGTGATGGCGCGGCCGGCTTCGATCTCCAGCGCGATCGACGCGAGCTGGTGACGGACCGCCTGTTCCGCGCGCCGGCCGCCGGCCAGCACGAAGGCGAGCGTCTGCTCAAAGCACGCCTGCATCGCGCCGATCGCGCCGAGCGCCATCAGCAACCGCTCCCACTGAAAGTTGGCCATGATCAGGTAGAAGCCGCCGTGCTCGGCGCCGAGCAGGTTCTCCTCGGGCACGAACACGTCCGCGAAGGCGATCTCGGCGGTGTCCGAGGCGTGCCAGCCGAGCTTGCGCAGCGGACTCGCGCTAACGCCCTCGCCCTTCTCGATCAGCAGGAACGAGATCCCCTCGTGCCGGGCGCGCGCTCGACCTCCGGCCGCGCCGGAACCCACGCCGCGCGAGTCATCCGGCTCGGGTTTGGTGCTGGTGCGCACGGCGCAGACCAGGACGTCGGCCCGCACCCCGCCGGTGATGAACGTCTTGGCCCCGTTGACCACCCAGCCGCCGTCGACGCGCTCGGCATGCGTGCGCAGCCCGGCGACGTCGGAGCCGGCGCCCGGCTCGGTGATGGCCAGCGCGGCCACGAGCTCGCCCCGCAGCCCGGGGACGAGGTAGCGCTGCTTCTGCTCCTCGGTCCCGAAGCGCTCGATTGGCGGCAGCGCGATCCCGGCGTGGGCGCCCAGGCCGGCGGCCAAGCCGCCCGACCCGCAGCGGGCCAGCTCCTCCACGAACACGGCGGCCGCCGCCGCGTCGCCAGCGCCGCCGTAGGCGGGATCAAAGCGCAGGCCGAGGTAGCCGGCCTGCGCCAGCCATCCGAAGACCTCGTTGGGGAACCAGCCGGCCTGCTCCCAATCGTCGGCATGTGGACGCAGACGCTCGGTCACGAACGTCCGCGTCTCGCCCCTCAGCCGCTCATGCGCGCGCGTGAACGGTGCAACCGGTGAGCGTTCGCGATCTTGCTCCAATATGGAAGAAGATCGCGAACCCTCCGACGCCGGCTGGCTCATCGCGAAGCCTCCGCGGCCGGCTTGCCCCTAGAGGCCGTAGGAGCGGCCGATCACGTCGAGCATGATCTCGTCTGTGCCGGCGCCGATCCGGTTCAGGCGCAGGTCGCGCCAGGAGCGCTCGATGCCGTACTCCTGCATGTAGCCGGCGCCGCCGTGGACCTGGATGCACTCGTCGGCGACCTCGACGGCGATCCGGGCCGCGTAGAGCTTGGCCATCGTGATCTCGCGCACCGGGTACTCGCCGTTCTGAAAGCGCCAGGCCGTCGTGTAGACCATCTGCCGGGCGGTCTCGATCTTGGTCGCCATCTCGGAGAACTTGTGGCGGATGGCCTGGAACTTGCCGATCGGGCGCCCGAAGGCCACCCGCTCCTTGGCGTAGAGCAGGGTCTTGTCGAACACGTGCTGAGCCCCGGCGACCGAGCCGGCGGCGCCGATCAGGCGCTCGCCCTGCAGCTCCCACATGATGTGGTAAAAGCCCTTGCCGACCGTGCCCAGCACCGCGGACTCGGGGACGCGGACGTCCTGGAAGGCCAGCAGCGCGGTGTCCGAGGCGTGCATCCCGAGCTTCTTCAGGCGCTTCTCGCGGATCACCCCGGGCGAGTCCATCGGCACCAGGAAGAGCGTGAAGCCGCTGGCATGCTCGCGCTCGGAATCCTCGGGATCCGTCTTGGTCACCAGCACGATCCCGTGCGCCCGGTGGCCGTTGGTGATGTAGGTCTTGGATCCGTTGATGACGTATTCGCCGGTGGCGGGGTCGTGCACCGCCCGGGTCTTGATCCCGGCCACGTCAGAGCCCGCGTCGGGCTCGGTGATGCCGAGGCAGAGGATCTTGGTGCCGGCGATCGCGGGCGCGACCCACTCCTGCTTCTGCTCCTCGGTGCCGAAGGCGAGGATCGGCGGCATCGCCATGTCGGTCTGGACGGCGAGGCCCATCGCCAAGCCGCCGCAGTCGGCGTGCACGATCTCCTCGGCGAGGACGAGGCTGGAGTAGTAGTCCCCGCCCTGGCCGCCGTAGGCCTCGGGCTTGTCGAGGCCGAGGAAGCCGAGCTCGCCCATCCGCGTGAACACCCAGTCGGGGAAGGTGTGCTCCTCCCACTCCTCGGCGTGGGGGGCGAGCTCCTTGATCACGAAGCGCCGGATCGACTCGCGCAGCTGCTGGTGCTCGTCGGTGAAGATGAAGTGCTTGCGCTCGGTGGCGAAGTCAGGCTTGGTGACATCGGCGGTGGCCATGGTCGGGGGCTCCTCGGCTCTCAGTCTCTGGATCTCGAGATCTCTTCGATCTCTTCGATCTCCGGATCTCCGGATCTCCGGATCTTCTGGTCAGTCGGAACGAGCTCGGGACGCTAGCGGCACGTCGCCCGAAAGTAAACAGTAGAGCTATCTACTTTCTACGGGCCAGCACGGCGCGGCCACGGCCGTCATGATCCCGGCCATGACCTACACCACGCTGCGCTACGACCTCGCGGCCAACGGGGTGGCGACGATCGCGCTCGATCAGCCCGAGACCCGTAACGCCCTCTCCGATGAGCTGCTCGGCGAACTGATCACGGCGCTCGAGACGGTGCGCGACGATGACGGGGCACGTTGTCTCGTGCTCACCTCAACCCACGAGAAGGTGTTCTCCAGCGGCGGAAACCTCGGCGGCTTCGCGGCTGACGTCGCGCTCGTGCACAAGCACTTCGCCACCGCCCGCTTCCCGGCCGCGTTCCGGTTGCTGGGTGAGCTGGGCAAGCCCTCGATCTGTGCCGCCAATGGTCACGTGCTCGCTGGCGCGCTCGGGCTCGCCCTGGCCTGCGATCTGATCGTCGCCCGGGAGGGCGCCCGGTTCGGCACCCCGGAGATCAACGTCGGCCTGTTCCCGTTCATGATCATGGCGCTGATCTACCGCAACGTCGGACGCAAGAAGACCAACGAGCTGATGCTGCTGGGCGAGCAGATCTCCGCCGCGGAGGCCGAGCGGATCGGGATCGTCAACCGCGTGCTGGCACCGGAGGAGTTCGACGCCGGGGTGGCGGACTGGGCGCAGCGGCTGGCTGCCAAGTCACCGGTGCTGATGAAGCTCGGCAAGGACGCGATCTTCCGTCAGCAGGACATGGCGTACGCGGACGCGGTCGATTTCCTGCGCTCTCAGCTCACGGTCGCCTTCTCGACCGACGACCTCCAGGAGGGAGTGCGCGCGTTCTTCGAGAAGCGCGAGCCCGAATGGTCGGGGCGCTAGCAGCCGGCGCTAGCGGGCTGGCACGGTGGCCGTGGCGGTACCCGCGCCCGGGGTCGGAGCCAGCGGCGGCCGGCGCGCCTGCGCGAAGGTGACCAGCCGCCCGCGCTCCTCGTCCCACAGCTTCAGGCGCACGGCGCGCGCAGCATCGCGCAGCGACAGCGTGGGCACGGAGTGGAACACCGCGTTCTCGTCGTGCGCGCGCTTGAGGTTGTAGTTCGGGATGCGGGCATTGAGATGGTGCACGTGATGCAGGCCGATGTTGCCGGTGAAGAAGCGCAGGACGGGGTTGAGCTTGAGGTAGGAGCTGCCCTGCAGCGCGGCGTCGGCGTAGTTCCAGCGCTCGCTGTCGACCCAGTAGGCGTCCTCGAACTGATGCTGGACGTAGAACATCCAGATGCCGGTCGAGCCGGCCAGCAGCGCGGCGGGGCCCCAGACGAGCAGGAACGGACCAACCCCGATCCACAGCGACAGGCCAACGACGATCACGGCCAGGGCGAGATTGGTCCGCAGCACGCTGGTGCGCATCCGCGGCCGCGCATTGCGGGCGACGATGCGCGGGCCGATCAACATCGCGAAGATCGGGCCGAGACCGAACATCACCAGCGGATGGCGCAGCAGGCGATAGCCGAGCTGACCACGCGGTGTACGGGCCTCGTACTCGGCCACCGTCAGCGTCAGCACATCACCGACGCCGCGACGCTCGAGATCGCCCGAGGAGGCGTGATGCACCGCATGGTCGTGGCGCCAGCGGACGAACGGGGAGAGCACAAACAGTCCGAACACGGCGCCCAGCCACGCGTTGGCGCGGCGGGAGGCAAACAGCGACCCATGGGTGCAGTCGTGAAACAGGATGAAGACGCGCACCAGGAAGCCCGCGGCGGGGATGGCCAGGGCCAGCGTCAGCAGCACCGATACGTCGAGCATCTGGTAGGCGAGCACCGAGATCGCCAGGTACGGCACCACCGCGGTGGCGACGTCGAGCAGGCTGCGGCTTAGGCGGGGGCGCGCGTAGGGCGCGAGAACCTCTTTGTATGAGGGAACGGAAGTTTGTGACACAAGAGGCTCCAGGGCGAGTTCGGACGAACGTCGTCGAGGCTACCCGATCCTTCGCCCGCCCATGCAGCATCTTGACGGCCGACCAGCGACCGTGGCAAAGTGAGAAGTAGAACGTCTCACTTTGCGCAAGCCAGCCAGGCCCGCCCGCGCACCGTCTCGACATCCCCCTGAACTTGGCCCCCGTCCCCCGCTCCACCAGCCTGCTGCGCCCCCTCGTCGAGGACCTGCGGGCGCGCCGTGAGCAGATCAGGCTCGGCGGTGGCGCCGAGAAGGTCGCCGCCCAGCATGCCCGCGAGAAGCTGACCGCGCGCGAGCGCCTGGACCTGCTAATCGACGCGGGCAGCTTCGTCGAGCTTGGCCTTCACGGCCGCCCGCACTTCTCGCAGGCCTCGATGGCCGGCAAGGCCGCCCCCGCGGATGGGGTGATCACCGGCTACGGGAAGGTGAACGGCCGCCTGACCGCCGTCGTGGCGTATGACTTCACGGTGATGGCCGGCTCGATGGGCATGACCGGTGAGCTGAAGGTCACGCGGTTGCGTGAGCTGGCGCTGACCAAGCGGATGCCGCTCGTGTGGCTGCTGGACTCCGCCGGGGCCCGGATCCAGGAGGCGGTCGGATCGCTGTTCGCCGGCTCGGGTCACCTGTTCCGTGAGCAGGTCGTCAACTCCGGCGTGATCCCCCAGGTCGCCGCGCTGATGGGGCCGTGCGCCGCCGGCACCGCCTACATCCCGGGGCTGGCCGACTTCGTGCCGATGGTCAGGGGCCGCGGTTCGATGGCGCTGGCCGGGCCGCACCTGGTGCGGGCCGCGGTCGGCGAGGACGTCACCCAGGAGGAGCTCGGTGGCTCGCGCGTGCACTGCCGCAGATCCGGAGTGGGCGACCTCGAGGTGGCCGATGACCCCGAGTGCATCGAGGCGATCAAGACCTATCTGAGCTACTTCCCCCAGCACTGTCTGCAGGCGCCGCCGATCCGCGACTGCGCCGATCCGATCGACCGCCGCGACGAGGGGCTGCTCGACGTCCTGCCCGGGTCCAACCGCAAGCCGTACGACATGTACGAGGTGATCCGGCGGATCGTCGATGACGGCGAGTACTTCGATCTCAAGCCCCAGTTCGCCAAGACGATCATCACCTGCCTGGCCCGCTTCGGTGGCCGGCCGGCCGGAATCGTGGCCAACCAGCCCAAGCATCTCGGCGGCATCCTGGACAATGACTCCGCCGACAAGGCGGCCCGCTTCATCAACCTCTGCAACGCCTACGGGATCCCGCTCATCTACCTGATGGACGTGCCCGGGTTCATGGTCGGGACCAAGGTCGAGCAGGCGGGGATCATCCGCCACGGCGCCAAGATGCTCTACGCGACCGCCAACGCGACGGTTCCGAAGATCACCCTGATCCTGCGCAAGGCCTACGGGGCGGGCTACTACGTGATGTGCGGACGCGCCTACGAGCCCGATCTGATCGTCGCCTGGCCGAGCGCCGAGATCAGCGTGATGGGCGCCGAGGGAGCGGTCGAGATCATCTTCCGCAAGCAGGTCGACGAGGCCGAGGACCCGGCGGCCAAGCGCCAGGAGCTGATCGAGGGCTTCCGCGAGATCATCGACGTCTACGTCGCCGCCGGCAACGACATGATCGATGACGTGATCGACCCCCGCGAGACCCGGGCGACGATCTGCCGCGGGCTGGAGATGGCGCAGGGCAAGACCGTCGAGCGGCCGTTCAAGCGCTCCGGCGTGGTGCCGGTATGAGCAGCCGGACGACTCACCCGGCCTCCGATCCGGCGAGCCGGGATGGCGAGCGGAGGCACGGGTGAGCGACCCAGCGGTCATCACCTGCGCGATCTCCGGCGCGATCGCCAACCGCGAGCAGTGCCCGGCGATCCCGTACACGCCGGCGGAGTACGCCGCCGAGGCGCGGCGGATCGTCGACGAGGGCGGGGTCCAGATCCACATCCACGCCCGCCGCCCCGACGGAGCGCCCAGCTACGAGATCGAGGACTTCGCGGCGATCCGCGCGGCGATCATCGCCGAGGTCGGCGACGCGGCGATCATCAACTTCTCGACGGGCACCGTCGGCGTTCCCGTGCAGAAGCGCGTCGCCTACCTGGAGGCCTGCCGGCCCGAGGTGGCGGCGCTGAACATGGGCTCGCTGAACTACGCCAAGTACTCGGCCGCGCGCAGGGAGTTCGTGTTCTCGTTCGTGTTCGCCAACCCGTTTGAGGAGATCATCGAGCTGCTGCGCGAGATGCGCCGGCTGGGCATCAAGCCCGAGCATGAATGCTTCGACATCGGGCACGTCGCCTCGCTGGACCCGCTGGTCGACATGGGCCTGCTCGACGCGCCGCTGCACGCCGATTTCGTGATGGGCGTGGTCGGCGGCATCCCCGCCACGGCGCGCAACCTGGCCGCGATGGCTGACAACATGCCGACCATACAAGGTGGTGCCGAGACTCAGGGGGTGAGCCACCACTGGGGCGTGATCGGGATCGGCCGCAGCCAGTGGACGATGGTCGCCGCCGCCCTAACCCTCGGCGGCTCGATCCGGGTCGGCCTGGAGGACAACTTCTACCTGCCCGACGGGACGATGGCTCGCTCCAACGGCGAGCTGATCGCCAAGGCGTGCCAGCTCGCGCAGGACTGCGGCCGGCGGCCGGCGACCGTGCAGGAAGCCCGGTCGCTGCTCGGGATCGGGCGGGCGGGCGCGGGGTCCGCCCCGGCAGCGATCGGGCGTGCGGAGTCCGCCCCCGCAGCGATCGGGCGGCCGGGTGCCAGGTCTGCCCCCGCATGAGCCTTCCGCTCGACGGCCTGCGCGTGCTCGATCTCTCGCGGCTGCTGCCGGGGCCGTTCTGCTCGCTGCTGCTGGCCGACTTCGGCGCCGACGTGATCAAGGTCGAGGACACCGGGATGGGCGACTACATCCGCTGGTCACCCCCGTACTACGAGGGCGCTCCGGAGACGACACGCAGCGCGCTGTTCCTCGCTCTGAACCGCAACAAGCGCTCGATCCGGCTCAACCTCAAGTCGCCGGAGGGCGCGGCGGTCCTGCTGCGCCTGGCCCGGGATGCCGACGTGCTGATCGAGTCCTTCCGCCCTGGCGTGCTGGAGCGTCTCGGGGTCGGCTACGAGCGGCTGCGTCTCCAGAACCCGAGGCTGGTCTACTGCGCGATCTCCGGCTACGGCCAGGACGGCCCGCACCGCGAGCGCTCCGGACACGACATCAACTACCTCGCGCTCAACGGGATCCTCGGCCTGACCGGCGATCCCGACGGCCCCCCGGTCCAGGCCGCGGCCCAGATCGCGGACATCGGGGGCGGCTCACTGATGGCCGCGGTCGGGATCATGGTCGCGCTGCGAGAGCGTGAGCGCTCCGGGGAGGGGCAGCTCGTGGACTGCTCGATGTTCGACGGTGCCCTGTCGTGGCTGGCGATGGTCGCCGGCGAGACGCTGCACTCCGGCCGCGGGGCGCGGCGCGGCGAGCTACCGCTGGCCGGTCGCTTTGTCTGCTACCGGCCGTACGAATGCGCCGACGGCTGGGTGACGCTCGGCGCGCTGGAGCCGAAGTTCTGGTCGGCGTGGTGTGAGGGCGTTGGCCGGCCCGAGCTGATCGCGGGCCAGTTCGATTCACCCGGATCGGAGATCCACGCCATGGTGCAGGAGATCTTTGCCCAGCGCACCCGTGAGCAGTGGCGCGCCTTTGCCTCCGAGCACGACTGCTGCCTGGAGCCCGTGCTCGAGTTCGACGAGGTGCTCGACTCGGAGCTCGTGCGCGCCCGCGAGATGGTGGTGGCGATCGATCAGCCCGGCGTCGCCGAGCCCGTCCGCCAGCTCGGTCTGCCGATCAAGCTCAGCCGCACGCCCGGCGACACCGGCCGCGCCCCCGGTCCCGGTCTCGGCGAGCACACCGACGAGGTTCTCGCCGGAGCCGGCTATGACGCGGCCGAGATCGCGTCGCTGCACCGCACCGGCGCGATCGCCGGGGCCGGGGACGCCGTGCGCGGCTCGTTTCTGAGCTGATGGCCGGCAGCCCTGAGACCGCGGGACGACTGAAGATGGCCGAGCTGGCGCAGCGCTCGGGCGTGAGCACCGGCACGATCAAGCACTACCTGCGCGAAGGCCTGCTCGGCACCGAGGACGACGTGCTGCGCACGAGCCGCAACATGGCCTACTACCCCGAGGAGTTCGTGCACCGGATTGGGCTGATCAAGCGGCTGCAGGAGCAGCGCTTCATGCCCCTGCGGGTGATCCGCGAGGTGATGGCCGACGATCCCGAGCGGGCCGCGCGGGTGATCGAGCTCGAGGACCGCATCCTCGAGCGAGCGATCGAGGCCGGGGAGCGCGGACGGGTGTCGCGCAGCTCGGTGGGGGAGACCTACGACGTCCCGCGCAACGTGCTCGCCCGGCTGGAGGAGATCGGGATCCTGACCCCCAATCGCCGCGGCTACGACGCCGACGACGTGGCGATCATCGCGGCGATCTCGCGCTTTCGCGCCGGTGGCTACGAGCAGGCGATCGGCTTCACGGTCTACGACACGCTGCGCTACCGCGAGGCGCTGACCCCGTTGGTCGCCGACGAGGTCGGGGTGCTGCTCGCCCGGCTCGCCGGGGAGGTCGAGGTCGAACGGGCGGTCGAGATCATCACCTCCGGGGTTGAGCCGCTGCGTGAGCTGATCGGCGCGATGCACTCGAAGCTGCTGCTCGCCGAGCTACGCCGGGTCCAGCAGCGAGCGCCGCCCCGTGGACTGAGCTCGCGTCCCGCCGCGCCGGCGCGCAGTTGCGCGCCGCGCCCGGCCGCGGCGCGATCGTGCAACACTGACTGACCAGTCAATCGGGAGCGGGAGTCCGATGCGAGTAGGTGCGATCCAGATGAACGCAGGCGCGGACCCGGCGCGCAACCTCGAGCGAGCCGACCGGCTCGTGCGCGACGCGGCCGGACAGGGCGCCGAGCTGATCGTGCTGCCTGAGAAGTGGACGGTACTTGGCACCCGGTCGGACCTGCTGGCCGGGGCTCAGACGCTCGAGGGACCGGCGATCGGATGGGCGCGGGCGCTTGCCGCCGAGCTCGGCGTCGACCTGCTCGCCGGTTCCTTCTATGAGCGCGCCGCCGGCGCTGGCCTGGGATCGAACACGAGCGTGCACGTGGGGCCGGGCGGGAATGTGCAGGCCGTCTACCGGAAGATCCACCTGTTCGACGTCGAGGTCGACGGAACCCGGTATGCGGAGTCCGAGACCGAGGCGGCGGGCGACGAAGTGGTCGTCTCCGCACTGGGCGACGGGACCATCCTCGGGCTTAGCATCTGCTACGACCTGCGCTTCCCCGAGCTCTACCGGATGCTGACCGTCCGCGGGGCGCAGGTGATCGCCGTGCCGTCCGCGTTCACCCTGGCGACCACGCGCGATCACTGGGAGACGCTCGTGCGGGCCAGGGCGATCGAGAACCAGTGCTTCGTGATCGCCGCCAACCAGATCGGTGAGCACCCGGGCGGGTTTCGCACCGGCGGACGCTCGCTGATCGTCGACCCGTGGGGAACGGTGCTCGCCGGAGCGCCCGACGCTGAGGCGGCGATCGTCTCCGAGCTCGACCTCGACCGCGTGGGCGACGTGCGCGCCCGGCTGCCCGCGCTGGAGCACCGCCGGCCGGCGGTCTACGGGTGGGATCTGTGATGACCGCGGCCACCACCGACAAGCGGCGGGTGATCCTCAATGCCGCCCTGCGGGTGTTCGCGCGCCAGGGCTTTCACACCTGCCGGGTATCGGACATCGCCGACGAGGCCGGCGTCGCCTATGGGCTCGTGTACCACTACTTCTCCTCCAAGGAGGAGATCCTCGACACGCTGTTCCTCGACCGCTGGGACGTGATGCTGGCCTTGATCGCCGAGACCGACGGCTCAGACCGCTCGCCCCGGGAGAAGCTGTACGCGATCGCCGCCTTCATCGTGGACTCCTACGGCCACGATCCAGAGCTGATGAAGGTGATCATCGTCGAGGTCACGCGGGCGGCCAACACGTTCGGGCGCACGCACCTGGCCAAGATTCGGGAGGCCTACGCGGGCATCGCGACGATCGTCTCGGCGGCGCAGCGCGATGGCGCGTTTCGGGACGACATCACCCCGGAGTTCGCGGCCCAGGCGTTCTACGGCTCGGTCGAGCAGGTGCTGACGGGCTGGATCTTCGAAACCGGGCCGGTCGACGCCGCCGAGCTCGAACGCGCCAAAACCCAGATCGTGCAAACCATCTGCCGGGGACTGGAACGGACATGACCTTTTTCGCCAGTTCGGGCTCGCGCACTGCGCGAGCGGGCATGAGTCTGCTTGAATCTGCCCCATGTCCGAAAGCCCGCTCGTCAAACGACTGATGTACTCCGGGCTGCTGGCGGGAATCGGCGCGGTGGCCAGCGTCGCCACAACTCGACTGGCTGCCGTGATCTGGATGCGGGTCTTCGGGGAGGAGCCGCCCGAGTGAGCGAGCCGCCCAAGAGCCCCGCGACGCCCGGCGCAGACGCGCCCGCCGCGCTCGTGCCCGACGATGCGATCGCCGGACATCGCTCCGGTGAGCCCGGCGGCGCCGGGCCGCTTGCGTCTACGCCGGCGCTGAGCGCTGAGCCGGCTCCGTCCACGGCGTCGCCGAGCTCCGCATCTGAATCAGTCGGTGCCGTCTCCGGGTCTGAACCTGCCGTCGCGCCCGTCTGGACGCCGCCTGCCCCGCCGCAGAGCACGTCCGCGGCGTCCGGGGCATCCGGCGCCGCCGCGGTCGCCGCTGAGCGACCCGAACTCGCCGTCGGCGCTGCGTTCGCCGGCGGCCTCGCCCTCGCCCTGATCCTCAAGCGCCTTGCCCGCTGAGCGCGACAACGTCGCCGCGGCGCTGACCGAGGTCACCGAGCACCTCTCGGTGCTCGTACGCGAGGAAGTCGAGCTCGCCAAGGCCGAGGTGACCGAGAAGGTGTCGAGCCTGACGCGCGGCGCCGCCGCCGTCGCGGTCGGGGCCTTGTTCGGCGTTTTCGCACTCGTCTTCCTCCTGCTCACGCTCGCCTGGATCCTCGATGCGATCTTCGTCGATGGCGCCGGCGATATCTGGGTCGGCTTCGCGGTCGTGTTCGCGGTGCTCGGGGCAGCCGCCGCCGGAGCCTTCCTGTTCGCCTGGCGCAAGCTCAAGGTCGGCGCTCCCAAGCCCGAGATGGCGATCGAGGAGGCCCGCAAGATCCGGGCGACCGTCAAGCCGGGCGCAGGCGCCTGATGGCGTCTCGATCCCCGGAGGAGATCCGCGCCTCGATCGAGACCAACCGGGTCGAGCTGGGAACCGCGGTCGAGAAGCTGCGGGTCGAGGTTGTCCGGCTGACCGATTGGCGCGCTCAGCTGCGCCAGTATCAGCCGCAGGTGCTGATCGGGACCGGTATCGCCGGTTTCGTGCTCGGTGGGGGCGTGGCCGCGATCGGCGCGCTCACCTTCGGGCGCCGCAAGCGCAAGCAGAACCTGATCAACCGTTAGGCCAGCTGTTCCTCGGGCGGTCCGGGCCAGCTGTTCCTTGGCCGATCCGGGCGGTCCGCCTCAGGCCAGCAGCGAGCTGGGCAGACCGCCCGCGCCGAGCAGGCCCGGTCCCACGTGGGTTCCGATCACCGGTCCGATCTCGGAGATGACGCGCGGCGGCTTGCCGAAGATCTCGGTGCCGCGGGTGGCGAGCCGTTCCGCCTCGGCAGGAGCCTGGATGTGCTGGACCATCCACGCGTCGGCTCCGTCCTGCGCTCGGCTGTGCAGCAGCTCGACCAACCGCTCAAACGCGCGCTTGGAGGTGCGGACCCGCTCGATCGGGATGATCTCGGACTCGACGGTGAGGATCGGCTTGATCTTCAGCGCCGAGCCCAGCCAGGCTTGGGCGCCGGCGATCCGGCCACCGCGGCGCAGGTACTCCAGGGTGTCGATCGCGAACCACATCTTCAGCGCCGCTCGCGCTTCACGAGCCCGCGCGAGCACGTCGGCACCGCTCGCTCCGGCGCGGGCGGCCGCGGCCGCGGCCAGGATCACCAGGCCCTCGCCGCCACAGGCGGTGGCCGAATCGAAGACGTACACCGAGTCGGCGCGATCGCCGAGCTGCTCACGGGCCTGCTCGGCCGAGCGCACCGTGCCCGACATCCCGCCTGCGAGGTGGATCGAGACGATCTCATCACCCGCGTCGAGCAGCGGCTCGTAGACAGCCAGGAAGTCTCCGATCGATGGCTGCGAGGTGCTCGGCAGCTGCGCCTCGGTCCCGAGCCGGCGGTAGTAGGCGTCATAGTCGCGCAGGTCGCTCTCGCGTTGCACCCCCTCGGGCCAGCGCACGTACAGGCTGACCTCGTGGATGCCCTCGGCGCTGAGGGTCTCCCGAGGAAGGTAGTGACAGGTGTCCGAGACGATGGCGACCCCCATGAGCGGGTGACCCTACCAGTGGTCGCCCGGACCGTAGGCTCGGAGCCTGGAGGCCTCGCGCGGTTTTCTCGATCGGCCTATCGTCTGATCCCGTGGCCACGCTGTATCGCTGTTCGACCCCGACCGACTGGCTGTGCCCGTGCGGCACCGTCGCCCGCGCGCTGCGACGCGAGGGGCTCGCCCACGAGACCGTGGTCGTCGGTCAGCGGCGGTCTGCGCGCCCCGAGGTCGAGGCGCTCAGCGGGCAACGGCGGGTGCCGCTGCTGATCCTCGACGGCGAGGTGATCTGCGACTCGCGGCGCATCCGCGAGCATCTCGCCTTCCGTCGCGAGGCGGGCTGACGATCGTTAGAGCCGGTTCTCGATCGAGAGCGGCGCCGGCTGAACGGCTGCCGGCTCGGGCTCCGGCACCGGGGCACGCGGTGCGTCCTCGATCCCGAGCGTCTGGGCGAGCTCCCCTGACTCATACATCTCGGAGATGATGTCGCAGCCGCCGACCAGCTCGCCAGCCACGAACAGCTGAGGGATGGTGGGCCAGTCCGAGATCGCCGAGAGCTCGGCGCGGATGCGCGGGTCGGGCAGGATGTCGACGGCGGCAAACTGCGTCCCGACCGTCTGCAGGATCGACACGGTCCGGGCCGAGAAGCCACACGCCGGGGCGTCCGGCGTGCCCTTCATGAACAGGATCACCGGGTTCTCGGCGATCGCCTCCTGGATGGCGTCGCGCATCTGGTTGGTGGCGGTGTCACTCATGACGTGGTCTCCTCTGATGGTCGGGTTTGGATCGAGAGAGCGTGGATCCTGTCGCCCAGCTCTTCTCCGAACACGTCGTAGACGAGCCGGTGCTGGGCGATCCGGGAAAGGCCGGCGAAGGCCGACGCGGTGATGACCGCGTTGAAGTGGTGACCGTCGCCGGTGACGCTCGCGATCGCGCCGGGAATCCCGGCTTCGATCCGCGTCCGCAGCTCCTCGGGAGTGGCTGACATATCCTCAAGCGTACCGAGGTCCCACCGCTATACTTCCGAAAGTAATGATCACTCTCACTGACAAGGGAGCGGAGAAGGTCCGCGAGTTCCTCGCGACCCAGGACGCCGTCGCCGCCACCGCGGGACTGCGCGTCGGGGTCAGGGGCGGCGGATGCTCGGGCTTCCAGTACGCACTCGCGTTCGATGAGACGCGCGACGGTGACGAGGTGTTCGAGGACAAGGGAATTCGGCTGCTGGTCGATGCTCCGAGCCTGCCCTACGTGAGCGGCTCGACGATCGATTTCGTGGACGAGCTCCAGGGGGCCGGCTTCAAGGTCGAAAACCCCAACGTGGTCGCCGCGTGCGGCTGTGGATCCTCGTTCCGAGTCGCCAAAGAAGAAGAAGTCTCCGCGGTCTGAGCGGCGCCGTCGGGCCCGAACGCTGTCGGACGGCTGACACCGCTCACAGCGGGATCGCCGCCTGTGATGCCCACAGAACCCGGCAGGCGAGCGTGCGATGTGGCCGCCACGCCTTGGCGAGCGCGTAAACCTCATCCGGGGTGGGGAGAGCGGGCAGCCCGAAGGCGATCATCACCGCCCGGCGGATCCCGAGATCCCCTGAGGCGACGACGTCCGGGCGCTCGAGATGCAGCATCAGGAAGATCTGCGCCGTCCAGGCGCCGATGCCCCTGACCGCGGTCAGCTGCGTGACAACCTCGTCATCACTGCACCGTTGCAGCGCGTCGAGGTCCAGGGCGCCGCTCATCACGCGCTCGGCGAGCGAGCGCAGGAAGACGACCTTGGCCCGCGACAGCCCGGCGGCGGCGCGGAGCGCCTCGGGCTCCTCGCCGAGCACCTCCTGCGGCGTCGGGGGCCGGCCTCCGTAGCGCTTCAGCAGTCGCGCGTACATCGCGCGTCCGGCGGCCACCGAGACCTGTTGGCCGAGGATCGCGCGAACCAGCGCGCCGTAGTGATCCCGCGGAAAGCCCCGTCGGGGGTCGGCGACCGCGGCCGCCCCCACCGTGTCGATCACCTGGCGCAGGACCGGGTCGGCTTGGCGCAGGGCGGTGATCGCCGCCCCGCCCTCGCGATCGCAGACGCGCGCGCCCGAGACCGCTGCGGTCACGATCCGGTGCTCAGGCCCTGGCGGTCAGCGACAGCGCCTCGCCGTCCAGCGCGCCGAGCGCGCGCTCCACAGAACGGGCGATGCAGGTGAATGTGGGCGTGTCGCGCAGCGTATAGGCGCTGGACTCCGTGGTGCGCAGGCGCTGAACGAGATCCAGGAAGTCACTGGGCTCGTCGGTCTCGAAAGCGACCACGAACTCCTGATCGTCGAGGCCGAACGAGTAGCTGGTGTTGAGATCCACTGACGGGAACTCGCGTCCCACCTTGATGTGCTCCTGCATGATGCGCCACCGCTCATCGGCCGGCAGCGCGTACCAGGCGCGGGTCTTGACAAAGGGGTACACGAACAGGTACTTGCTGTGCCCGGGGCGAACCTCGAGACGAGATTCGTCGGAGTACTCAGACGGCTTGGTCATCGCCAGCAGCGAATACGACGTCGTGCACCACTTCATCAACCCGCTCTGGGCCAGCACGACATGGAACTCATGGATCCGGTCGAGGTTCTGGGCCTGACTGAGCAGCAGCAGGTCCGCATCCCCGCGGGTGCCCACCAGCGAGAAGGTCCGCAGCAGGTGACCGTCAGCGAAGTCCTCGCATGCCCCGGCGAACTCCCGCTTGTCCGCCGCGCGCTGTTCGGCGTCGAGCCGGCGCCACGCGGGATCTACCTGCAAGAAGGTGTATTTCACGAAGTGCCGGGAGGGCATCGTCCGATCGATCATAGGCGACGGGGAAACGCTCCCAGAAATCCTGCCGGGGAGCCGGGGTACGGGGTAAAGTGGCTCGAATGCGGATCGCCCTCGTCTCGCCGTACTCGTGGACGTATCCCGGGGGGGTGACGCGCCACATCGAGGCGCTGGCCGAGCAGTTCGTGGCCGACGGCCATCACGTCCGCGTGCTGGCCCCGTTTGACCCGCCCGACGCGCTGTCCGCCGTGCTGCATCGCGGTGCCCGGCCACAGGCGCTGCCGGCGCCCGCCTACCTCGTGCCGCTGGGTCGCACCGTCGGCTTCAAGGCCAACGGGGCGGTCTCCAATCTCGTCTGCACCCCGGCATCCGTCGCCGCGCTGCATCACGAGCTGCGCACCGGCGGCTACGACGTCGTCCACATCCACGAGCCCGTCGCCCCGCTGGCCGGCTGGATCGCGACTGACGCCACCCGCCTGCCGCTGGTCGGCACCTTTCACTCCTTCTCCGAGAACCGGATCTCCAACGGGATCGCCAACCTGATCGGCGCCCGCCGGGTCCTGAACCGGCTCCACGTGCGGATCGCCGTCTCGGAGGCGGCGGCCTGGACGGGCCGGCGCTTCTTCGGTGGGCACTACCGCGTGATCCCCAATGGCGTGCACACCCACGCCGGCGCCCTCGGGCGCTCCGAGCGTCCGTCGCCCGCAGACCGCCTGAAGATCCTGTTCGTCGGGCAATCCGTCGAACGCAAGGGCCTGCCGCTGCTGCTGCGCGCCTTCGAGGCACTGCGCGAGCACGTCCCCACCGAGCTGACGGTGATCGGTCCCAGCCCCGCGGACCTGGGTCCGATGCTGTTCGACGACCGGGGGATCCGGATGCTGGGCAAGGTCAGTGAGGAGGACAAGCGGGCGGAGCTGGCCCGCGCCGACGTGTTGTGCGCGCCCTCGCTGGGCGGCGAGAGCTTCGGCATGGTCCTCACCGAGGCCTTCGCGGCCGGCACCCCGGTCGTCGCCTCGGACATCGCCGGCTACCGCGATGTGGTCCGCGACGGGGTCGACGGAGTGCTCGTGCCCCGTGGTGATGCGCAGGCTCTGGCCGAAGCGCTGCGCGATCTGTGGGAGGAGCCCGAGCGGCGGGCGGCGATGTCCCGCAACGCGGCGCGCGACGTCGAGCGCTTCGCCTGGCCCCACGTGGCCGCCGAGGTGATGGAGGCCTACCGGGACGCGATCGCGGTTCCGGCGCCCGAGGGGGTGCGGCAGCGCGGCGCGGTCCGGCTCGGGGTCCGCTCGGCCGATCTCAAGCCCCACGTGCCCGCCCGCCGGCTGCCGAGTCTCGAGCCGATCCCGATCCCCCGCCGCCACCATCCCGCCCTGGCGATTGCGCGCCGGGTCGCGCTGGCCGCCGTCTCGATCGGAGGCATTGTGCTCGCCGGGCTCGCGCTGAACAAGATCGGCCTGGACAACATCACCGGCGCGCTGATCAACTCCAGCCCGAGCTACGTCCTGCTGGGCCTGGCGATCATGTGCGGCGCGATGGTGATGCGCGCGTTCTCCTGGCACGCGATCCTCCAGGCCGCCCTGCCCGACGTCCGGGTCAGGCTCGCCGACGCCATGCAGGGGACCTTCATCGGAGTGCTCATGTCCTCCACGCTCCCGGCCCGGCTGGGGGAGCCCTCGCGCGCGCTCGTCGTCGCCCGGCGCACCGGCCGGCCGCGCGAGAACCTGCCGGTCGTACTCGGCACCCTGGTCTCCCAGACCCTGCTCAACATCGCCGCCCTGGCCGTTCTCGGCGCTGTGATGTTCTCGTCGGTCAACCTGTTCAGCGGCCATCAGAATGCGCTGCTGATCGCCGCCGTCGCGCCCCTCGCGCTGCTCGTCCTCGTGCTGCTCGCTCCGGTGTTGCTGCGCCATGGCGCCGGGTCGCGCCTCGGGCGCCTGCATTCCGTCGTCGCCCAGATCCGGGGAGCGATGACCCGGGTGCGTGCCGGGTTGGCCGTGTTCCGCCAGCCGCGGCTCGGCGCCACCGCCGCCCTGGCCCAGTTTGCGGCCTGGGCGCTGCAGTGGCTGTCGTGCTACTTCCTGCTCGTTGCGCTGGGGCTCGATCAGCAGGCGGGGGTGGCGGCGGCCGCCGCCGTCCTGTTTGCAGTCAACATCACCGCCGTGCTGCCGGCCACGCCGGCCAACCTGGGCGTCTTCCAGGCGGCGTGCGCGACCGTCCTGCATGCCGGATGGCACGTCGGACTCGGCACCGGTGTCGCCTACGGCGTGATCCTCCAGGCGGTTGAGGTGGTGACCGCGCTGCTGATGGGCGCTCCGGCGCTGGTTAAGGAGGGCATGTCCTGGCGCGAGGTGCGGCTGCGCGCGATGCACGCCGCGCCGGTCAAGCTGCCGGCCCGGTCGCGGGGCGCCAACCGGCGCAGCGGCGGGCTCGAAGCTGAGGGGTAGCTTCCGGCCGCCGAGCGCGGCCGCGCATTTGACGGTGGGCATATCCTTTCGCGGGCGCGCAGGGCGCCCGAGTCCCATCCCCCCACCAGAGGAGTTACATGTCACGATCGCTTACGGGTCTGCGCGGGGCGGGGGTCCTCGTCGCGCTCGCGACGACGATGTTCGCTCCGGCGGTCGCATCCGCCGCAAGTCCCGGCCACTTCCGCGGCGTCATCACGGCGAACACACCGGCCGGCCGCGCCTATAAGGCCCAGGTTCATCCCGCCCGCCAGCGGGTCACGAACCTCACCTATCACAGCGGGCCGGTCATGCACGCGGATCGCAACTACGCGATCTACTGGTCTCCGGGTGGCTCGGGCTACTCGGCCGGCTACCAGTCGATCATCAACGGCTACTTCGCCAACGTGGCGGCGGCCAGCGGTCAGACGACCAACGACTACTCGATCGCCACCCAGTACTACGACAGCGCCGGCAAGATCGCCTACAACGCCACCTCCGGGGGAGGTCTGGCCGACACCAATCCGTACCCGGCCAGCGGATGCACGGCGGGGGGTGGCGGTCCGTGCCTGACCGATGCTCAGCTGCAGACTGAGTTGAACACCTACCTGACCGCTCACAACCTGCCGCGCGGACTCGGGACGATGTACTTCGTCTACTTCCCGACGGGCGTGACGACGTGCTTCGACAGCTCGGGCTCGCAGTGCTCGAGCAACGTCTACTGCGCGTACCACAGCTCGTTCGGCAGCGGGGCGTTGACGGTTCTCTACGCCGACATGCCCTACGCGGGCGTGTCGGGCTGCCAGACCGGCCAGTACCCCAACGGCGACACGGCCGGTGACTCGGCCGCCAACGTCACCAGCCACGAGAACATCGAGGCGATCACCGACCCGCTCGGCAACGCCTGGTATGACTCGAGCGGCAACGAGATCGGGGACAAGTGCAACTTCAACTTCGGATCCCCGCTCGGCGGCCCCTCCGGAGCTGAATACAACGAGATCATGCCCTCCCCGAGCGGAGGTCACTACTGGCTGCAGCAGGAGTGGTCAAACGCCGTCTCCGGCTGCGCCCAGCGCTCCTAGCTTCGATCGCGGGTTCTAAGCGCCGGCCATCGCCGGCTCGTCTTCGGACGAGCCGGCGGTGTCGCCGCTGGGCGCTCCGGCCGGATCGGCGTCGGGCAGCGTGGCGAGCTTGGTCGGATCCTTGTCGGTTCCGGCGATCAGTTCGTCGCTGGCCTGGCGCTCGTTCTTGGGCAGGGTGCCGTTGCGCATGCCGAAGTAGACGGCCTCGGGGTGATGGGCGACGATCGCTAGCGTCGACTGCTCGGGTTCGACCGCGAAGCCGCCGGACAGTTGCAGGCCGATCGACGGTGCGTTCAGCAGCCGGAAGACCTTGGTCAGCTCGGACTGCTCGGGGCAGGAGGGATAGCCCCACGAGTAGCGGCGCCCCTGGGCGGGCGCGATCCCGAGATCGGCGCGGATCCGGGCGTGCAGCCACTCGGCCATGCCCTCGGCGGTCTGCACTCCCAGGCCGTGCACGAACAGCTGTTCGGCAAACTCCCCCTCGGCTTCCAGTGAGGCCATCAGCTCGGTCACCTGCTGGCCGGCGGTCACGGCCTGCAGCGCAACGACGTCAAACGACTGTCCTGATCCATCGGGAGCGGTCAGGGGCCGGTAGAAGTCCGCCAGGCAGATCCGGTCGTGCCGGGGCTGGCGCGGGAACACGAGCCGTTCGAGCTCGCGGGGGTGAGCGGGGTCGAAGTCCTCGGGGTCCCAGACGATCAGCTCGTTGCCGTCGGAGTTGCACGGGAAGTAGCCGACCAGAGCCCGCGGGCGAAGGTAGTCCTGATCGCGCCACATCCGCTCCAGGCGGGGCTGGAAATCGTCGCGCAGCAGCGCCGTCCAGGCATCACCCTTGACGCCGCGCCCGCCCCAGTGCAGCTTGAAGAGAACGTGGGTGTCGAGGTGGGGATAGACCTCCTCGAGCGGCACGTCGGGCTCGCGAACGCCCCAGAAGGGGGGCTCGGGCACCGGGACGTCGGTCCTGGCCGCACTGCGGACCGTCGCGTCGGTGGTCGCCGGCGCGTCGTCGGGCTCGGCCGGGGGCAGCTCGCGCAGAGTCCGGGCCGCGTCGCGGGTCTTGCTCACCAGCGTCTCGCGAGCGTCGGCGTCGATCAGCTGATCCATCTTGGCCAGTCCCTCGAAGGCGTCCTTGCAGTAGAAGACGCCGGGCGCGTAGACGTCGTCGCCGTCGGTGCCGTTCGGATAGAGGATGCGGTGACCGAACTTGCGGTTGATCGCCGCGCCGCCGATCAGCACCGGAAATCCGAGCTCGCGCTGGTGCAGCTCCTGCACGCAGGCGGGCATCTGCTTGGACGTCGAGACCAGCAGCGCGGAGAGCCCGATCGCGGTCGCGTCGTGCTCGATCGCGGCGTCGATGATCGCCGAGATCGGCACCTGCTTGCCGAGGTCGATGACCGTATAGCCGTTGTTGGTGAGGATCGTGTTGACCAGCGACTTGCCGATGTCGTGCACGTCACCGAACACGGTGGCGATGACCACGGTCCCCTTGGTGTAGCCCTCGAGCTTGTCGAGGTAGAGCTCGAGCCGGGCGACGGCGCGCTTCATCACCTCGGCGGACTGCAGTACGAAGGGGAGGATCAGCTCGCCGGCCCCGAACTTGTCCCCCACCTCCTTCATCGCCGGCAGCAGCACGGTGTTGAGCGTCGGCACGGCCCCGATCTTCTCGTTGCAGGCGTCGATCCAGTCCTCTACGCCCTCCTTCTTACGGCGCAGGATGTGGAAGTGCAGCGCCTCCTCAGCCTGCATGCCCTCGGTTGGGTTGGCCTTTCCGGGGCTTTCCTCGGCGTCGGGCCCTTTGGCCTCGAAGTGACCGATGAACCGCTCCAGCGCGTCCTCGCGGCGGTCGAACACGAGATCGTCGGCGAGCTCGCGCTCGGCCTCGGATATCTCGTTGTAGGGGGTGATGTGGTTGGGGTTGACCATCGCCAGGTCAAGCCCCGCCTGCACGCAGTGGTGCAGGAACACGCTGTTGAGCACCGAGCGGGCAGGGACGCCGACGCCGAAGCTGACGTTCGAGACCCCGAGCGAGGTCTTGACCCCGGGCAGCTCGGCCTTGATCGCCCGGATGCCCTCGATCGTGGCCACCGCGCTCGGGCGCCATTCGGGGTCGCCGGTGGTCAGCGTGAAGGTCAGGCAGTCGAAGATCAGCGCCTCGGCGTCCAGCCCGTGCTCGTCGCAGCACAGCCCGTGGATCCGCTGGGCGACCTCGAGCTTTCGCTCGGCGGTCTTGGCCATCCCGACCTCGTCGATGGTCAGCGCGATCAGCGCGGCGCCGTGCGCGCGGGCGAGTGGGACGACGCGGTCGAGCTTGTCGCGTCCGGCCTCGAGGTTGACGGAGTTGACGATCGCCCGGCCCGGGATCGCCTCCAGTGCCGCCTGGATCACCTCGGGCTCGGTGGAGTCGATCTGGATCGGGGCGGGCTGGGTGAGCGAGATGCGCTTGACCACCTCGCGCATCTGATCGCCCTCGTCCTGGCGCTCGGTCAGGGCCACGCAGATGTCCAGCACGTGGGCGCCGCCGGTGACCTGGTCCTCGGCGATGATCAGCAGCCCGTCGTAGTCATCGGCGAGCAGCATCTCCTTGGCCTTGCGCGACCCCTGGGAGTTGACCCGCTCGCCGACGATCGTCGGGCTGGGATCCTGGGCCAGCGTGGCGGCGGCGATCATCGAGCTGACGTGGGCCGGGCGCCGGGCAGGCCGCGGCCGCGGCGTCGCCGCCTTGACGCGCTCGGCGATCGCCCGGATGTGATCCGGGGTGGTCCCGCAGCAGCCACCGACGATCGACACGCCGTAGCGGTCGACGAACTCGCCCAACGTGTCGGCGAGCGGCTCGGGCGCCGCGGGAAAGATGGTCTCGCCGTTTGGGCCCTGCAGGGGCAGGCCGGCGTTGGGGATGCAGTGCACGGGGACCGAGCTGGTCTCGCCCAGGAACCGGATCGCGTCGCGCATGTCCTCCGGGCCGGTGGAGCAGTTGAGGCCGATGACGTCGACCTCGAGGCTCTCGAGCGTGGCCAGCACGGCGCTGATGTCGGTGCCGAGCAGCATCTTGCCGCCGTTGGGCAGCAGCGAGACGCTGCACTGGATCGGGACCCGGCGGTCCTGCTGCCTGGCCGCCTCGCGGGCACCGAAGATCGCGGCCTTGACCTCGAGGATGTCCTGCGCGGTCTCGATCATGATCAGGTCGGCGCCTCCCTCGATCAGGCCGTTGGCCTGCTCGGTGAAGACGGTGACTAGCTCGCGGAAGCTGATCTGGCCGAGCGTGGGATCGTCGCTGGCGGGCAGGAAGCCGGTGGGGCCGATCGAGCCGGCCACGAACCCGCGGTCGGCGGCGGCGTGCCGGGCAATCTGTGCCGCCTTGAGGTTGATCTCGTGCGTGTGGTCCTCGAGGCCCCACTCCGACAGCTTGCACCGCGAGGCCTGGAAGGTGTCGGTCTCCAACACCTCGGCGCCGGCGTCGAGCATCGAAGTGTGCAGGTCCTCGATCACGTCGGGACGGTTGAGGATCAGCGCCTCGTGGCAGCGACCCGGTAGCCCGTAGTCCTTCTCGAGGCTGAGGTCGAACTGCTCGAGCGTCGCGCCCATGCCGCCATCGAAGACGATCGTGCGCTCGCGCACAGCGGCGAGGTAGTCACGCATCGGGCTGATGGTAGCTCAAACCTTGACAACATCGTGGCAAGGTTGCCGCCCGCCGAGGGATCGGTCGCCGGGCCGCCCGACGGCGAGCCTCAGCGAGCGGTCCAGCCCTGGTCCATGGTCACCGGCACGCCCGTGAAGGCCCGCCCCTCGGGGCCGGCCAGGAAGGCGACGACCCCCGCCACCTCGGCGGGCTCGATCAGCGCCTTGACCGCGTGGGGCGCGAGGATCACGGAATCGAGCACCTCCTCCTCGGCAAGCTCATGCACCCGGGCCTGTTCGGCGATCTGCTTCTCCACCAGCGGCGTGCGCACATATCCCGGGCAGACGGCGGTGGCGGTGATGCCGTGCTCGGCTCCCTCCAGGGCGAGCGTCTTGACGAGCCCGAGGACGCCGTGCTTGGCCGCCACGTACGCCGCCTTGTAGGGCGAGCCGACCAGCGCGTGCGCGGAGGCGATGACCACGAACCGTCCCGTGCCGGCTGCGCGCAGGGCGGGCCAGGCGTGCTTGGCGAGCAGGAAGGGACTGGTCAGCAACAGCGCGAGGATCGTGTTCCATCGCTCACCCGGGAACTCCTCGATCGGCGCGACGTGTTGAACGCCGGCGTTGGGGACGACGAGGTCCAGCCGGCCGAAGCGCTCGACCGCTGCGTGGACGGCGGCGACGTTGGCGGCCGGGTCGGTGAGATCGGCGCGATAGGGGGCGCCGGGACCGCTTCGGTCGGGCTCGAGATCGACGGCCAGCACGTCATATCCGTCGGCTGACAGCCGCTCGCTCACCGCGCGTCCGATCCCGCTGGCGGCGCCGGTGACCAGGCTGGCTCGGCGCTCGCTCGCTCACTCCGGCTCCGCTCGCTGCGTGCGCGCTGCGGATGCTCTCGGGCTGCTCGCCGGGGCGGACGTGGGCTGCATCGGGTCGAGGCTACGCCAGCGACACGGTGAACGGCGCGCGCTCGGGCGCCTGGCGCGCTGTCTGCCCGCCGGGCGCCGCCCGGACGCGGGCGCCGGGTGGCGTCCCGAGGCGTAGTTCTGATCTGAAGTGGGTACTGGCTCGGTATGCAGGACGACGCGAACACGTTGACGGTCACTTATCCGGCAAATCCGACGTCCGTTGGCATCGCCCGGTGTGCGCTGACGGCCTTCGCCGCCGGCGTCGGTGCCGATTACCGGCAGGTCGAGGCCGTGCGCCTCGCCGTGTCCGAGGCGATGACCAACGCGGTGCTGCACGCCTATCGCGAGGATGCCGGCGAGGTTCACGTGACGGCGGCGCTGGCCAGTGACGAGCTCTGGGTGCTGATCGCGGATGACGGCTGCGGCCTGCAGCCGCAGGCCGGTCGCCCTGGTCTCGGTCTCGGTCTCGCGCTCATCTCCCAGGTCAGCGACGAGATGGCGGTTGTCCCCCGGGCCGAGGGCGGCACCGAGGTGCGGATGCGTTTCGCGCTCATCCACGCCGGGAGCGGGGGGACGTCGCCCCCGGCGCCGGCCGGGGACAAGGCCACCGGGATGCGCGGTGGCAGCGCCGGACGCTCCTCCGGGCAGCGCGCCTGCCGGGGAGATCGACGCGCCCGGCGGCCCGCCTGATCCAGCGGCGCGGCCCGGTCAACGCGCGGCGGTGGCTGGACAGTCCAGGCGAGCTCCGCCGCCGCTGAGGGTCAGTCCCGAGGGTCTTCCCGGGCGGCGAGCCGGCCGGCCTCATCGAGCTTCTCGACCACCACACGTCCCTCCTGGCGCTCGACGACCCGTTCCAGGTCCGGGACCTGGTGGCCATCGATCATCATGAAGCGCCGTGAATGCTCGCGGATCTCCTCGTACTCGGCCAGCGTCAGCTCGACCAGCAGGTTGCAGCCCAGCCGCGCGCACTCGCAGCGAAAGCGCACCGGCTCTGACTGCTCGCCGGGCCACTGCCCGCGCACGATGCCCTCGTTGACCTCGCGGAACACCGCCTCGTTGGAGGCCAGCCGCCGCTGCAGCTCCTTATCCATCCCGGTCCACCTCGGTTGCGCCCGCTGCCGCCGAGGCGTACAGCGCCTCGATCGTGGCGGCCTGCCCGACCGCGTCGGCGCGCCCGAGCCGCGGCGCGCGCTCTCCTGCGGCCGCGGCGGCCACGTCCTCGGCCTCCAGGCGGTAGGAATCGGCTTGGGGCACGGTGATGGTCTGGACGCCCTCGCCGGTGTGCAGCTCGATGCCCGGCGTGGCGCAGTGCCACGGATCGGCGACGATCAGCGTCCCGGCCTCGCCGACGACCTGAAGGGCCGACCGGGGTGCGAACACGAACCCGGCGTCGAAGTGTGCCGTGACCTCGTCCGCGAGAGACAGGGTGCCCACGAAGGCGACGTCGACGCCGTCGCCGCCGATCACCTGCTGCCCGGTCACCCGCCGGGGCTCGCCGGCAAGCAGACGCACGGCGTTCACGCAATAGCAGCCGACGTCCATCAGCGCGCCGCCCTCCAATGCGGTGCTCATACGCACGTCGGCCCCGTCGCCCAGCGAGAAGCCGAAGGCGGCCGTGATCAGCCTCAGGCGCCCGATCGCGCCGTCCGCGACCAGGGCCACAAGACGCTCGGTCTGTGGGTTGTGGCGGTACATGAACGCTTCGGACAGGATCAGACCCTGCCGCTCGGCCAGATCGAACGCGGCCGCCACGTCGGCTCGGCGGCGCGACAGCGGCTTCTCGCAGAGCACGTGCTTGCCGGCCTGCAGCGCGCGGCGGGTCCAGTCGGAGTGCATCGCGTTGGGCAGGGAGATGTAGACCGCGTCGATCTCGGGATCGGCGAGCAGCGCCTCGTAGCTGCCGTGGGCGCGCTCGATCCGGTGCTGCTCGGTGTAGCTGCGTGCGTGCGCGATGTCGCGGCTGGCCACCGCGGTGACCGTGACCAGGTCAGATCCGGCGCAGCCGGCGATGAACTTGTCGTTGATGCGCGCCGTCGAGAGGATTCCCCAGCGCAGAGTCACCGAACGAGTACCGGGTGACCGCACTGAGGGAGAATATCGCCGATCATGGTGCGCACGAGGGTACCGAGGGTACGTGGTGAGGTGGTGACGGCGTTTGCTCCCGGCCGGGTCAACCTGATCGGCGAGCACACCGACTACAACCGGGGCCTCGCGCTCCCCTTCGCGATCAGCGAGGGCGTCACCGTTGCCGCGCAGCCGGGCCGGCCGGGGGTCATCGAGATCGTGGCCGCCGATCTCGATGGCCACGACACGTTCGCGCTCGACGCGCCGCAGCCGGTGCGCGGCTGGCGCGCGTTCGCCCGCGGCGCCGTCGCTGAGCTGCAGGCCGCCGGTGCGCGTCTGACGGGCGCGCGGCTGCGGATCGAGGGCACGGTGCCGCGCGGCTCGGGACTGTCGTCCTCGGCGGCGCTCGAGGTCGCCCTGTGTCTCGCGCTGCTCTGGATCGCCGGCGCCGACGTGCCCGATCCGCTGGCCCTGGCCAAAATCTGCTCGCGGATCGAGAACGAATGGGTCGGAGCGCAGACGGGGCTGCTGGATCAGATCTCATCCCTCTGCGGCCAGCGCGACCGGGCGCTGGAGATCGACTTCGACACGCTCGACGTCACCCCGGTCCCGCTCGCGCTCGGCGACCACACGCTCGTCACCCTGGACTCGGGAGAGCGCCACGCCAACGCCGACGGCGAGGACGGGGTGCAGGGCGGCTACAACCAGCGCCGCTCGGAGTGTGCGCGGGCGTGCGCGGAGCTCGGGATCGACAGCCTGCGCGAGGCGAGCCTCGGCGATGCAGATCGCCTCCCCGAACCCCTGGCGGCCCGGGTCCGTCACATCGTCTCCGAGAACGAGCGTGTCCGGGCGACCGTGGCGGCGCTCGCCGCCGGCGAGCTTGACCGGGTGGGCGAGCTGTTGAACGCCTCGCACGTCAGCCTGCGCGACGACTTCGCGATCTCGACCCCGGCCGTGGAGGCCACCGTCGAGCGGCTTCGCGCCGCCGGGGCGATCGGAGCGCGGATCGTCGGCGGCGGGTTCGGTGGTCACGTCCTCGGCCTGCTGCCCGAAGGCGCGGTTGCCCCGGAGGGCGCCACCGTGGTGACGCCGGGCCCGGGCGCTCACCGCATCGCTTAGCCTGGGCTCACCGCGTTCCGGGATGGATTCCGTCCGGTGGTGAGTCTTAAATGACCTCCTGAGCAGGCAGAAAGCTGTCGTATGCGGCGACGGCGGGCCTGCACCAGGAGGTCACCCATATGGTGCAGGACGCAGCGGACGTTCCGGTTGGGCCGGCGAGCCTTGATTCGGTAACGGACTGGGTCACGATCAGCGACTACCCGGACACCGGAGAGGCGCAGCTCGCCGAAACAACCGTGGGCGACTTCAGGCTGATCGTGCGCCGCACCCGACTCGTCGGAGCGCAAGCGCAGCTGTTCCCCGACTGGCGTCATCACGCGTTCGCGACCAACCGCACCGTGCCGCTGCTGACCGCCGACATCGATCATCGCGACCACGCGCAGATCGAGCTCGCGATCCGCGACCTCAAAGACCAAGCCCTCTGCCACTTTCCCAGCGGCCGGATGGACGCGAACAGCGCCTGGACGCGAACAGCGCCTGGACGCGAACAGCGCCTGGACCGTGATCGCCGCGATCGCGCACAACCTCGGACGCTGGGCAACCCAGATCGGGCTCCCGACCCGGCCCGTGCAGACCGCCCGCAACCGGCGCCGGCAGCTGCTGCAGATCCCCGCCCGCCTGACCCGCACCAGCCGGCAATGGACCCTCCAGATGCCCGCCCGCTGGCCTGGCAGGGCGGACTTCACCACCGTGCTCGACACCATCCGCGCGCTCCCCGCCCGCTGCTGAGCGCCACCACCGGGCACCGCGCCACCCACGAGGACCAACAACAGCCCAGACCGCCGCCAGGCACGAGAACCGGCGCCCGAAAACCGGGGCACGAGATGCTCCCGCGGCATTCCGCCGGAACGCCAACACCGCCAACCACCCCAAACGCCGAACGAACCCCCGCCACACACCGTCACCCGCCCGAACCCGGCAAAACCGGATCACCCCGCCAGCGAATCGGTGACTTCAGGCTCAGTCAGACTGACGAGCCGGAAAGGCTGGCTTTGGAGCTACTCGCTGCCTCGTCTATGGCGCAATCTCGCCGCCTCCTCGAACAGGGCAGCGCGATAGGCGGCTGGAAGATTGGGTTGAAGCGCTGCGACTAGCGACGAATCGGGATCGTCGGGATTCGAGGGCATCGCGAAGATAGTGGATGGCGAACCGGCATATCGGGTCCGGAAGCTACCACTGGCCGCCGGCGGGTTCACACGATCTAAGACTCTCCAGACAGAACGTCGCATTCGCATAGGCTATTTCCTGAGGTGAGGCAACGGAGCAGTCCGTTGACTGAGTGTGAGCCATAACGATGCCAGCATCAGGAAAGCGGCCTGTACGGGAAGCGTGATCCTAGAGGATGTCCCGGACGGTGTGGGACTTCGTCGGTGGTCGGGTTGATGGTTACGCGCTGATGAGCGCATCGGTCTCCTCGGTCGACGCGGGCTCGGGGCTGCACTGCCGAATTCGGATGCGATTGACCACTCGCATCGTCGCCGACACCAACGTGCTGGTCTCCGGACTGGGGTGGGCCGGCCCCTGCGCCCAGGTCCTTGACGCGGTGCACGAGGGCCGCCTGGCGCTGGTGCAAGGCCCTCCACTGCTCAGCGAGCTACGTCGCGTCCTGGCCTACCCAAAGGCTCGCCCGGGCGATCCCTGACCCCGCTGGCCTCGCTGCTCTGATCGAGGCGTCGCCGTTCTCGTTACTCTCACCCGCACGATCGACGCGATCACCGATCAGGCCGACAACCGCGTGCTCGAAGCCGCCGTCACCGGGACCGCTGAATATGTGATCTCCGGCGACCGGCACCTGCTCGAGCTCGTCTCCTTCGAGCAGATCCCGATCCTCCCCCCGACCCGCCGCGTTCTCCGCCGAAATCCTCGACGCTCCACCCTGACCCTCTCAGCTTGTCGGGTCACGTTTACGTTCAACCCGTCCCAAGACCTTGCGTATCAATCACGCTAATGGCCCAACGGGTGACTTGGCCGGCCGAATGCTGTTGATCGGCTGGGCCTGGGCGGGGCCCACGCGGCGGCCAGGAACGCCCGCCGTGCGGCGAGCTGAGAGGATGAGGTAGATGAGCTACATGAGGTTCGGGCGCGCACGCCCTTCGAGCTCGACTGCATGGTCGTCGTCGTCGACTCCGATCTCGGGTAAGCCGCTGCGTCCCGAGCCGGCGGATGTGGTGCGGCTGGGACGGCGACTGGTGAGGATGGCGGTGGCTAGCGCCCGCGCTGATGAAGCCCCGACTGCTGCTCGTCTGTTGGCTGAGCATCTCGGTCCGGAGGCGCCGTCGCTGCCGGTGGTGGGTGAGGGCTGGGCGACCTACGAACACGTCAACTTGCAGGGCGCGCTTGAGCGGTGGACGCAGGCGCCGGGTCGCAGCAGCTGGCTGGTGGGCTTGACTGACTTTCAGCACTCGATGTTCACGCTGGCTGACCTCACCCAGCCGGCAACGATGATGCATGGCCCCGGGGTTGGGGCGGTGGCCATGGCCCGGCTGGCATCGGGGCCAGGCGGCGCGACCTGTCCGTGCATCCGTTGCGGGTTGTTCTTGGTCAGCGACGGGGAGGCTCGTCTGGCGTTGCTGCTGCGCGAGGGCAATCCGCATCACGGACAGGAGCAGGTCACGGTCGAGGTGCTGTGCGCCGATTCGGATCGCGCTGCCGCGGTGCTGGGGGAGATCCGCGACCTTGCGTTGCAGCACAGCGTGTTCCGAGGCCAGATCCTGTCTTTCGACTCCGAGATGTTCGGCCCTCATGACGCGCCCTTGAGTTTCCACGAGCGGCCGGCGCTGACACGCGAGAGCCTGGTGCTCCCGGACGGTGTGCTGGAGGCGGTCGAGGCCCAGGTAGTCGGTATTGCCCGGCATCGAAGTCGGCTGGTGGCCAGTGGCCAGCACCTCAAACGCGGCGTGCTGCTGCATGGCCCGCCTGGCACCGGTAAGACCCACACGTTGCGCTACCTGATCAGTCGGCTGACGGACACGACCGTGGTCATGCTGTCGGGCAACGCGCTGCAGTTCATCGCCCCGGCGGTGTCGATCGCCCGCGCGCTACAGCCCGCGTTGGTGATCGTCGAGGACGTCGACTTGATCGCCGAGGACCGCGGCATGCATCCAGGCCAGCACCCGCTCCTGTTTCAGCTGCTCAACGAGATGGATGGCCTGGCCGAGGATGCTGACGTGACATTCCTGTTGACCACCAACCGTGCGGACCTGTTGGAGCCAGCACTGGCGCAGCGACCAGGGCGGGTTGACCAGGCGGTCGAGCTTCCGCTCCCAGACGCCGACGGTCGCCGCCGGCTGCTGGCGCTCTACAAGGGCAATCTGCAGCTGCAGCTGACCGACATCGAGCCGATCGTGGCTGAGACCGATGGTGTGACCGCATCGTTTTTCAAGGAGCTGCTGCGTCGCGCCGCCCTAGTGAGCGCCGAGCACGCCGGCGCGGACGGCCATGGCGCGCTGGCCATCAGCGACAGCGAGCTTCGAGCGGCGTTGGATCAGCTGCTCTCCGAGCGCAACCGGCTCACCCGGGTCCTGCTCGGCGCCAGCCACGACGCCAATCCGCCGGACCAGCCATAAAGACCACCGGTCCTCAAGCCGTGAGCGCAGCCGACCAACGGGTACCCGACCCCGGCGTGGAGCCTGACGGTGTTGTACTCGCGGCGGACGCGCGCGAGCTCTGAGTCGAGCGCGGCGGGTCGCGGATCGTGACCAGGTGCGGCCAGTCGCCTTTGAGGTGGCTGAAGAAGCTCTCGATGTGCGCCTGGTCGGTCGGGGTGCCGGGCCGGCCGTGGTGCTGGGTGATCGCCATCAGCGCCATGAACTGCCTCGTGTCGGTGGCGGTCATCTCCGACCCGTTGTCCGACCACGCGATCAGCACCGGCCGTTCATCCTTCTCGGCCGCCGGCGGCGTGCCGTCGGCGGTGAGGAGGTGCTGATCCTCGAGCGCTCGGGCGAACAGCAGCTGCGCCTGCGTCGAGGTCTGCTCGCTGCTCAGCAGGTAGCCGATCCAGTATCTCGTGACGACATCGACGATCGCGTACGCGACTCGGTCAGCCCGCGTGAGTGCGATGCATCCCAGATCCGATTCTTCTCCCACTGGATCTGGGGAAGAGCAGGCATAACCGGCCGTGCCCGGAACGGCTCGCCCGGCAAGTGCACCGCTCGTAGCGTTTCGTCCGGGAGCTGGCATAGAGTCACGAAAAGGATCGTGCTTTTCGTGACTCAACAGCGAGGCGGATCGAGATGACTAGTGTGGTGCCCGAGGCCGCGCGGCAGCTCGCCGCCCGGCTCGTCGACGCGTTTGAGACCGACCGGGGGGCTCGCCGAGCAGCAGAACGCCTGCCGGGACCGGCTGCGGGCGCTAACGGCCAGCTGTGGACGGGCTTGCATCCCGACGCGCTGGGGCTGCTTTATGACGACACCGCGGCGGTCGGGGTCTATGAGGGTTCAAGCGTGATCACTGGACGGATGATCGACGCGCTGCACGCCGATCTGCCGGCGTCTGACGTGGAGGCGGCGGTGCTGCCCGGGCTGCAGGAAGCTCATTGGGCGATCCACCGCGCGTTTAGCGACTACCAGGCTGTCAGCGAGGATCACCGGCACCTAGCCGGCGAGATCGGCGAGCTGATCGCCGGCCTCGTCGCCGAGCTGGTCGGCGCGGGGTGGAGTGAGACCGAAGCCCGCGACGCCGATGTGCACCAGCTCGCCGCGGCCGCCGCGCCTCGATGAGCGCCACCCGCCCCAAGCCGAAGACGTCGAGGTCGACGTCGACGAGCTCGGCGCGACCGCGGCGCCGGCCGCCGGAGGTCCTGACCGAGACCGAGGTGGTCGCGTTGATCCGGGCGTGCTCTGCCCGGGCGCCGACCGGGGTGCGCAACCGGGCGTTGATCGCGGTCCTGTGGCGCTCTGGGCTGAGGATCTCCGAAGTCCTCGCCCTGGAGCTGCGCGACGTCGACCTCGACGCCGGGACCCTGCGGGTCCGTCACGGTAAGGGTGACAAGTCACGGACGGTCGGCGTTGATGAGCAGACCTCGGCGCTGCTGGCCCGGTGGATCGACCGCCGGCGAAAGTTCTCCCCCGGCGCGCGAGCTCCTGTCTTTTGCACCCTGGACGGCGGACGTGTCGACACCAGCTATGTCCGGCGGCTGCTGCCACGCCTGGCGCGCAAGGCCGGGATCGACCGGCGCGTGCACGCCTACGGCCTGCGGCACACCTACGCCGCTGAGCTCGCCCGGGAGGGGACCGCAATCAACGTAATCCGCGACGCGCTCGGCCACACATCGCTGGCGGTCACTGACCGCTATCTACGCGATGTCGCCCCCACCCACGTGATCGACACGATGCGTGCCCGCCGCTGGCAGGACGCGTAGCGTTGGGCGACTCGTGAAGGTCCGGACGATCATCAAGCTCATCGAGGACGATGGCTGGCAGCATGTGGCCACGCGTGGAAGCCATCGCCAGTACCGCCACCTGGCCAAGCCCGGCCGGGTGACCGTGCCCGGCAAACCCTCTGACGACTTGCATCCCAAGACGCAGACGAGCATCCTGCGACAAGCAGGTCTTCGATGATCGACCCCGAGCCATACCTGATCCTGATCGAGGGCGGCCCGCCGTCTAACTATTCGGCGTGGTCACCGGACCTGCTCGGCTGCGTGGCCACCGGCGACACGATCGAGCAGACCGTGGTCGAGATGCGCGAAGCGATCACGTTTCACCTCGAGGGCCTGGCTGCTGACGGCGACCCGGTCCCTGAGCCCACCGGCCCGGGTGTCTACATCGAGCAGCACGCCGCCGCAGCTGCCTGACGGCGCACGCCAGGGTCACTTGACCAGCTCGCCGCTCACGCTCCCAAAAATCCCTATTTTGCAGGCAACTCGGCATAACGAATCTTATCGAACGTGCTGAGGTCGAGCGGGTATCCAGGATCGCACGCCTCGCCAACTCAAAGCACGATGACCCGTGTTGACGGGTGTACGGCAAGGTTCGGCATCACCGGATTCGCCGGGGCCGAGCCGGGCCGCCGTCGCCTACATCGGGGTCATGGGCGCAGTTAGCGACCGTGGCCGCGGTAGCGGTGAGGCGATCGGCGAGGGTTGCACGCGTCGTCGACGGCGGGCGATGGCGTGCTGTGGGTTGGAGGTGTCGCTGACGGCGGGGAAAGCAGGCCTGATGCACGCGCTGGTGCTGCGCGAGCTGGTTTAGCCTGGACTCACCGCGTTCCGGGATGGATTCCGTCCGGTGGTGAATCTTAAATGACCTCCTGAGCAGGCAGAAAGCTGTCGTATGCGGCGACGGCGGGCCTGCACCAGGAGGTCACCCATATGGTGCATGACGCAGCGGACGTTCCGGTTGGGCCGGCGAGCCTTGATTCGGTGCAAGTCCAGTTTGATGAGCAGCGGCTGGTCAGCGACGCTGGGCTGTTGGTGACCGCGACGCTCGCTGATCGGCTGGGGATCGAGGAGTTAGTCAACGAGTCGGTGTGGCTGGACCCGAGGCTGCCGGGCGCGTCGCTGCCGGGTCGGAAGGTGATGTCGTTGGTGCCGGGATGCTCGCTGGCGCGGATCGGATCGATCAGATGGACGTGCTGCGAGCCGGGTCGACCGGGCTGATCTTGGGGCACCGGGTGATGGCACCCTCGACGCTCGGCACGTTTCTGCGGGCGTTCACGTTCGGGCACGTCCGTCAGCTTGACCGTGTGCTTGATGTTGCGCTTGCGCGCGCGTGGGCTGCGGGCGCCGGCCCGGGGGACGGGCCGTTGGTGATCGACGTGGACAGTTTCATCGGCGAGGTCTGCTCAGACCGGAAGCAGGGCGCCAGCTACGGGTACACCCGAAAGCTTGGGTATCACCCGATCCTCGCGGTCCGCTCTGATACCGGCGAGGTGCTGCACATCCGCAACCGCAAAGGCGCGGCGAACACGCAGCGCGGGTTTTGCCGGTTCGTGGAAGAGTTGATCGCGCGTGTGCGTCGCGCCGGACACTCGGGCCTGGTCATCATCCGTGCCGACTCCGGGTTTGAGAACCGCAAGCTGATGAAACAGCTCGCGCGCCAGGCCGTCGAGTTCTCGATCGGCGTCAAGCAGTCAAAGCAGGTCCGGGCGCTGATCGCCGAGATCCCCGAAACGGACTGGGTCACGATCAGCGACTACCCGGACACCGGAGAGGCGCAGCTCGCCGAAACAACCGTGGGCGACTTCAGGCTGATCGTGCGCCGCACCCGACTCGTCGGAGCGCAAGCGCAGCTGTTCCCCGACTGGCGTCATCACGCGTTCGCGACCAACCGCACCGTGCCGCTGCTGACCGCCGACATCGATCATCGCGACCACGCGCAGATCGAGCTCGCGATCCGCGACCTCAAAGACCAAGCCCTCTGCATCATGTCGGGCGCCCGCTGGCGGCCACTCGCCGTCACATCGTTTAGCCCGGTTCGCCAGGCGCGCAACAGGTCCTCGCGACCCGCCAGGACGGGAGGGCGATGCCCGGCTCCAGGGGTCTACGGGCTGCTATCCATTGATACGCGTTGAGAAACCAACCGATTTCTCAACGCGTATCAACGTAGGGCCTGCTCGTGGTGCCGTATCAGGGGCGCCATTCGGCGGTGATCGCCGCCCGACGATACCTCGATGAGCCTAGTCTAGTGGTTCATTTTTCAAGTTCGTTGGGACGGGTAGGTATCCTGCTTGACAGTCAGAAGTTCTTGTCGACTTGTTCGGCGAGACTGGAGGCTGGCGA
>JAABUZ0100001570.1_pt1 | contig 42635 bp, 39 predicted proteins | sample 5562091 | NCBI WGS metagenome assembly JAABUZ01 (sample SAMN12813069, study PRJNA571459) | rock metagenome | isolation source: Antarctica rocks | place: Antarctica: Victoria Land, Linnaeus Terrace sud | collected 2015-12-21
CCGAGCCCGACGACGAGTTCGACTCCGAGCCGCTGGCGGCCCGCGCCGCGGTCGGGACCCGAGCTCCGGCGGGCAACGCGGACGCCGAAGGAGCGAGGCTCATCGCCCTCAACATGGCGCTCAACGGAACTCCGCGCGCGGAGACCGACCGGTATCTGGCCGAGAACTTCGAGCTCGACGACCGCTCGACCCTGCTCGACGAGGTGTACGCGAGCGTCGAGGGCTAGGGCTGGCCGTCTGACTCCGGCGATCGTCCGCCCGACGTTGCGGAGAAGGGGGCGCGTGAGGGAGGGGGAACGTCTGTTCGGCGCCGTACACTGAGCGGCATGCCGCCGTCGTCCATCGCGCCCCCCGGCCGGCGCGCCGAGCTGGTCGTCTCCGGGGCTCGCGAGCACAACCTCAAGGACGTGACCGTCGTGCTGCCGCGCGACGCGCTCGTGGTCATCACGGGCCTGTCGGGCTCCGGCAAGTCATCCCTGGCCTTCGACACGATCTACGCCGAGGGCCAGCGTCGCTACGTCGAGTCGCTCTCGGCCTACGCGCGGCAGTTCCTGGGTCAGATGGACAAGCCCGACGTCGACTCCATCGAGGGGCTCTCCCCGGCGATCTCGATCGACCAGAAGACCACTTCGCGCAACCCGCGCTCCACGGTGGGCACGGCCACGGAGATCTACGACTACCTGCGCCTGCTCTGGGCGCGGATCGGCCAGCCCCACTGCCCCAACTGCGACCGCCCCATCGCGGCCCAGTCGACCGAGCAGATCATCGACCAGGTAATGGAGCTCGAGGAGAGCACGCGCTTCATGGTCCTCGCGCCCGTCGTGCGCGGGCGCAAGGGCGAGTATGGGAAGATGCTCCAGGAGCTCCGCGAAGAGGGGTTCACGAGGGTCAAGGTCGACGGCGAGCTGCGCCGGCTCGACGAGCAAATCGAGCTCGACAGGAAGTTCAAGCACGACCTCGCGGTGGTCGTCGACCGGCTCGTGATGAAGCCCGAGCTGCGCAAGCGGCTGGCCGACTCGGTCGAGACCGCCGTGGCGCTGGCCGACGGGATCGTCGAGGTCGAGCTGGTCGACTCTGGAGAGGTGCGCACGTATTCGGAGCGGTTCGCCTGCCTGCACTGCGGCATCTCGATGCCCGAGCTCGAGCCGCGGATCTTCTCGTTCAACTCGCCGCACGGCGCGTGCCCGCGCTGCACCGGGCTGGGCTCCCAGATGGAGATCGACCCCGACCTGATCGTCCCGGACCCCTCGCTGTCGGTGGGGGAGGGGGCCATCGTTCCCTGGTCCACCAGCGCCTCGGACTACTACGAGCAGCTCACGCAGTCCATCGCCGAGCGCTACGACGTCGATCTCGAGACCCCGTGGCAGGAGCTGCCCGAGGAGGCGCGCGAGTTCTTCCTGTTTGGCACGAACGGCGATCGGATCCACATCCAGTACCGCAACCGCTTCGGCCGCCGGCGCTCCTACACCACGAGCTTCGAGGGGATCGTCTCGAACCTCGAACGCCGCTACCGGGAGACCGACTCCGAGCACGCGCGCGAGAAGATCGAGGAGTACATGTCGGTGCGACCGTGCCCGGACTGCCGGGGGGCGCGGCTGCGTCCCGAGTCGCGTGCGGTGCGCGTGGGCGGCACGGCGATCCACGAGTTCACCGCCCTCTCCGCCCGCCGGGCGATCTCCTGGCTCGAGTCGCTCGAGCTCTCCGACACCGAGCGCCGGATCGCGCGGCTCATCCTGCGCGAGATCGACGAGCGGCTGCGCTTCCTCGAGAACGTCGGCGTCGGGTACCTGTCGATGGAGCGCGCCGCGGCGACGCTCTCGGGGGGTGAGGCGCAGCGCATCCGCCTGGCCACGCAGATCGGCTCCTCGCTCGTCGGCGTGCTCTACATCCTCGACGAGCCCTCGATCGGGCTCCACCAGCGCGACAACGAGCGGCTCATCGCCACCCTCAAGCGGCTGCGCGACCTGGGCAACACCGTGCTCGTCGTCGAACACGACGAGGGCACTATGCGCGCGGCGGACCATCTCGTCGACATGGGGCCCGGCGCCGGGGAGCACGGTGGCCACGTGGTCGCGGCCGGCACCGCCGAGGAGGTCTCGAGGGTGCCCGAGTCGGCCACGGGCCAGTTCCTCTCCGGAGAGCGGCGGATCGAGGTGCCGCGCAAGCGCCGGCGCCCGAGCGGTCAGGTGAAGATCGAGGGCGCCACGCAGCACAACCTGAAGAGCGTTGACGTCGGCGTGCCGCTCGGCGCCTTCACGTGCGTGACCGGAGTGTCCGGCTCGGGCAAGTCGACCCTGGTCAACGACGTGCTCTACAAGGCTGTGGCCAACCGGCTGCACCGGGCCAAGCAGCGACCGGGGGCGCACAAGCGGATCACCGGGCTCGACCAGCTCGACAAGATCATCTCGGTCGACCAGTCTCCGATCGGGCGCACGCCGCGTTCGAACCCCGCCACCTACATCGGGCTCTTCGACCAGATCCGGGAGCTCTTCTCGAAGACGCAGGAGGCTCGTGCGCGCGGCTACAAGCCGGGGCGCTTCTCGTTCAACGTCAAGGGCGGGCGCTGCGAGGTGTGCCGGGGCGACGGCCAGATCAAGATCGAGATGCACTTCCTCCCGGACGTCTACGTGCCCTGCGAGCAGTGCCATGGCAAGCGCTACAACCGTGAGACGCTCGATGTGCGCTTCAAGGGCAAGACGATCGCCGACGTGCTCGAGATGCCGGTGGAGGAGGCGCTCGCCTTCTTTACGCACATCCCCAAGATCAAGCGCCGGCTGCAGACGCTGCATGACGTGGGCCTCGACTACATGCGCGTCGGACAGCCGGCCACGACGCTCTCGGGCGGGGAGGCTCAGCGCGTCAAGCTCGCCGCGGAGCTCTCCAAGGTGGCGACCGGGCGGACGCTCTACATCCTCGACGAGCCGACGACCGGCCTGCACTTCGCCGACATCCAGCGGCTGCTCGAGGTGCTCCAGCGCCTGGTCGAAGCCGGCAATTCGGTGGTCGTCATCGAGCACAACCTCGACGTGATCAAGACCGCCGACCGCCTGATCGACATGGGCCCCGAGGGCGGGGAGCAGGGCGGCTACCTCATGGCCACCGGCACGCCTGAGGATGTCGCGGCGATGGAGGACTCGGTCACGGGCCAGTTCCTCGTGCCGTTGCTGCCCGCACCGCGGGTGAGCCGCCGGGCGCCGCGGCGGCGCACCGCCGCGGCGGCCTGAACGCTAGGCGCCGGCAGAGGCGCGGAAGGCGAGCGGCGCGAGGAGCGTGAGGCACGCCGCTCCCGCGGCCACCGCCGAGCCCAGTCGGCGACGCTGCAAGCTACCAGGCGGGATGCGCCGTGCGTGTGGTGGAGCGACGGGCTCATCACCGGATGCGTCGTCGACTAAACCCACATTCGGTCCTCGCGCTGAGCCGCCCGGGCGTCCGCACCCGTAGAGGAGCCGATGCGCGCACACGTCCTTGAGCGCGAGCAGGTGCTCCCCCAGCCAACCGAGGAGGCGTGGAAGTTCTTCCAGGACGCCTGCAACCTGGAGGAGATCACGCCGGCGTTCCTGGGCTTCGAGGTGCTCACTCCCCGACCCATCGAGATGGGGCTCGGCGCGCTCATCGAGTACCGGCTGAGGCTCCACGGCGTTTCGCTCCGCTGGCTCACCCGCATCGAGGCGTGGGAGCCCCGCCGCTGCTTCGTCGATCGTCAGGTGCGCGGTCCGTACGCACTCTGGCACCACACGCACACCTTCTCTCCCCACCCGGAAGGGACCCTCATGCGCGACCGGGTGCGCTACCGGCTCCCGCTCGGTCCGTTGGGCGCCGCCGCCCATCTCGCGCTCGTGCGGAGAGACCTCGACGCGATCTTCGACTTCCGCCGGGAGGAGATCGGGCGGCGCCTCGGCACGGCCGGCCAATAGGCTTCCCCGGCGATGACGCCGACACGCGCGCAGACCAAGCTCTGGGCCCAGAAGTGGCGCTGGTACGAGCGCAACTCTTTCCCGTGGCGGCGCGCGCGCATCCACTGGCACTTCCTTCGTCGCGAGGCGTTCGTGCGTTGGCCGGTCTACGGCAACGTGCTGGAGATGCTCGACGAGGGACGGCTCGAGATCGGGGCCGGCACGCTCTTCGAGCCCGGCGTGTGGCTCACCGCTCCCGGGGCGGCTCGGATCCGGATCGGTGAGGGGACCTTCCTCAACCTGGGCGTGATGGTGGCTTCGATGGCGCTCGTGGAGATCGGCTCGAACTGCATGTTCGCGAACGGGTGCTTCGTGACGGACGGCAGCCACCGCTTCGACGACCCGGCGCTGCCCGTCACCTGGCAGGGCTTCACCTCCAAGGGCTCGACTCGAATCGGCGATAACGTGTGGTGCGGCGCCAACGTCGTGGTCACGAGCGGGGTGACGATCGGCGAGCGCTGCGTGGTGGGCGCCAACAGCGTGGTGACCACCGACCTCCCGCCGTTCTCGATCGCCGCCGGGGTGCCCGCGCGCGTGCTCAAGCGCGTCGAGTACGGGGACATCGAGACCGCCGTCGACCTCGCCCAGGCGCCGGTGGCGCCGGATGAGCCGCGCCTCGCACCCGACTCGCTCTAGTTCGGAGGCCCGCCGGTCAGGTCTTCTGGATCAGGAGGAGGTAGCCGCGCACGAGCGCCCAGATGCACGCGGCGAGGCCGAGCACGGCCAGGGCCGCGTAGGCGACCGCCGCGACGCCGCGGTCCTGCCGGCGCAGGTCGCCCGCGCGGGCGACCCCGAAGACCACGAGCGAGTACGCGAGCGAGATCCCGACGCCGCCGACCAGCGAGACCCAGACGACCTTGATCAGCGCCTTGGTGTCGACGAGGACAGCGATCATTCCGCGGTCGCCACGCGAGCGGTCACCTGGAAGCGGCGGGCGAAGAGCGAGGCGACGAGGGCGACGCACGCCGCGGCGACCACCACCGGGCCCGCCGACCCCCGTCCGAACAGCCGGGTCACCTCGAACACCGCTGCCCCCACGATCGCCGCGGCGGGGAGGGTGAGGACCCAGGCGATGACGATGTTGCCCGCCACGCCCCAGCGGACCGCGGAGAAGCGCTTGGCCGCGCCCGCGCCCATGATCCCGCCCGAGATCACGTGGGTGGTAGAGAGGGGGTAGCCGAAGTGCGAGGCGGTGAGGATCACCGCCGCGCCTGCGCCCTGGGCGCTGAAACCCTGGGTGGAGTCCATGCGGATGATGCGGCTGCCGACCGTCTTGATGATGCGCCACCCGCCGCTGTAGGTGCCGAGGGCGATCGCGGTCGCCGCGCTGACCTTGACCCAGTCCGGCGTCCCGGCGGTCTTGGCCAGGTTGCCGTTGGCGATGAGCGCAAGCGTCATCACACCCATCGTCTTCTGGGCGTCGTTCGTGCCGTGCGCGAGCGCGAGCAGGCCGCCCGAGGCGATCTGTCCCACGCGGAACCCGCGGTTGACGGGCCCCGGCCGTAGGCGGCCGACCACGCGGCGGACGAGGAGGATCGCCGTGCCCGCCACCACGAAGGCCAGCACGGGAGCGATGAGGGCCGGGATTATCACCTTGCCGAGGAGTCCCGCGGCGATCACCGAGCGGGCGCCGTGCGCGGCGAAGGCGGCGCCGACCACTCCGCCGATCAGCGCGTGGGAGGAGCTCGAGGGCAGCCCGAAGTACCAGGTCGCAAGGTTCCAGAAGATCGCGCCGATCAGCCCCGCGAACACGATCGTGGTGGTGATCGTCTTCGGGTCGACGATGCCCTTGCCCACCACCGCGGCGACCTTGAGCGAGAGGAACGCCCCGGCGAAGTTCAGGAGCGCGGCGATTCCCACCGCCGTGCGCGGGGGCAGGGCGCGGGTCGAGATCGTGGTGGCCACCACGTTCGCGGTGTCGTGGAAGCCGTTGGTGAAGTCGAACGCCAGCGCCGTGGCGATGACGATGACGAGGATCGTGGTGTCGTGCATCGGCCGCGGCGCCCCCGCTAGCCGTTCTTGATGACGACGCCCTCGAGGATATTCGCGACGGTCTCCGTCGCGTCGATCGCCGACTCGAGCCGCTCGAAGATGTCCTTCCACCGGATGACCACCATGGGGTCGATCCCGTTGTCGAACAGCGAGGCCATGGCCTCCCGTGAGACGCGGTCGCCGTCGTTCTCGAGTCGGTTGACCTCCACGGTGTGCTTGGAGAGGTCTTTGAACCCGCGCAGGAGCGGGATCGCCTCGGCCAGCTCGCGGGCCGCCTGGAGCAGGATGTGCGTGAGGCGCTGGGCCTGCTCCATCGGAGCCTCGATCCGGTACAGGCCGAGGTAGTCGGCCACCTCCTCCGTGTAGTCGACGACGTCGTCGAGCGCGGAGACGAGCTCGTAGATGTCCTCGCGGTCGATGGGAGTGACGAACGTCTGGTTCAGCCGCCGGATCGTGTCGTGGGTGATCCGGTCGCCCTCCTGCTCGCAGATGAGGATGTCGCGGGCGAGGCCGGCCGTGTCGGGATAGCCGCGCATCATCTGGTCGAGGAGGTCGGCCGCGCGCAGGATGTTGGCGCCCGCCTTCTCGAACAGGTCGAAGTACTCGCGATCCTTGGGGGCGAAGACCTGGGACAGGCGCGGCACGGCGCAAGCTCCTCGAACGTGGCTGGACGACACGAGCCTCTCCCACGCGGCGGCAGGCGTGGGAACGGCGTGTGAATCGCCGCGGAGTCTAGACCGCCCGGCGGCGCCCGACCGTCGCGCGGCCTGGCGGGCTACCCGAGCCCGGAGTGGAGCTCCGCGAGCTCGCCCGGATCGATCGAGTACGTGTGCTCCGCCGCGGGGAAGCGCGCGGCGCGGACGTCGTCGGCGTAGGCCTGCACTCCGGCGACCATCTCGGCCTTGAGTGCCGCGTAACGCTTGGCGAAGCGAGGGCTCAGGCCGTCGTAGATCCCGAGGAGGTCGTGGAAGACGAGCACCTGGCCGTCGGTGGCCGCTCCGGCGCCGATGCCGATGACGGGAACCTCCATGCGGGGCATGAGCGCCTCCGCCACCGCGGCGGGGATCGCCTCGAAGACCACCGAGAAGCAGCCGGCCTCCTGCAGGGCCAGGGCGTCGCGGGCCACGCCGAGGGCGCGCTCCGCCGTGCGACCCTGCGCGCGGTAGCCGCCGAGCGCGGTGGCCGTCTGCGGCGTGAGCCCGACGTGGCCCATGACCGGTATCCCCGCCGCCACGATCGCGCCGGCGCGATCGACGGACGTGCCGCCTCCCTCGAGCTTGACCGCATCCGCGCCGCCCTCCTTGACGAAGCGCTGGGCGCTCGTCACCGCCTGTTCGTTCGAGGCCTCGTAGGAGCCGAAGGGCAGGTCGGCGACGAGGAATGGGGTGGAGAGTCCGCGCCTCGCGGCGGCGGTGAGCACGAGCATCTCCTCCACGGAGACGGCCACGGTGCTCGGGTAGCCGAGGACGGTCATGGCCCCCGAGTCGCCGACGAGCACGATGTCCACGCCCGCGGCCTCGGCGACCTGCGCGCTCGGGAAGTCGTAGGCGGTGACCATGACGATCGGCTCACCGAGGCGCTTCTTCTCGGCGAGCGCCGGCAGCGTGACTGGCAGGCGCTGGGCGGTGGGAGAGTCGGGGAGAAAAGGCGCGGCGGACACGGCGGCCTCCTGGGTCAGCTACAGGGTCGCGACGGGATGGGTGAGCAGGGTGGCTACGCGATCATCGACGTCGATGATGGCGTTGCCGGCGTCGACGTGGACGACGCGGGGCTCGTAGACGGCGAGCTCGGCGCGGTCGTAGGTGGCGTAGGAGATGAGGATCACCGTGTCGCCGCGATGGACGAGGCGGGCGGCGGCGCCGTTTACCTTCACCTCTCCCGAGCCGCGGGTGCCGGCGATCGTGTAGGTCTCGAAGCGGGCGCCGTTGTCGACGTCGACCACGGCGACCTGCTCGAACTCGTGGACGTCCGCCGCCTCGAGGAGGTCGGGGTCCACGGTGATCGAGCCGACGTAGTGCAGATCGCAGTCGGTCACCGTGGCGCGGTGGATCTTGCTCTTGAGCATGGTGCGATGCATCAGGTCCTAGGACCTCCCGTTGGACGAGGGCGGCGTGAGCGTCACGTTGTCTATGAGGCGGGTCTCCCCGACGCGAGCGGCGACGGCGAGGAGCGCCTCGCCGTCTATCCGGTCGAGCGGGGCGAGGGTGTCGGTGTGCACGAGGGCCAGGTACTCGGGCTCCACCGCGTGAGCCGCCATGGCGGCACGGGCGCGGCCGAGGACGGAGGAGGCCTCGCGCTCGCCGGCGGCCACGGAGGACTCGGCCGCACGGAGTGCCCGGTCCAGCGCCACGGCGCGGGGGCGCTCCTCGGCCCCGAGGCGCGCGTTGCGGCTGGACATGGCCAGCCCGTCGGGTTCGCGGACGGTGGGGCAGACCGCGATCTCCACGGGAACGTCGAGGTCGCGCACGAGGCACCGGACCACGAGCGCCTGCTGGGCGTCCTTCTGGCCGAAGTAGGCGGTGGTGGGCTGGACCATGTTGAGGAGCTTCAGCACCACCGTGGCCACGCCCGCGAAGTGGCCGGGGCCGCGCACCGCGCCCTCGAGCGGCTCGCCGAGACCGCCGACGGAGACGGCGGTGCAGAAGCCGGGCGGATAGACCTCCGACGCGGCGGGAGCGAAGAGGAGATCCGCGCCCGCATCGGCCGCCCGCGCGGCGTCGTGCGACTCGTCGCGAGGGTAGGCGGCGAGATCGCCTCCGTCGTCGAACTGGGTCGGGTTGACGAAGAGCGAGACCACCACGACGTCCTGCTCGGCGTGGGCGCGGCGAATCAGCGACTCGTGGCCGGCGTGGAGGGCGCCCATGGTGGGAACGAGGCCGATGGAGCTCCCCGCGCCTCGCGCGTCACCCAGAGCGGCGCGGAGCTTGGCCACCGTGCGAACGGTCCTCATGCCGCCGCTCCGACCGGCTGGGTGAGGCCGCGCGTGGCCTCGGTGAGGGCGTCGAAGAGGGGGAGCAGGTCGGGCGCGTGCTCCTCGACGGCCGCGTGCTGGCGGCGCACGGTGCTCTCGTCGCCGCGGGCGACCGGGCCCGTCAGCGCGCGTTCGGCGCCGAGCTCGATCCAGTTCTCGACCGTCGCGCGCACGAGTGGCACGAGCGCGTGACGCTCCACGCCCGCACCGGCGGCGAGCCGCTCGGCGGCGGCCTCCAGCGTGAGGAGGTAGTTCGACGCGAGGGACGCGGCGGCGTGGTAGAGGGCGCGGTGCTCCTCCGCGACCGCGACCGGCCGCAGCCCGAGCCGCTCCGCGAGCGCCGTGGCCGTCGCGCGGGCTCGCGGGGTCGTGCCGGCCACCGCCGCGCCCGCGCCGGCGAAGGGCGCGCCGCCGTGGGTCACGGTCATCAACGGGTGCAGGGAGAACGCCTCGTGGGGAGCGAGGGCGTCGAGGCCGGTGGCGCCCGAGCAGTGACCGACGAGCCGGCCGAGGGCGACCTGGCCGGCGGCGGAGGCGATCTCGGCGTCGGGAACGCAGAGGAGCACGACATCGGCTTCATGCGCCGCCGCGCCCCGTCCCAGCGGACCGTCGACGCTCACGCCGGCGTCCCGAAGTGCCGGACACAGGGCGTGGCCCAAGCGACCGGCGCCGACGACGGCGCAGCGCGGCAGGGGCGCGAGAGCGTTGAGGTGAGGGTTCCGTTCCAGTTCCCGCATGGGAGATACCGGTCGGTGCGGCGTGTGTGCTGCGGTGGCGGCGGGTCCGTCCTCTCCAAGGGAGAGTGACGGCCTTCTGGAGCGAATAATACCGCTCGGCTCGCCGGTTACCATCGCGGCGTGATGGCGGCGACGGAGCGGCGCGACGCGCTCAGGGCGGTGTGGGAGGAGGCGCGCGGCTGCGTGCGCTGCCCGCCGCTCGCCGACGCGCGCACGCAGGTGGTCTTCGGGGCGGGCAACGCCGACGCCGACCTGATGTTCGTGGGAGAGGCTCCGGGGGCCAACGAGGACCGTATCGGCCGGCCGTTCGTCGGCCAGGCGGGCAAGCTCCTCGACCGGTTGCTGGCGGAGATCGGCCTCGAGCGCGAGAGCGTCTTCATCGCGAACGTCCTCAAGTGCAGGCCTCCCGGCAACCGGGATCCCCTTCCCGTGGAGATCGAGAACTGCTCGGGCTACCTGCGCCGGCAGGTCGAGCTCATCGAGCCGCGGGTGGTCTGCACGCTCGGCAACTTCGCCACGAAGCTCTTGCGAGGCGACCCGACCGGGATCACGCGCCTGCGCGGGCAGGCCGAGGTACGGGTCCTCGGCCCGCGCGCGGTCCGCCTCTACCCGCTCCTCCACCCGGCGGCCGCGCTCTACACCCCCGCGATGCTCGAGACCCTGCGGGGTGACTTCGCGCGCATCCCCGAGCTGCTGGCCGAGCCGGTGCCCGAGCAGCCCGCTGCGCAAGAAGAGGCGGATGCCGTACCGGCGCCGGAGCTCGCCGCGGAGGAGACCCGGGAGGCCGGGGAAGGGGCGCCCCCCGCTCAGGCTCCTCCTCAGCTCGGGCTGTTCTGAGGGGGGAGCCGGCGAGCGGCGCGGAGCGCGGCGAGCTGAGCGCGCTCGCGGCGGGCGTCGCGGCGCATGATGCGCCGGCCCAGCGCGCGGGTGGCGAAGGTGATGCCCTGGGCGGCGTCGTCGAGCGCGAGCGCGCGGGTGCCGAGCCGGCCCCCGACCACGGTGCGCCGTCGGCGGGCGAGCAGCTCGTGGGGCTCGCCGCCGTAGGCGGGACCGGTGGAGTGCCCGCCGCGGTGCGTCAGCGCGATCTCCGGGCGCAGGACGGTGGGTATCCCGGCCGCGCGGGCGCGCAGGCACAGGTCGAGGTCCTCGTAGAAGAGGAAGGTGGCGGGATCGAACGGGCCAAGGCGGCGCAGCGTCGCCGTGCGGCCGGCGAGGCACGCGGCGATCGCCCAGCCCACCACGCGCGGAGACTCCGCTCGCCACGGGTCCGCGTGCTCGCGGGCACGGCGAGGCAGCGCACGAGGATGGAGGAGTGCCGGCAGGAGGGCGTCCGCGCGGCCGGGCAGCGAGTGGGCGGTGCGCTGCACCGTGCCGTCGGGATTGAGAAGCCGCGGGACGAGCAGCGCGTCCGGCCCCCGGGCGGCGAGGGCGGCCAGCTGGACGAGGCCGTCGTCGTGCAGCTCGACGTCCGGATTGAGAAGGACGCAGACCTCCGATCCCGCCCGAGCCACCCCCGCGTTGTTGGCGGCTCCGAAGCCGGGGTTGCCCGCTAGCTCCACCACCTCCGCGCCGGCGGCGCGAGCGAGCGCGGCGCCGTCGTCGCGCGAGCCGGAGTCGACCACGACGAGCTCCGGCGCGGGGTCGAGGTGACGGGCGATCGACTCGAGCAGCCGCGCCAGGTCGGCCGCGGAGTCATGGATCACCACGACCGCGGTGAACCGAGCCGCTTGGCTCATGACGGTGTGGCCGTGGCCGCGGCCTCGGCGAGCACCGCCCGGGTGCGCTCGGCGGCGTGCGGCCAGGTCAGCTCCGCCACCGCCCGTCGGCCGGCGAGCACGAGCCGATCGCGCAGCGGCTCGTCGCGGGCGACCCGCAGGAGCGCCACGGCCAGCGCCGCCTCGTCGCCCGGGGCGACGTAGAGTGCGGCTGCGCCCAGGTTCTCGCGCAGGACGGGCAGGTCGCTGACCACCGGCGGAACGCCCAGGCCGAGTCCCTCGAACGGAGTGAAGCCGAACCCCTCCGCCCACGAGGGAAGGACGAGGGCGAGCGCGCCCGCGTAGAGGGCGTCGCGCGTGGGGTCGTCGACCCCACCGAGGAGGTGCACGCCGGGCGCCGCCAGCTCCGGGGAGAGTCGGCCGGCGCCCGCCAGCGCGAGGTCGGCGTCGAGTCCGACCGCGCGTGCCCGGCTGAACGCGCGCACGAGCACATCGGGCGCCTTGCGCGGCTCGAGCGCACCCACGAACAGGAGGTAGCGCTCGGGCAGGCCGAGGCGGCCGCGCAGCTCCGCGAGCGCCTCCGGCGACCGGGGTATCACCGGCCGCACGCCCGATGGCACGACCGTCACGCGGTCGGGCGCGAGGTCCCACCGCTCGAGCGCCTCCCGGCGGGTGGCCTCGGAGACCGACACGACCCGCGCGGCGCGCCGCGCGAGCCGCCCTGGGCGCGCGGCGCGGTGCCACGCTCGCTCGTAGAGGGTGAAGTCGCGGGGGCGATGGACCCACGAGAGGTCATGGAGTGTCAGTACGAGGGGGATGTCCCGCGAGATCGAGAGCGGAGCGGGAGCCGGCGCCCAGAAGACGTCGGGACGGGCCCCGAGCAGCCGGTCGAGCCGGGGCCGACCGGTCAGGCCGCTCGAGCCGTAGAGCAGCCGGCCAGAGACGGGGACCCGCCGGATCGCGATCTTCTCCGGCAGCTCGACCGCCTGGCCGGCGGGCAGGAGCACGCGCCAGTCGTCCTCCGGGTGAGCTTCCGCCAGTGCGGCGAGGAGGGCGCTCGTGTAGTGAGCGACACCGCGGCTGGCCCCGACGAGGCTGCGACCGTCGACTGCGACCCTCACACCGCCGGGCGCTCCACGCGGCCACCGTATCCGAGTTCTCCCGCCGGGAGAGGCCTCGCTACGGTCAGCGCCGTGGAGATCGGGGGCGATGGGGGCGACGGGGGCACGGAGGCAGACCAGGGGCCACGGCGTACGGCGCTCGTGCACGACTTCCTCCTCGACGTGCGCGGGGCGGAGCGCGTCTTCCTCGTCATGTGCGAGATGTGGCCGGAGGCCGACGTCTTCACCGCGGTCTACGACGAGCGCGGCACCGAGGGACGCTTCGCGCACCGCCGGGTCCGCGCCTCGTTCCTCCAGCGCCTGCGGCCGACGGCACGGAGCTTCCGGGCGCTCCTGCCGCTCTATCCCCGCGCGATGGAGGCCCTCGATCTGAGCGCCTACGACCTGGTGGTCTCGAGCTCGAGCGCCTGGGCGCACGGCGTGCGGGTGGGACCCGGTGCCGTGCACGTCTGCTACTGCCACAACCCGTTTCGCTACGCGTGGAGCGCCCGCGAGGCCACCCTGGCGCGCTTCGGCGGCGTGGCTCGGCGCGTGCTCGGCGCGATCCTCCAGCGTTGGCGTGGCTGGGACCGGCGGGCGGCGGCGCGGGTCGACCTCTACGTGGCCAACTCGGAGACCACGCGCGAGCGGATCCGGCGCTTCTGGGGTCGCGAGGCGCGGGTCGTCCATCCTCCGGTGCAGACCGGGCGCTTCACTCCGCGGGGCGTGGCTAAGAGCGGCGGGCCGGCCCGCGAGGCGCCGCACCTCGTGCTCTCCGAGCTCGTCTCCCACAAGCGGATCGAGGTGGCGGTGAAGGCCTTCAACCGCCTCGGACGCCCGCTCGTGGTCGTGGGGGACGGCCCCGAGAGCGCGCGGCTGGCGCGGCTCGCGGGACCGACGGTGCACCTGGAGGGCCGGGTCTCAGACGGGCGGGTGGCCGAGCTGCTGCAGAGCTGCCGAGCGCTGGTGGTCACCGCCACTGAGGAGTTCGGGATCGCCGCCGTGGAGGCTCAGGCCGCCGGGCGGCCGGTGATCGCGCTGGCCGAGGGTGGGGTGCGCGAGACGGTCGAGGAGGATCGCACCGGCGTCTTCTACGCGCCGAGCGACCCCGATGCACTCGCGGCCGCGGTCGCCCGCTGCGAGGCGCTCGACATCGACCCGGCGACGTGCGCGGCCAACGCCGCCCGGTTCGACGTGGCCCGCTTCGAGACCGGCCTCCGCGCCGCGGTGGACGAGGCGTGGACGCGCAACCGCGGCGCCGGAGGCGCCTCGCTCAGCCGCAGTGGTTGACGTCGCGCTTCGGGCGACGGCAGCCCTCGAGCGAGAGCACGACATGCTGCCAGGCGCCGAAGGCCGGCTTGGCGTGGGAATCGGTCGAGCTGTTCGGCGCCGCCGCTCGCAACCCCGCGTAGTCGAACGGGTCGCTGCGTCCACGGTAGCTGGTGATCCACGTGTACCAGTAGACGCGGGCGATGCCCAGCGAACGCCGCGCCCGAGCCAGCATCGGGTAGATCTCGCGGATCTTCTGCGCCTGCTGAGACTCGGTGACGTTGAAGTTGTAGGCGTTGTAGTTGCTCCTGCCGCGCGCGGAGGGCCACGAGAGCTCGGTCACCCACAGCGGCTTGCGGCCGTCCCCGGAGCGCCGCATCACGCTGCGCACGTTGGCGATGATGCGCATCACGTTCTTGGGCTGGAGCGAGTACGGGTGCACCGTCGCCGCATCGAAGAGACGGCGCGCGCCGGCACGGTAGAGCTCGGCGAGCGAGGTCCAGGGACGCGACTGCTTCGAGCTGGAGAGGCCCGCGAGGATCACGCCGGCTCCGGGATCGGCCCGCTTGATCGCGTCGTGCGCCGCGCGAAGGAGGGCGGCGTAGCCCGCCATGTGCGACGCGTGCCAGAAGTAGCCGATGTTCGGCTCGTTCCAGATCTGCCACTGGCGGATGGGTCGCTTGGGGATGTCCGGGTGCTGGGCCCAGAAGCTGCCGTTCGGCCCGTAGCGCTGGACCAGATCGGTGAGGAAGTTCGCGTAGTCGCCCGCGTTCTTCGGCCGGGACACTGCGTTCTGAGGATCCACGGCGGCCCAGTTCGGCGCGGAGAGCACGACGGGCAGGAGCGTCAGGCCGCGCCGTGCGTTGGCCTCCACGATGCCGTCCATCTTCCCGTACACGGTGGGAATCTGGCGACCGTCGAGCTCGTAGGGCCCGTCAGGACTATCCGCCGGCACGTCGCTGGCCTGCCGATACGGCTGCGCGCCGGACCAGTAGAAGGCGGTCCGCGTCGTCTCGACTCCGGCACTCACCATGCGGTCCCATTCGCGGCCGGCCTGGGCGTCGGTGCCGAGCTGATCCCGGTTGACCACCATCCCGTTCCATCCGTGCGGTACGCGCAGCGGTTGGCTCCGGGCCGCTGCCGTCCCGACCGGGAGAAGCAGCGCGGCGAGCGCGACGAGGAGGGGCAGACGGCGCACGACGGCGAGCAGTGTAGGCCGGTGGCCCGCGAGCTGCGGCAGTAGGCCCGGCGAGGCGCCGTGGCGGGGCGGAGGCGGGGGTGGAGTGAGCTGAGTCATCGGTTCACCAACACCGCTCTGCGCCGGAGGATGCGCACGCGGACGGCAATTTGGCGCGGTGCGGCGTCTCGCTCGCCGCCGGGTGGCCGGAGTACGCTTTCCGAGCCCTGGGCGTCGCCGTCGTCATCCCGAACTGGAACGGTCGGCGCTGGCTCGACGCCTGCCTGGGCTCCGTCGCGGCGCAGAGCCGTCCGCCCGACGAGGTGATCGTCGTCGACAACGGCTCCACGGACGGCTCGCGCGAGTGGCTTGACGAGCGCTGGCCGCAGGTGCGCGTGATCGCGCACGCCCAGAACCTCGGGTTTGCCGTGGCGGCGAACCGCGGGATCGAGGCCGCCGCCGCTCACGCCGTCGCGCTCGTCAACACCGATGTGGAGCTCGCGGCCGATTGGCTGGAGCGCATGCTCGGCGCGCTGGAGTCACGGCCCGACGTCGCGGCGGTGGCGTGCAAGATGGTCGAGCTCGAGGATCCGGAGCGCCTCTACGACACCGGCGACATCCTGCGCCGGGATGGCGTCTGCGAGCAGCGCGGTCGCTTTCACCGCGACGTGGGGCGCTACGAGCGGCCGGGCGAGGTCTTCGCCGCGTGCGCGGGCGCTGCGGTCTATCGCCGGGAGGCCGTGCTGGCGCTCGGCGGCTTCGACGAGCGCTTCTTCGCCTACCTGGAGGACGTCGACCTCGGCCTCCGGTTGCGCCTCGCCGGCTGGAGCTGCCGCTACGAGCCGGCGGTGGCGCGCCATGCCGGCGGGGGCTCCTCCGGCCAGCTCGCGCGGCCGGTGGCCGGCTGGGTGGCGCGCAACACGCTGCTGCTCGCGGCCAAGGCCTTTCCGGTGCGCTGGGCCCCTCTCGTCTTCTACCGGCAGGCGGCCTGGGCCTGGCGGGCGGCGCGCGCCGGCGTGCTCAGAGCGCACCTTGCGGGCATGGCCGCCGCGATCCCGGCCCTACCGGGCATGCTGCGAGAGCGCCAGCGGCTCCTCCGTACGGCCCGCCTGCCGATGGAGGCGGTCGTGCCCGCCCGGCCCGTGCGTGGCCCGCGTGCGGGCGGCCACGCGAGGGCGTCGGAGTAGGCGCGTCATCATTGGCGCGTGCTCCCCCGCGTCGGAATGGCCGTCGTCGTCGCCGGGTGGTTCTCGTTGCCGCTGCGCAACGCCGTCGTCGGGCTGGGGTTCCCTCCCAAATGCGCACCGCTGGCATTCTGAGCGCTTGGCGCTCCTCGCCGCGGATCACCGGCGAGCGGGTCGTAAGCCCGGCCGGCGGCTTCAACGCGACCTGGCAGCGGCACGTGGCCGCCTATCTCGCTTGCGAGCCTTTCCTCGGACGGGGGCGGGTGCTCGACCTCGGCTGCGGCGCCGGCCACTCCTTCCACCGGCTCGCCCCTCGTGAGACGGTCGGTGTGGACGTCGACCCCCGCGCGCTCGAGGGGCAAGACCGGACCACCGTGGTCGCCGACATGCGGGCGCTGCCCTTCCCCGCGGCCACGTTCACCTCGGTGATCGCGATCCACTCGATCGAGCACGTGCCCGACCCCGAGCGGGCGATCGCCGAGGCCGCCCGCGTGCTCGAGCGCGACGGGTTGGCGGCCTTCGTGACGCCTAACCGGCTGACGTTCGGCCGTCCCGACGAGATCATCGATCCGTACCACTACGTCGAGCTCGACGCGAGCGAGCTGCGGGACCTCTGCGGGCGTGCGTTCGCCGACGTCGACGTGCGGGGGATATTCGGCTCCGAGCGTTACCTCGAGCTGTTCGCCGGGGAGCGGGCCACGCTCGACAGGCTCTTGCGGATGGATCCGTTGCGGATGCGGCGGGGAGTGCCGCGTGCGGTTCGACAGCGCCTCTACGACGGACTGCTCCGGCGCTTTCGGCGTGCCGAGGACCCGCGCGCCGAGGTCATCGCCGCGGACGACTTCGAGCTGCGTGCCGAAGGCCTCGAGGAAGCTCTCGACGTGGTCGCGCTCTGCCGCTCGCCGCTGAGGCCCCGGAGCTAGATTGACTTTGATGCAAGCCTTGGGGGAGCGCGTCGCCGACTGCGCGTGGTGCGGGTCTGCGCTCGACGGGAGCGCCGAGCGGCTCGGCGGCAGGACGCGGTGCGCGATCTGCGGAGCCGCGACCACCGACCCCTGGCCGACCGACGAGGAGCTCGCGCGCGCGTACGGCACCTGGTACCGCCCGGACTCGGGCCGCTTCGGTGCGCTCGGGGACGCGCTGCTGGGCCGCACTCGCGCGCTCCTCGCCGGTCGCCTGGATCGGATCGCGCCCCCGGGGCCGGTGCTCGACGTGGGCGCGGGCGAGGGATTTCTGATCGATGCTCTGCGGCGCCGCGGCCGGGAGGCGATCGGCCTCGAGCGAAACTCGCGCCGTCCCGACTTCCGCGACGAGCCGCTCGAACAGATCGAGGGGGAGTGGGCCGCCATCGTCTTCTGGCATTCGCTCGAGCACCTCGGGGAGCCGGGGCAAGCCATCCGCGAGTCGGCGCGGCTCCTGCGCCGCGGCGGCGTGGTCGCCATCGCGGTCCCCAACGCCGCGTCGGTCCAGGCTCGGCGGTTCGGCGACCGCTGGCTCCACCTCGATCCGCCGCTTCATCTCGTGCACCTCTCCGAGCACGCGCTCGTCTCCGGGCTCGAACGGTGCGGCTTCACGATCCAGCGCGTCTCCCACTTCCGGGCGGGACAGATCGTGATCGGCTGGCTTGACGGCCTGGTGGGGGAGCTGCCGCAGCATCCGCGCCTGTACCAGGCGTTGCGTCGCTCGGAGGCGCGTGACCGCGCCCTCAGCCCGCGTCGGCGGGCGGCGACGGTGGCGGCCGGCGTCCTGCTCTACCCGCTGGCCGTGTTGGCCGCCCTGGCCGAGGTGGCACTCCGGCGTGGCGGCACCGTGTACGTCGAGGCCCGTCGTGGCTGAGACGGCGCAGCAGCCGAAGGTCGTCGTCGTCATGCCCGCGCGCCAAGCGGCGGCGACGCTCGAGCGCACGTTCGCGGCGATTCCCCAGGAAGTCGTCGACGAGGTGATACTCGTCGACGACTTCTCGACCGACGACACCGTCCGCCTGGCGAGCACGCTGCCGCTGCACCTCGTGTGGCATCCGCACCAGACGGGCTACGGCGCCAATCAGAAGACCTGCTACCTCGAGGCGCTCCAGCGCGACGCGGACGTGGTGGTCATGCTCCATCCCGACGGCCAGTACGAGCCCGAGCTGATCCCGCGCATGATCGAGCCGATCGTCGCCGGGGAGGCAGACCTGGTGCTCGGCTCGCGGCTGCTCGAGCCGGGCGCGACACTCGCCGCCGGCATGCCCCGCTGGAAGTACGTCGCCAACCGCTTCCTCACGACGATCGAGAACCGGATCCTGGGGACGCATCTCTCCGAGGCCCACACGGGCTACCGGGCATACTCCCGCCGGCTGCTGCTGACTGTGCCCTTCCTGCGCAACTCGCTCGACTTCTCCTTCGACTCCGAGCTCCTGATGCAGGCCGTCCACTTCGGCTTCGAGATCAGGGAGGTACCGGCCCGCTGCCGCTACTTCGAGGAGGCCTCCTCCGTCCGGTTCAAGAGCGGAGTCGTCTACGGGCTCAAGACGCTCGCGATCGGGGCGCGCCTGATGCTCCACCGCTCCGGCGTGCTGCGTTCTCGCAAGTTCAGCTCGTGACTCGAGCACGGCGGCCCGCTCACCGCCGCGGAGTCAGGGAGGCGACGATGAAGCCGTCGGCGTCGCGATGGACGACCGCGAGGTCGTAACGCTCACCGATCCGCTGCAGTACCCACTGCTGGAGAGGAGCCAGAGGGCTGGCGTGGACCGGATCCGTGACCGCATCGCGCGCGGGCTGGGCGCGGAGCGTCGCGAGTGTTCGGAGCCCGTCGGTCTGGGTGAGAAGGCGATCGCCGGGGCGCAGTCGCGCTACGGCCCGCCGGAGCTCGGCAACGAAGCGATCGGCGACGAACGAGTCCTCGGTCGGATAGGCGAGACCGAGCACGTTCGTCCGATTGGCGCGCAGGAGGATTTCCGTCTCGAGATCCGGCGAGACGAGCGTGAGCAAGCGATCCGAAGCAGGCATGTAACGCGCCACGAGCTCGACGCCCTCCGCGGCACGCGGGTCGAGCGGCGGCTCGTGCCAGAGGCGGTGAAGTGCCAGGCGCACGGAGGCGCCGCCCGGCACGAGATGGCCGAGCGCCGAGCGCGAGAAGCGCTCGCCGACCGACGACCAGGCTACGGAACTCAGCAGGACGCAGAGGCCGAGGGCAAAGGCCAGACCGCCGAGGCGCGCGGGTCGCGTGGTGCCCAGCGCGCCGCGCAGGAGCAGGCTCAGCCACACTGTTCCAGCGAGGAGCGCCGGAAGGCAGACGTAGGGCAGGATGTGGTCGGCCGAGCGGTCGTCGAAGTAGCTGAAGAGGATGATGCCGTAGGCCGTCAACCCGCACAGGGCGGTCATCGCCGTCTTCTGCCGCTCGACGATGTCCCGGCGGCGGCGAACCACGAGGATCAGCGCCATCGCCAAGGCGGCGTGCGCGACGCCGACCGCCAGCCCAGCCGACCAGCGGGAGAAGTCGTAGGTGATGCTGCCGACCGTGCCAAAGGCGAACGAGCGCACAAAGGCGAGGTAGAGCCCGTAGTCGGGCAGCCGGCCCGCGCGCACCAGCGTGAAGCCGGTAAGCAGGAGGTGGGCCACCAGGCAGGCGGCGACTGCGAGCGCAGTTCGCCGTCCCAACTGCCTGAAGCGGCCCGCGCGGGGCTTCATCCAGGCGCCAAAGCCCGCGATCGCGGCGAACGTGACCAGCGTGTAAGCGAACCCTTCGAGTGCCCACACGGAGGCGATTCCGAGCACGACGAGCTGGGCGGCGGCGCCCCACCGCGCGCGACGCGACCACCGGGCCTCGGCCACCGCGGCGAGGATGAGCGCCATCGGTAGTCCAAACCGCAGCGGACCATGCTGCGCGGGAAGGCTCCCGACCGAGTAGCGGAGGTTGTAGATCAGGACGACCACGGCGACCGCCAGGGTGCTCACCGACAGGACTCGTGAGGTTCCGGCGAGCCGGAGCAGGCAGTAGGCGGCGGAGAAGAAGAGCGCGAACAGCACGCCGTCGAGGAGGCCGAGGGTGCCGTAGCCGATCGGTGCGAGGTGGAACCAGCCCGCCACGAAGTAGATCGACCCGATGCCGTACTGGGAGGCCGTGTCGACGAGCATCGTTCCGCCGTGGAGCACCACGTTGGTCGGTCCGAGGACGAAGTCGTGGTGAGACTGCACGATCGACCGCTCGAACGCTCCGAGGAAGCCGCTCCCCGGCGCGAAGATGACGAGGTCGGGCACGGCGAGCAGGATCAGCACGAGCGCCGCGGCGTCGATTGCGGCGCCGGCGCGTCGTCCGATGCGGGGAGGCCTGCGGGCACGCGCCCAGACGCCGACGACGAGGGAGGCCGCGGCGGCGCCGAGCGCCAGAGCGGACAGGCTGATCGACTTGAGCGACGTGAAGGCCAGCAGCGAGGTGAGCAGGAGGACGCCGGCGATTACCCAGGCGGGAAGGGTGAAACGGGCGAGCGCGAGCAGCGCGGGCCACGGGCGGGGCCGCCTCGCGCGGGAGAGCAGGACGACTGCCCCGATCCACCACGCGGCGAGCGCCCCGAGCACGTCGCCCACGCCGCCTCCACGGACGAGGCGAACGGCGAGGATCGCTCCCGCCAGCGCCGCGGTCAGCAACGCGGCGAGCGAGGAGAGTGCTCGCCCGTTGGGCGTGGCGGCGATGGCGCCGGCCAGGCGGGGCACCAGGAGGAGCGCCAGCGGCACGACCACGCCGAACGCGAGCAGGTAGAGCGCGGTCTCGGCCGTCTGCTTCTCGCCGAGGTTGCGCGGCGGCGGCAACGGTTTCGGGTGCACGAGGAGCTCGACGATCGCCAGGGCGACTACGAAGGCCGCGACCGCGAGCGTGACGGTGAGCGCGAGAGTCGGCCCGAGGCCCGCGGGCGGCCCTTCGCCCTCCGACTTCGCGGGCGGGCTCGTGTGCGCGTCGAGCTGCCGCTCGGTGTCCGCGGAGGTCGCCATCGCGCGGCGATTGATCCTAGAGAGTGGCCGCCCCTAGCGCCGCCTCGCCCGCGGCTGCGGCCGCTACCGTGCCCGCCGATGAAACGCCGGGGTGCTCGCAACTCACACGCCTGGCCGGCGCTCGTCGTCACCGCGCTCACGGCGCTCGGCTTCGCCATCCGCCTACGCGTCGCCGGCCAGAGCGTCTTCGCCGATGAGCTCTCGACCTACTGGATCGTCTCGTCGCACGACCTCGGCGGCGTGATCTCGACCGTGCACTCGAACGCCGAGATCACCCCGCCGCTGTCCTTCTTGCTCACGTGGCTGACGACCCGAGCTGGGCTGTCCCCCGAGCTGCTGCGGGCTCCCGCGCTCATCGGCGGGACGGCGTCGATACCGCTGGCGTACCTCGTCGGAGTGCGCACGGTCGGGCGCTTCGCCGCGGTGCTCGCGGCGGCGCTCACGGCCCTCGCTCCCTTCATGATCTACTACTCGGCGGAAGCGCGCGGATACGGCCTCGCGGTCGCGCTCGTGATGCTCTCGACGCTCTCGATGCTGTGCGCGCTCGACGGCGGCCGCGCGCGCTGGTGGCTCGTCTACGGCGCCGCGTCCTGCGCGGCGGTATACACCCACTACACGACGGTCTTCGTGCTGGCCGCTCAGCTCGGGTGGCTGCTGTGGGCGCATCGGCCGGCATGGCGCCCAGCACTGCTGGTCAACGCCGGCGCTCTCGTCTGCTTCCTGCCCTGGTACTCGGGGCTTGCCAAAGACTTCACCTCACCCACGACCGAGATCCTCTCGCGCCTGTCGGCGTTCACACCCGACGCCGTGCGCATAGCCCTCGAGCACTGGTCGATCGGCTACCCGTACTCGGTCTTCGTGCCCTTGCACCACCTGCCCGGCGTACCGGCGCTCGTACTGCTGGCCCTCGGACTGGCTGCGGCGCTCGTCGGCCTGGGCCGCTCCGCGTTACGGGCGCGCGGCGGGCTCGGCGCGGTGCGACTCGATCGGCGCCTGGTGCTCGTGCTCGCACTCGGGCTTGCCGCGCCGGTCGGCGAGGCGCTCGTCAGCGGGGTCGCGACACATCTCTTCGGCACGCGCAACCTTGCGGTTTCGTGGCCCGGTTTCGCCCTGGCCCTCGCGGCGCTGCTCGCGGCCGCCGGCCCACGGCTGCGCCTCCTCACTACCGCGCTGGTCGTCGCGTCGTTCGCCTTCGGCGCGGCCAAGATGCTCGAGCCCGGATACCAGCGCCCCGATTACCGGGCGCTGTCTCGCTTCGTCGAGCGTACGGCTTCGCCGGGCGATGTGGCGGTGGAGGGGGCGGTGATCAGCCCGGGACCGCTGAGCGGGCTCGACGTGGCTTTCGACCGACCGCTCCGCGTCTTCCGCGCCGGGCGGCCGCAGGAGCGCGACCACCCGTTCACGTTGTTCGACTCCGTCGTGCCGCTCTCCGAAGTGGGCCGCCGAGCGGCGGCTGCCGGGGGCCGGCGGATATTCCTCGTGGCGACAAAGGAGACGGTCGACGTGCTCGCCCACGAGATCGGGGGCGGCTGGCTGGACCGCTACCGCCGGCTGGAGGTGGTCTCATGGCCGGGTATCCTCAGGCTGGCAGTGGGCGTCTACGCGCGCCGTCCTTCTCCGCGAGGATGACGTTGTGGGCGCAGAAGCGCCCGAGCACTGGCATCCGCTCCGCCGCTCGCTCGCCCGCTGCCGCAACGCGCAGCAGCGCGGGGGGGACGAAGTCGGGCACCAGGCCGAGCTGGCGGCAGGCGAGCACCTGCGCGCCGGCCTCGCGCAGGCCGCCGAGGAGCTCCACTTCGGGGATCAGCCGCTCCTCGCCGGTGTCCTGAGGCACGCGCGCCATCAGCCGGCGCCAGTAGGGGTTGCGCGGGTTGTGGTCCCACACGAGTATCCGGCCCGTGGGCTTGGCGACCCTGACCATCTCGTCGAGCGTCCTGTGCACCTCACCTGGGACGGCGATGTGGTGCATCACCGCCACGCTCAGTACGACGTCGAACGAATCGTCGGGGAAGGGCAGGGCGGTTCCCGACGCGTGGACCGCCTCGACGCCGTCTCCCGACGCGCGCAGGACGCTCAACATCCCCTCCGAGGGATCGACGCCGACCATCTCATAGCCCGCAGCGGCGAGCCGTCGCGCCAGCGTTCCGGTCCCGCAGCCGACGTCGAGCGCTCTTCCCGGCGGGCAGTGCTCGAGCACGAACCGCGTGCGCTTTCGCAGGTAGTGCTCGACGACGTGAGCCGGCAGAGACTCGTCGTAGGCTTCGGCGATCTCGTCGAAGTGGGAGTCGGTCACTCCGCCTCCTGACGCGGGGTGGAGCGAGCGATGGCGACCGCGGGAGAGGGGGGAGGCCCCGCACGCCGTGCCCGACGCCTGAAGCGCAATGCCACTCCGATCATGCGCAGGCCGACCGCCACGGCTCGCCACGGGCTCCCCGTCACCGAAGAGACGCCGACCCGGGGAAGGTAGTTCACCGGCACCTCCACGAAGCGGGCGCCGGAGGTGATCGTGAGCAGCATGATCTCCGCGCCCGCGTGGCTGCCTCCGACGGTCATCTGGTCGGCGACGTCGTCGGCCGTCGGGCGACGCAGCAACCGGTAGGTGCAGCCGACGTCGCTGAGGTGGCTGGTGTTGAACAGCACCTCGATCAGCTTCGCGACGGCCCAGTTGCCCCAGCGCAGGAACCACGCCATGTTCGCGCCGGCCCAGATCAACTCGCGCGTGGTGCGGGTGCCGAACACGACGTCGCACTCGTCGCTGTAGACCAGCAGCTTCATGATGTCGCTGGGGCGAAATGTGCCGTCGGGCTCGGCGAGCACGACGAGGTCGCCCCTCGCTTCGCGCAGTCCGCGCCGGGTCGCGTGCCCGTAGCCCTGCTTCGGCTCGTGGACGAGTCGGGCGCGAGTGCGGGTGACCTCCTCCGACGTGCCGGGCTGGGCGTTGTTGTCGACCACCAGCACCTCGTCGACCACCTCGGTCTCGAAGAAGCCGTCGATGACGCCGCGGATCGAGTCTCGCTCGGCGTAGGTCATCAGCACCACGGAGACGGACTTGCCGTTCCACATCGGATCGCAGCTCCGCCTGTCAGATGGTTTGCCGGCGCCAGAGGGCCGCTCCACGATCGGCGCTCTGAAGCGACCCGCGGGCGGCCGGAGTCCTCGGTATACCATCGCGCCCCTCGATGAAGATCGCCGCCCATCCTCCGGACGTTCCTCATCGGGGCGCGCTCCTCCGCGCCGCAATGGCCGTCGTTGCCCTTCTCGTGGCTGGGTGGCTCGCCCTTTCACTTCACAACGCCGTGTTGACGGATAGGGCGGTCGTGCTGACGCTGGCCGCCGGTCCGCGCGAAACCTCGGCCACCCGTCGCAGGTACGTGGGGCAGGCACTCCAGAGCGCTCGATCGGCTCGCCTGCTGAATCCGGACCGAAGCCTCGACGTCTACGCCGCGGTCGCCACGTGGCTCCTCGGGCGGCGCGCCGAGTCGTTGCGCCAGCTCGACGAGCTCGCGCGCGCACAGCCCGATGACGCCTTCGTCTGGGTCTCGATGCTCACCGTCGCGCGAGGCGCCGATCCCGTCCGCGAAGCGCGAGCACGCGCGCGGCTGGCGGTGCTCCACCCTCCTGCTCCGTAGGCGGCTCGTCCGAGACTCCGACGAGGGCTGCGGCGAGGAGGACGGCGACGAGGGTCACCGCCGGCATCTCCCAGTCCCAGTCGATCGCGGAGTGCAGGAGCCACACCGTGGCGGCGGCGCACCAGCCGGCGACGAGATCAGGACGGCGGCGATGGGCCCGCACCGCTGCGACCACCACCCCGGCGAGGAGCATGACGAGCGCCGCGATGCCCACGAGCCCGAGGTTGGCGGCCGTTTCGAGCTCGAGCGAGTGGGCGCGGCGGGGCGTCTCCTGCGTGGGTCGCTCGCGGAGCCAGGCGACCGCGAAGCCGGCGGCACCCAGCCCGCGCACGGGCTGATCCGCGAACGCTCGCACCGCCACTCGCCAGTACGCATAGCGCGTCGAGTCGACCCGCGCCAGCCGCGCGGCCGAGGCGACGGTCTTCGGCCGTGGCGGCGCCTTGCGCTCCTGCAGCCCGGCGTACACGAGGGCACCGGCCACGAGCAGGAGCATCGCCGCGGTGGCGACCGGCGTCCAGCGAGGCAGGACGAGCGAGCCGACGCGAGCCCCGGGACGGCGCTCGACCCTTAGCAGAGCGGCCGCCGCCGCTGCCGTGCCGAGGGCCAGCACGAAGAGCACCCCCAGGAAGATCACGCCGTCGCGCTCGATCGCCGCCTGAGTGCCCGACAGCGAGGCGACCGTGGGGAACCGGGTCACCGCGAGCACCGCCAAGGCGCTCGCGATCAGCGCGAGGGCCACCGCGCGGAGCTGCGACCAGGTGGGAGCAGCCAGGAGCAGGATGAGCAGTGCGGCGCCCCCCGCGGCCAGCGCGCCACGCGAGTAGGTCAGGTACAGGGCGGCCGCCAGCGGCGCGAAGGCGGCGCCCGCGAGAATCCGAGCGATCGCCGACCGTCCGCCGTCTCCGAGTATGCGGGCGCAGAGCACGAGGCCCATGGCGGCCAGCGCTCCCTCGGCGTTCCAGTAGGTGAGGGGCTGATCGAGCCGATTGTCGGCCGCCGGCGTGCGAAGGCTGGGGATGATCCCCGGCAGGAGCCGGACCGCGAGCGCGTAGCCCATCACGACCGAGACCCCGGTGGCGAGGGCGGGCTCGAGGCGTCGCCGGGTGGCGGCCCCGCGGAGCGCGCCGGCGCCGACGACGAAGGCGGCCAGGTAGAAGAGGTCGAGCTCGAAGTCGCGCGTAGCCGATCCCGCCACCGGCGCCCACGCGATCGACGCGCCGGTCCACGCCGCGAGCAGGGCCATGCCCGCCAGCGCCGTGCGCCCGGCCCGACCGCGCGGCAGCGGGACCGGTGCGGCCACCGCGACGACGAGGACGAGGACCCAAGCGGCGATGGCCGCGACCAGAGGCGCGACCGGATGAAACGCTGCGGCGAAGTCCCCGCCGCGCCGAAACGCGAGCGCGGTCGGCGCGGCGAGGGCGATGATCGCGGTCAGTGCGAGGGCACGGGAGCGCATCGGCGCGGCAGGCTAGCGGTGGGCGATCAGCGGCCTCCGGACGGGAGCGCGAGAGCGGCTTGTACAAAGTGGCTACGGTGCCCTGGGCACGTCCGGATCGCCACCACAGGACGCGCGGCGATCTGCGGGCTCAGGTGAGCAGGCGCGGGAGTGATTCAAGATCAGCGCTGCGCAGTGCCGTCGGTCCGATCGGCGCGCGGAGCGTGGGCTCGTCGCTTCGCCTCCCGAAGCGGTGCGCCCACCGCCGTATCGGCTGCTCGACGAAGCGCGCGGAGGCGTATCCATAGAGCACCGAGAAGGGCGCCACGAGCGCGGCGAGCACCGCAAAGGCGAGAATGCCACCGCCGGTGTCTAGGGAGAGAACGCGCACCGCGTAGGCGATGATCACCAGATGCACGAGGTAGATGCCGTAGCTGACATCGCCGAGCCAGCGAGCGAGGCGGTTGCAGAACGGTTGCTGCCAACGAGCCGCGCCTAGCGTCGTCGCGACCATGAGCGTGGCCAGAGAGGCTGAGTAGCCGAGCGCGAGCGGCGGCGAGAGGCGCGCCAGTTCGGCCTGGAGCACCGGTCCGCCATGGGCGGAGTTACGAGCCACGACATAGGCGCAGACGGCGAGTGCCATCAGTGATGCGAGCTGCACGCGAGCCACTCGGCGGGCGAGAAGCGAGCTCGCGTGATGGCGGCGCAGGCCGACGTAGGCCCAAGCGCCAGTCATCCCGAGGGCGAAGGAGAAAGCGAAGAACGGGAACTGGTAGAGCGCGTTCACGACGGTCCGCAACTCCGACTGCGGTGAGGCCTGGACGCCGAGAAACGAGGCGATGGCCGTTAAGTGCATGATGGCCTCATGCCAGAGGGCGGTGACCGCGGCGGCCAGAGCGAGGCCGAGTAGCGGCCGGCGGAAGTACCGGCCGGCGATCAGCGGAAGCAGGGCGTAGAAGGTGACCTCGAGCGAGAGCGTCCACACGGGCTGGTCGACTCCGAACCCCATGGCGAATGGCTCGAAGAGCGCCGCGGGGACGTGGAGGAACAACGCATGAATCGCCACGCTCCCCACCCCCGGCGGGGCGATGCGCGGCTCCACCGCGACTGCGTTGGTCAGGAGCACGATGATGGCGATCATCACCCAGTAGGCGGGTACGAGTCGCGCGGCGCGACGGATCGCGTAGGCGCGGATGTCGCCGAGCTCACCGCGCCGGGCGGCGGTCGGCAGGAAGACGACGAAGCCGCTGATGATGAACAGCACGTCGACGAGCTGCCCCAGGGTTCCTTCTGCTAGCTGTGAGAACCAGTTTGCCTCGGTGCGCGGGATCACCCCCGAGGAAATAAGGACGTGCAGCAGCACGATGCCGGCGATCGCCCACGCGCGGTAGCCGTCGAACGCGGCGACGACCGGTATACCGGTCGCGCGACGCTCCTCCTTGCCCGGATCGCCCGTCGCGGTGCTGAGGCCGAGCTCGTCTTTCGGCGGCAGGAGGCCGCCGGTACGCATCAAAGCGCCTCGGCGATCCTGGGTGCCTCCCGGTTGAAGACCCACACTGCCAGCACGCAGACGGCGGCGAAGATAGCGACCGGCACGAGGAGCCGGACGGAGCCTCCGGCGTTCGCGACCGGACCGGGGGCCGCGGGATCGATCACCCACTTGCGCGCCAGCTCGAAAAGGGGCGCCAGCGGGTTCAACGCGATGACTGCGCGGAGCTTGGAGGACACGAAGTCGAGCGGGTACAAGACGGGCGTCGCGTAGAAGAGCGCGGTCGAGAATACGGTCCAGATGATGGCGAGATCCCTGAAACGCGGAAAGAGCGATGAAAGGATCATCGAGACCGCCGTCGTGATGACGAACAGTGCCACCAGGATCGGGACTAGGCCCAGCCACGTCCACGTCGGCGAGATGCCAAAGGCGAGGATGAACACGAACACCACGAGGAGGTTCGACGCGAGGTTGAGCGCGCTCGTCATCACGACCGACAGCGGGATGACGAGGCGGGGAAACTGGGTCTTGCGGACGACGGCCTCTTGGCTGACAACTGAGTTGACGGCCGTACCCGTTGCTTCCTGGAAGAACCCGAAGAGAACGATGTTGAACAGAAGCAGTACGGGATAGTGGGCGACGCGTGAGCCGAGGTGAAACGCCTGGGTGAAGACGGCGAGCAACACGGCGAAGAGCGTGAGCGGCCGGGCGATCGACCACAGGTATCCGAACACCGTGCCGAAGTAGGTCCGCTTGTACTCGGTTACGGCGATGAGGTAGAGGAGCTCGAGCGAGCGCCTCCACCCACCCCCGAGAGCCGTCGGGCCGCGGACCTCACGCAGGGGTTCGGGGCGCCGTGCAGCGCTCACGGGCCTTCCACCTGCAGCATCGCCTCGACGTCAGCGCGAACCGAGACGTTTCCGGGTCCGGGCCTGGTCCCGTAGACGATGAAGTCGAGGAGACGCAGCACGTGCAGGGCGAGATCGCCGCGGGTGCGGTTGCGGAAGACCCAGCAGTTCACGAAGTAGCGACCGGGGAGCAGTGGGTTCTCGATCGTCCCGGCGACCTCGACGCGCTGCCCGGCGGCGATCCGCGAGGGCCCCTCGTCTCCGCTGGTCAGGGTGCGATGAAAGCCGAACACCTCGGCGCCCTGCTCGTTCAGGAAGTTGAAGCTGAAGACGGGGTTGTTCAGCTCGTGGCGCGCCTCGAAGACGGCGTGGAAGCCGATCGCCTCGTCCTGCTCGACGTTGTCGATGCGCTCGCCGGCATTGTCCTCGAGCCACGCATCGACTAGTCGAACGTTCACGTCGGGCACCGCGCCCTCGTGCGGGGCGCCGGGTGCGTCCTCGACGCCACCGAAGTTCAGCCGGTAGTAGCCGAGAGCGGTCTCCTCGGGATCTCCGATGTACTGCAGCTCGCCGTCGTGGATGAGCATCGCGCGGTCGCAGAAGCTCTGGACCGTGGCCATGTCGTGGGTGACGAGAACCACCGTCTTGCCTGCTTCGCGCTTCTCGCGGAAGACCTCCATGCACTTCTGCGCGAAGGCAGCATCACCAACGGCGAGGACCTCGTCTATGAGCATGATGTCCGCGTCCGCCCCGACCATGACGGCGAAGGCCAGCCGAACCATCATCCCCGACGAGTAGTTCTTGAGCTTGAGGTCGACGAAGTCCTTGAGGTCGGCGAAGTCGAGGACCGCGTCGAGGCGCCGGGCCGCCTCGCGGCGGCTAAGCCCCATCAGCACCCCGTTGAGCACCACGTTCTCGCGCGAGGTGAGCTCCGGGTTGAACCCGACGCCGAGCTCGATGAAGGGAGCGAGCCGCCCGGCCATGCGGATCGTTCCCGCATCAGGTCGGTAGATGCTCGACATGATCTTGAGCAACGTGCTCTTGCCGGAGCCGTTCCGGCCCACGATGCCAAAGAACTCTCCTTCGTGCACGTCGAAGGAGACGCCGCGCAACGCGTGAAGCTCACGGTACCCACGGCGGGCGAAGGGACGCGTCACGCGCTCCTTGAGTGAGTCGACCCGGTTGTGGGGGATGCGGAAGGTCTTCTCGACCCCGCGGGCCTCGATGAGCACACGACCGCTGGTTCGATGCGACCCGGACCCGGGCATCACCGTCGGGGTGTCGTCGTCTAGGGAGATCGGGCTCGGCACGAGCGGAGAAGGTCGGCGTCGCCGAACGGCGCTCGCCGTTCCGAGGCTACCAGTCGGTTCCAGTATCTCCGCCCTCTAACATGCGGGCGCGCCAGCGCCGCAAACGCTTCTGCTCGAAGCCCATCTGCTCGAAGCTCATCGGCGTTGGAAAGCTCGCGTCGAGGCCCTTGCGCCCAGGCAAAGCGGCTCTCCTGATGCGCCGCTCGATCAGCACTCGCCAAAGCACGCCGCGGGCCAACTCCGCTTCGCTGCCAAGCGTCTCGTTTCGACCGATTACGCTGCGCAGGGTGCGTGTCGCGAGCCACAGGAAGGCCAGCGGCGATCGGGCGCTGGCGATGTAGCGGTCGAGGTCGCGCCGCTTGCGGGCGGTCAGCAGCTCGGGACATCTGACCGAGAGCGTCTGCGCCTGTACCTCGCGCGCCAGATAGCCGAGGAAGTAGGCGCTGCGCCAACGGTTAAAGGTGCCGCGCCACGGCGGTCCCATCCGGCGCCTCGGTGCGCCCGAGGAGGGCTTGGTGCCGACTTTCCCGAAGACGGCTCCGGGGTGCTGGACGTAGTCGTAGAGCGGGCGGTCGACGTAGGCCACGTCCCCGGCCGCCAGCGCCACCGCGCCCAGCCAGTGGTCGTGAAACTGCAGGCCGGGCGTGTCCGGGAATGGCAGCGTCAACTCTGCGACCTCGCGGCGGAACAACGAAGCGGCGCCGGTGACGGTGTTCGCGACCAGCATGGAGGCAAGGCTCGTGTGGTTGTTGCGCCGGCCGCGCCAGAGCGTGTCGCTCAGCACCCGACCGTCTGCGTCGACCAGCCGCTGATCGGAATACACGAGTTGAGCCGACCCCAGTGCTTTCCGCAGCACCTCCAACTTATCGGGATGCCAGAAGTCGTCCTGGTCACACAGCGCCACAAGTTCGGCTTCCGCGGGGACCATCCGCAGTGCGCGCTCGAAGTTGCGGTAAAAGCCGAGGCGCGTCGGCGAACGCGACACCACGAACCGCTCATCGCCCGCGACGATTCGTTGAATATCGGCAAAGCGACTCCCGCTGGAGCAGTCGTCGCTGAGGAGGCAGATCCACTGCAGGTGCGACTGTCCGCGCAACGACTCGACTTGCGTTTCGAACAGGGGCAGATCTGGCTCGTAGGTGGCCATGCAGATGGCGATCAGCCCGGCGGTGGGCCGGCCGGCCAGCGACTCGTAACGCGGGGCAGGCTCACGGGCGACGACGTCGATGCGCCCGAGCGAGGCGACGAGCTCGCGGCCGCTCGCCAGACGCACGGCCGCCGCCAGCTCGATGCCGTCGGCACGGTCGATAGCACGAATGGGGACCGTCGCCCAGAAGCCGCTTCGATAGCTGCGGGCCTCAAGACCGGCGGGGCGGTAGGCATGGGCCAGGTCGACCCGGGGCATCCCGGACGCCGCCGGCTCCACCCTCTTGCCGTCGAGCAGGAGCGCGAAGCCGTCGACCGTCTCCCGGCGGTGAAAGCAAGTTCCGCTGCAGAAGATCGCGGTGGCGACCCCTGCCGGCAGGGAGTCGGGCAGCGGGCTCTCCAGCCTGACAATTAGATCGGGGTCGGCCTCACGGGCGTCTGGGGCGTGAGGAGGGCGCCGGTTGGTGAGCACGCATGGAAACTAGAGGCTGAGCGCATAGCATCAGCCCCGTGAGCACCGGACTTCCCAGAGATGCCGCGAGGCTTGCGGCTGCCCGAGCCGGGCTGGCCGCGGCCCGGGACGCCCGCGCGGCACCTCCTGGGCCGGACGTCGAGACCCTGCGCACGGCGTATCTCGATGTGCTCAAGCTGTGCCTGTGCGACCTGGGCGGCACGTCGACCGTCTCCGTCGGGGCGATGCCTGATGGCACAGTGAGCTCCCGCGAGCTCGCCGGCTACGAGCTGCAGCTCCGTGCCGCCGGGATGGACTGGCCTCTGCAGGGACTCACGATGACCGGCCTCGCGCGGCTCGACGACCTTCAGGCGTGCGTCGAGTCGGTCGTCGAGGATGGAGTCGAGGGAGACCTGATCGAGGCCGGCGCGTGGCGAGGAGGTGCGTCGATCCTCATGCGGGCCACCCTTGACTCAGCCGGCCAGACGGATCGCACCGTGTGGGTTGCCGACTCCTTCCGGGGGTTCCCCGCCGGGGACGGCGGCGGCGTTGACTGGAGTGCCTTCGACTTCCTGGCCGTACCGGTCGACGAGGTGAGGGACAACTTCGCGCGGTTTGGTTGCGAGCACGGCGTGCGCTTCATCCCCGGGTTCTTCGAGGAGACGCTCCCCGGGCTCTCCCCCGAACGCTGGGCGGTCGTCCGCCTCGACGGCGACACCTACGACGCCACGAAAGTCGCGCTGCGCTCGCTCTATTCCGGCTTGTCCGTCGGCGGATACCTGATCGTGGACGACTACGGTGCCTTCGATGAGTGTCGACGGGCAGTCGACGAGTTCCGACGCGAGAATGCGATCGCCGAGCCACTCGAGGCGGTGGACTGGACCTGCGTGCGGTGGCGCCGCGGAGCCGACGCGTCGCCCGCCTCGGAAACGGAGACGGAGGCCGAGACCGCCACCGCGGAGCAGGCCGCCTTCACCGGGGACCCCGACGGCAGCCGGCCACGCGTCCCGACCGCCCGTGAGTTGGAGCTCGGGCGCGAGCTGGCCGAAGCGCGCGAGCTCCTGGCCGCGGCCCATGTCCGCCGCGGCGCACTGCGTCGCCTCACGCTCGGCGCCCTGCTCGACCGAATGGGTGACCGGATCCGGTGGAGAGCGCGATGATCGCGTTCGGGTGCTCCATCACGGCGGCGGAGATGTACGCGAATTGCGCCGAGCCAGGAATCCGCCTGGCCGCGGAGCCGAACGCCGTTGTGACCGCCAACGCGGCCGCCGGCTCCATCTTCCGCAGCTACAACCTGCTCCTCGATCAGGCCGCGAGCCGCGAGGGCCTCGAGGCCTTCGTGCTCGTGCACCAGGATTCTGAGATCGTCGACCCCGATTTCTGCGCAAAGCTAAGAGGGGCGCTGAGCGATCCCGACGTCGCCGTGGTCGGCTGCGTCGGTGCAATCGACGTTCGAAGCATCGCCTGGTGGGAAGGGTCGGTTACCTGGGCCTCGTTCACGCATCGGTACCAGGAGCTGGGCGGCGGCGACATCACGGCGTTCTCGTGGGGATTCGACACGCGCCCAGCCTACGCGCGCACGGGCGAGGTCGACACGGTCGACGGCTTCGTACTGGCGCTCTCGCCCTGGGCGGTGCGAAACGTCCGCTTCGACGAGTCGCTGGGCCAGCTCCACGGCTATGACTTCGACTACTGCCTTCAGGTTCGCGAGGCCGGACGCAAGGTAGTGACCGCCGACTTCAAAGTCGTCCACCACCACTCGCTCGAGCTCGTGAGCGACGCCAACGCTTGGATCGCCGCGCACGTCAAGGTTGCGGAGAAGTGGGAGGACCGCATGCCGAACGTCGGGCGGCCGAACTACGGCGTGGTCGACGACGATTGGAAGCAGCGGGCTCGGCAGGCCGAGGCGGAGGCCGGAGCGACCCGGCTGGAGAGGGTCTCGACGCAGCTTCAGGCCGATGCTCGGCAGCGCGAGCTGGAGCGCGAGGTTCGTGAAATGACCGAGAGCGTGAGCTGGCGCATGACTGCACCGCTACGACGGCTGAACGCGGCGCGCACCGCTGCCCGCCGGCGCAGGACATCGACCTAGCTGCTCAGCACCCGCCGCACATCGTCCTTGGAGACCGTTGAGTGGTCCTTGGCGATGCCCGCACGCTGGCGCAGGCGCGAGAGGCGTTCGGCGACCGCAAAGGCGCTCGAGTCGAGCAGTCGCCTAAGCACGGCTTCCTGCTGTGCTACGCGCGCCTGCGCCTTGTTGGCCTGGGCCATCTGGACGTGCGACGACGCCAAATGCAGCGCGCGGTTGGCCTCGACCCGCTCGAGCAGCGGGTTGCGATCCCACGGATCCAGGATTTCGGCCAGCGCGGCCGCCCATGGCGCCTCACGCCGCCACACGATGCCGAGGCCGAAGAACGCCGGCACCACGGCCAACCGCAGGTCGTCCTGTCTGGCGACGAAGTCCTCCACCGCGGTGAGGACGCCGTTGCGCACACCGCCTTCCTCGGCCGCGGGCCAGCGATACGGCAATCCCCCCGGGCGCACTCCGGGTACTCCCGGGTAAAGGCCGCCGCCCTCGAACGTCGGCTGGCGGTACTCGGCTGGGATCGCTTCAGGAGAGAAGTAGTCGTCGCGGCGCGCGTGCGGCCAGCAGACGTCGTGAAGGAGTATCAGCGGCAGCTCCCCGTCAATGGCGCGCGCGGCGAGGGCCTTCAGCTCCTCGCTCACTGTGTAGTAGTTGTGGTCGCCATCGATGATCGCGGCGTCGGGCAGAGGGATCTGCTGTAGCGCCTCCAGGCTCGTCGCCCGGACGAGCTCCAGCTCCGCGCGCGCCTCGTCGAGCTGAACGAGCTCCTTTTGCGGCGAGGGGTCGACCGCCCAGATGCGGGCGCCCGACTCGGCGGCCCATCGCAGGAGGAGCTCCGTCAGATCGCCGGCGTAGGCGCCCACCTCCACTACGGACCTCGCCTCGGCGGCCTCGAGGCACGGCAGCATGATCTCCGCGAGGTTGACAAGCGACGCCGACCACGCGCCGGGATCGTTGGCGAACGGGTCGATGTCGAAGCGCAGGCGTTCCACGAGAGCGGCCGCATCCTAGACGAGCCGCGTTGGACGCCGAGCGCGCTCGGATACGCTCGACGCGTGACGGCGATATCGGAGCACCCTCGCGCCGAGCGGCTCGACGCGAGCCCGAGCGGCCTGCGCGTACACCTCGACGTGCCACTTCCACGCGAGGTGAGGGTGGGGGCGGGCACGGCGCTCTTCGTGGCCGGGTGGTGCGTGTGTCTCGCCGATGGCATCCGAGCCCTGTCCTTCGTCGTAGACGGCCAGGTGCAGCCGGTCATGACGCACGGTGCGCCCCGCCTCGATGTCTTTCGAGCTCTCCATCCGCGAATGGATCCGTTCGCGACCGAGCGGCTGGGCCGAGATCCAGACTCGGCGGACGACCCGCTGCTTCGGAGCTACCGAAGCGGCTTCTGGGGGATCGTGCGCATCGCTCCGCGTGCCGGCGAGGGAGCTTGTGATCTGCGGGTGCGCGCCGAGCTGGAAGGCGGCGGCCACGCCGTCGCCGAGCTCGGTCGGATCCGTGTCGCTCGCGCGCGCGGGTCGATCGTCGTCCCGGCACCGGCGCCCACCGCCGCGGGCGCCCCGCTGGTCGCAATCTGCATGGCCACCTACGACCCTCCGCTCGACCTGTTCTGCCGGCAGGTGGAGTCGATTCGGGCGCAAACCGAGAAACGCTGGATCTGCGTCATCAGCGATGACTGCTCTAAGCCCGAGCTCTTCGCGGCGATCAAGGCCGAAGTCGCCGGCGACCCGCGCTTCGTCATCTCTCGCTCGAGCCGCCGGCTCGGCTTCTACCACAACTTCGAGCGTGCGCTCGCCATGGCGCCAGCGGACGCCGAGTACGTCGCCATGGCCGACCAGGACGACTTCTGGCACCCGGACAAGCTCGAGGCGCTTCTAAGGGAGATCGGTACCGCTCAGCTCGTCTACAGCGACGCACGTGTCGTCACACGCGATGGAGAGACGATCGCGGAGACCTACTGGAGCCGACGGCGGAACAACCATTCCCGCCTGCTCTCGCTGTTGGTAGCCAACGCGGTGACCGGCGCGGCGTCCCTGTTTCGGCGCGAGGTCCTCGACTACGCCTTGCCGTTTCCCCCGGCTCAGTTCGCCCACTTCCACGATCACTGGATCGGGTTGTCCGCCCTCGTTCTCGGCGACATCTCGTTCATCGACCGTCCACTGTACGACTACGTGCAGCATCGCGATGCTTTCCTCGGGCACGCCGCTGCCAACCAGATGACGCCACTAAGGGCGCGCCTCGGCGCGCTCCGACGCAGCCCGCGCGAGCGGATCGCCCTCTGGCGGATGCACTACTTCGTCGATGCCTCCCGGCTCCTGCAGTACGCCACCGTGCTCAGGATGCGCAGCGGCGAGCGTCTGAGCCCGATCAAGCGGCGCTCGCTCGACCGGTTCCTGCGCACCGACGGTTCGCTGGTCTCGTTGGTTGGTCTGGGGCTGCGCGGGGCGCGCGAGCTGCTCGGCCGGCCCGAAACGCTCGGGGCTGAATGGATGCTCTTCCACGCGTTCGCGTGGCGTCGGTTGCTGACGGCGACGGCACGCGAACGCCCGGCCCGGCGTCTGCGACTCGACGCGGTACCTCCGCCGGCCTTCAACCCCCGGCCCGGATGGCGCGCCTCCGGCCCTTCCGGCCCGCGAGCGATCGCCGACAAGATCGCCCCGCTCGAGCTCGCGGTGGACGAAGGCGCGCCCGAACGGGTGAATGTCCTTATACCGACCATCGACTTGGAGCACTTCTTCGGTGGATACATCGCGAAGCTCAATCTGGCCCGTCGCCTGGCCGAGCGAGGCGCTCGCGTGCGGATCATCACCGTCGACCCGGTCGGTGCTCTACCCCGCGCATGGACGGAGCAGCTGGAGTCATACGACGGGCTCGGGGGCCTGTTCGACCAGGTCGAGGTGCGGTTCGGGCGCGAGGCGCCCGGCATCGAGGTGAGCCGGTCGGACCGCTTCATCGCCACGACCTGGTGGACGGCGCACATCGCCCGCGAGGCGCTGCGCTCGCTGGGCGGCGAGCGCTTCACCTACCTCATCCAGGAGTACGAGCCCTTCACGTTCCCGATGGGTACCTTCGCAGCCCTGGCGAGCGAGTCGTATCGCTTCCCGCACTTCGCCCTCTTCTCGACCGAGCTTCTGCGCGAGTACTTTCGCCGTCGAGCGATCGGCGTCTACGCCAACGGCGCCGCCGCTGGAGACGCCGCGTCGGTCGCGTTCGACAACGCGATCACCGCGGTCGAGTCGCCGACGGCCGGCATGCTCGCGGCGCGGGAGACCAGAAGGCTCCTCTTCTACGCCCGCCCCGAGCCTCACGCGGCACGCAACATGTTCGATCTCGGAGTGCTGGCTTTAAATCGCGCGCTCGAAATGGGCGCCTTCGGCGCTGCCTGGGAGCTACATGGCGTCGGCGCGGTCGGCGCCGAGCGTCGCATTGAGCTCGGCGAGGGCGCCTCCCTCGACCTGCTTCCGCGGTCGGCGCAGGGCGACTACGCCGCGGTGCTCGGCGAGCACGACGTCGGGCTTGCCCTGATGTTCACGCCACACCCCAGCCTCGTGCCGATCGAAATGGCCTCGGCGGGAATGCTCACCGTGACCAACTCGTTCGAGACGAAGACGGCCGAGGCCATGACGGCGATCTCGTCCAACTTGATCACCGCCGAGCCCGGGATTGACGCGATTGCGGCCGCGCTGGCCGAGGCTGCCGCCGGAGTCGAGGACTTCAAGCGGCGGGCGAGCGGAAGCGCCGTGCGCTGGAGCCGCGACTGGAACACGTCGTTCGACGACGAGCTGCTCGACCGCGTCGTCGGCTTCCTCAAGTCCTGAAGCCGCGCTCGTGACCGCCCGCGCGCCGGGAGGCGAGATCGTCGCGAGGGCTCCGTCGCCCGCGGTCGCCCCTCCGCCGGGGAACCCCCGCTTTGCCCTGTTCGACTCGCTCCGCGCCCTTGCCGTCCTAGCCGTCGTCGCGTTCCACTCATCGCTGGTGACCGGCGCCGTCAACGTCTCGGTCTTCGGCGATGTCGCGATCCAGCTCGGGGGCTTGGGCCCGGTCCTCTTCTTCGTCATATCGGGCTTTCTGCTCTACCGGCCCTACGTCGCGGCGCGTGCCGCGAGCCGTCCCCGCCCGAGCACGCTTCGGTTCGCCCGCCGGCGGGCCCTGCGGATCGTGCCGGCCTACTGGCTAGCGCTCACTGCGCTTGGCGTGTTTCCCGGGGTGGTCGGGGTCTTCGGCCACGACTGGTGGCGCTACTACGGGTTCCTGCAGCTCTACTCCCACCGGACCTTTGGCGGTGGGCTTTCGGTGGCGTGGACCCTATGCGTCGAGGCGTCGTTCTACCTTGCGTTGCCGCTGTGGGCGATCCTCGTGCGTCGCGTGCGGGTCGGCTCTGGCTGGCTGGGCGGCGAGATGCTCTCGCTGGTGAGCCTGGCCGCCGTCGGAGTCGGAGTGCAGCTCGCCGCCTCTCGGCTTGTCGTCTCGGATCTGTGGGCGTCCAGCTTGCTCGGACAGTCCACGTGGCTGGCGACCGGTATGGCGCTCGCAGTGGCGAGCGTCGCCGGAGAGGGTCACGAGCGGTGCCATCGGACTGTGCGCCAGCTGGTCAAGCGGCCGGGGCTATGCTGGACCCTTGCGGCGCTGGCCTTCGCCGGTCTGGCCGTGGTGCGCCACCGCCGGGGAGGGCTATTCGGCGTGATCGAGGCGCTCAGGACCAAGCAGCCGATCCTCGACACGGTTCTCGGAGTCGCCCTGACCGCCGCCTTCCTCGTGCTGCTCGTGCTGCCGGCGGTGTTCGGGGAGCGCAACCGAGGTATCCCTCGGCGCCTGCTCTCTGCCGCACCGCTTGCTTGGCTCGGGCTCGTCTCCTACGGCATCTACCTCTGGCACCTGCCCGTCGTCCAGGCCCTCGGGCTACGGAGCGACCCGCTGTACTTCTCGGCTCCGGGCCTCGGCCTGGTCGGGAAGCTCCCGCACGCGGCAACGCCGATCCTGTTCGCACTGACCCTGACGATCGCCTGCGGAGCGGCGGCCATCAGCTACCACTTCGTCGAGCTGCCGTTCCTGCGGCGCAAAGAGAGTTGACGGCGGGAGCGGGATCGTGCCTGTTGCCCGAGCGCCCGCTCCTGCTCCGCATAGCCGCGCGCGTAGGCCCGCGCCGCCTGGTAGGAGTAGAGCCGCTCCAGTATGGGAGCCCGGACGGGGTCGGGGAGGGCCGGAGCGGCCGTCCGGGCCAGCGCCGCGCGCACCGGGGCCGAGCGCCGGAACGGCGGGGGCGGCTCGGCGATCTCCGGATGCTTGAGATGCACCATCCGCGCCGCGCGACCGACGACGCGCATGCGCCGAGCGGTGCTCGGCGGGTCATCGACGCGCCAGTGGTGCACGAGCGCGGAGGCGTCGTAGTGGAGCCGCATGCCCCGTTGCGCGAGCCGGTAGCCGAGCTCGGCGTCGGTGAATCGCTCGAGTGTCTCGTCGAAGGGATCCCGGCCCAGCAGTTCCTTGTTCACCGAGACGTTGGCGGTGCAGAAGTGACGCCAGTCGACGTCGTCGGGGTCGCTGATGGTGTTGAAGGCGAAGAGCGGACCGCCGTCCTCGAGCCAGGTCATGTGGTGGGTCACCTCGAGCTGCGGCGCCCAGGTCACGGGGCCCACCAGCGCCTCGTGGGATCCGGGCCGCGCGCGGTGGAACTCGACGTGGCGCTGCAGCAGCCCGGGAGTGGCGATCGCGTCGTCGTCGAGGAACATCACGACGCGGGCCGTGGCCTGGGCGACACCCACGTTGAGAGCGGCCGGGCCCCCGCGCGACTGCTGGTGAATCGCCTGAACCCCGGGGTACTGGGCGAGCACGACGGAGGTGCGGTCGCGCGAGCCGTCGTCGACGACGATCACCTCCACCTCGGCGTCGACCTGCTGCGCGGTCAGCGCGTCGAGGCAGCGGGCGAGGATCGACGCCCGGTCGCGGGTCGGGATGATCAGGCTGAGTTCGCTCACGACGGCGAGGAGGAGTGGGGCACGCGCCAGCCAGTGCCAGCGTACCGGCCCAGCCCATTTCCGGGGTGACGCGGCGCTTTGCATATGCAATGCTTAGGCATATGGCCGACCTCACCCTCGGAGAGGCGGCTCGCGCCCTGGGGCTGAGCGTCGACACGCTGCGCCGCTGGGAGCGTGCCGGCAAGCTGCGCGCCACCCGAGACGGGCGCGGGCGGCGACGCGTGGCGACGACCGAGGTCGAGCGGCTCCGGGCACGCCCCCAGCGGCATCGCGCCGAGCATCCGCTCTCCGCGCGCAACCGCTTCGCCGGCGAGGTGACCTCGGTCGAGGTCGACGGGGTGATGGCGCTCGTCGAGCTGCACGCCGGTCCCTTCCGCGTCACCGCCGCGGTCACGCGCGACGCGGTCGACGAGCTGGAGCTGCGTCCGGGCGTCAGGGCCACGGCCACCGTCAAGGCGACGTCGGTGATGATCGAGCGCGACCAGACGTGAAGCCGATCGTCTTCGCCTGGCTCGCGGCCCTGACCGTGGCCACGACGGCTCTCGCGGGCTGCGGGAGCGGCGGCTCCGAGCTCCGGGTCTCGGCGGCCGCTTCGCTGAAGCACGCCTTCGCGAGCGCCTATCCCGGGGGAGTGCGCCTGCAGTTCGCCGGGACGGACCAGCTCGCCGCCCAGATCCGTCGCGGCGCGCGCCCCGACGTGCTCGCCGCCGCCAACACGAGCATTCCCGCCGCGCTGTACCGAACCGGGCTCGTCGAGCGGCCCGTGCCCTTCGCCTCCAACCGCCTCGTGCTGGCGGTGCCGGTGGGCGCCGGGACGGTGCGCTCGCTCGCCGACCTCGAGCGGCCCGGTGTGTCGATCGCGGTGGGATCGCCGTCGGTGCCGGTCGGCGCCTACACGCGAGCCGTGCTCGAGCGGCTGCCCACGCGGCAGATGCGGGCCATCCTCGCGCACGTGCGCACCAACGAGCCCGACGTCTCGGGCGTGGTCGGCAAGCTGGCGCAGCGGACGGTCGACGCGGGGTTCGTCTACGCCAGCGACGTGGCGGGCGCCGGAGGGCGGCTTCGCGCGCTCGAGCTGCCTGCGCGGCTGCGGCCGCGCGTCGTCTATGCCGCGGCGGTGGTGCGCGGCTCTGCGCACGCCGACCGCGCCCGTCGCTTCGTCGCGAGCCTGATCGCGGGCGCGACCGCGCGCGTTCTGCGCCGGGACGGGTTCGGGCCTCCGCCCCCGTGACGCGACGCCCGCCGTGGTTTCCCGCGCTCCTGGCGGGAACCGTCGTGTTCGCCGTCGTCTTCCTCGCGGTGCCCCTCGTCGCCGTCTTCGTCGACGCCGGCCCCGCGCGGCTGCTCAGCTCGTTGGGCGACCCATCGGCCCGCGACGCGCTGACCCTCTCGCTCGAGACCTCCCTGGTCGCCGTGGCGCTGATCGCACTGATCGGGACGCCCGCCGCCTATGCGCTGGCCACGCGCCGCTTCCGCGGGCGCGCCGCTCTCGTCACGCTGCTCGAGCTGCCGCTCGTGCTGCCGCCGGCGGTGGCCGGCATCGCGCTGCTCGCCGCACTCGGGCCGCACGGACTGCTCGGTGGGCTGCTGCGCGGCGCCGGGATCGAGCTCGTCTTCCAGACCGCCGGCGTGGTGGTGGCGCTCACGTTCGTGAGCGCCCCGTTCCACCTCCGCCAGGCCCAGGCCGCCTTCGCGGGAGTGGACCCGCGCTGGCTCGAGGCCTCGCGAACGCTCGGATCGGGCGAGGGCGCGACCTTCGCCCGCGTGGCGATGCCCGCGGCAGCCCCTGGGCTGCTCGCCGGGCTCGCACTGGCGTGGGGGAGGGCGCTCGGCGAGTTCGGGGCGACGTTGCTCTTCGCCGGCTCCTTCCGCGGCGTGACGCAGACGGCGCCGCTGGCCATCTACGAGCGCTTCGACACCGACTTCACGGGCGCGCTGGCGCTCTCGGGCGTGCTCGTGGTGATCTCGGCGGTGCTGCTCCTCGCCGTCAAGCGCGCGGCCGGTCCGAGTTGACCCTCGAGCTTGAGGCGCGCAGCCGCCTCGGCGCGCTCGAGCTCGACCTCGAGCTCGAAGCCCGGCCGGGGGAGTGCCTCGCTCTGGTGGGACCCTCCGGCGCCGGCAAGACCACCGTCTTGCGCGTGCTCGCCGGCTTGCTGCGCCCCGACCAGGGGCGGGTGCTCTGTGCGGGAGAGATCTGGCTCGACACGCGGCGAGGGATCGACGTGCCGCCGGAGCGGCGCCGTTGCGGCTACGTCTTTCAGGACTACGCGCTCTTCGGGCACCTGAGCGCGTGGCGCAACGTCGCCTACGGCCTGCGAGAAGTGCCGCGCCGGGAGCGGCGGGCGCGCGCGACGGCGTTGCTCGCTCGAGTGGAGCTCGACGGTCGCGCCGAGGCACGACCGGCCGAGCTCTCGGGCGGCGAGCGCCAGCGGCTGGCGCTGGCCCGCGCCCTCGCCCGGGCGCCGCGCACGCTGCTCCTCGACGAGCCGCTCGCCGCGCTCGACCCGCGCAGCCGCGGGCGCGCGGCGCGCACGCTCGCGAGCGCCATCCGCGCGGCGGGGGTTCCCGCCGTCCTCGTCACCCACGACTTCGCCGAGGCGGCGGCGCTGGGCGACCGCATCGCCGTGCTGCAGCGCGGACGCGTGGCGCAGATCGGCGCCGCGAGCGAGCTGGCCGCCGCGCCCGTCTCGGCGTGGGTGGCCGATCTCACCGGCGCCGTCGTGCTCGAGGGCAGCGCCGAGCCGACCGGCGAGGGACTGACGCGCGTGGTGCTCCCGAGCGGCGCCGGTGTCTTCAGCGCCGACGCGGCGGGCGGACCGGTCGCGGCGATCGTTCAGCCCTGGGACATCACGCTCGAGACCGCCGGCCGTGCGGTCGCCCCTCCCGGATCGGCGCAGAACCGACTCGAGGTGGAGGTGACGGCGCTGACGGTGCTCGGTCCGCGCGCCCGTGTCGGCCTCGCCGCGCCGGAGCCGCTCACGGCGGACCTGAGCGCCGCATCGGCAGCACGACTCGGACTGGCTCCGGGCCGGCGCATGGTCGCCGTGTGGAAGGCGACCGCGACGCGGCTCGTCGCCCGGTGAAGCTTCAGGGCAGGCCGGCGGCGGGCACGTCGACCTGCGTGGTCAGCAGGAGCGCTTCGCGCACCGGCGCGCGGCTGTGCTCGGCGAAGTCCGGCGCCGCGCACATGAGCAGCGTGCG
>JAABUZ0100001572.1_pt1 | contig 42568 bp, 40 predicted proteins | sample 5562091 | NCBI WGS metagenome assembly JAABUZ01 (sample SAMN12813069, study PRJNA571459) | rock metagenome | isolation source: Antarctica rocks | place: Antarctica: Victoria Land, Linnaeus Terrace sud | collected 2015-12-21
GCACGACCGCCTCTCCGGCGCCTACCGCATGCCCTCCCTGGCCGCCCTTATCACCCAACGCGCGACTGAGGCACGCTCTGCGGGGGCGCTTGCCGCCGCCTAGCCCCCGACTTTTCGATAAGATACGCTACTGTGTATCATACAGTCTCAAGCATGTGGTGGTACTGCGTGGCTGCGCCTGGCGCCGCCTACCATCGCTATCGCCTCATTGGCCATCGTCAACCGGCAAACGCTACCCGTTCACTCGCCTGTCAGCGTCTCCCTGGAGCCTCACCATGGAGGGAGTATTGATGCGCTCGTCTCGCGCCCTGGTTTCGTTGTTCGTCCTTGCCCTGACCGTCGTTCCTGTCGCTCGTCCGCTGACCGGCGCCTCCGCGGCTGCCGCAACCGTTGGAATAGGCTCGGCGTCCCCCTGGGAGCGCGGGCGGCCCGCCCGCCCTGCCCGCCCTGCCCGCCCTGCCCGCCCTGCCCGCCACGTTCGCTACCAGGCGATTGCGACGGAGCACGCGCCTGGGTTGCCGACGCAAGCGGGCGAGCCGCCCGCGCTCCCCGTAAGGCTGCAGGCGTTCCCGATGACAGCGCCCTCCGACGCCGTCCCGCAAGGAACAACGGCTCTCGTTACGGTGACGCTGTGGAGCCTGCCGGGAGGAGTCACGGTCTATGCCTCGCCCTGGCTTGGCTCCGGCGCGACTGTGCTGGCGCGCTTGCCCGGCAACCAGCCGTTGCGCGTCGCCGCGTCCGGCTCCGTTTGGGGCCGCACGCTGCTGTGGGGCAGCGTCCCGGCGTGGGTCCCGCTGGCCTCCCTGCGGGCATACCCCACGAGTTATGGTTATGCGTCGGGCATCCCGCCGCCGGCGCTGCCCACGCCGGTCGCGGACGTGGTCCTGGCGCTACGGGCGCGCCTGTCCCTGCGCGTCCCCGTTTACCTGCGCGCCGCGCCGAGCTTTGCCGCCACGCGCCTGGCGGAACTGCGCGGCAGGATTACCCTGCCGGCCGACTCCTGGGCCGTCGACGGCCTCGGCGCCGCGTGGTACCACGTGCGCGGCCCCGCCGGGGCCGGCTGGATTTACGGCGACGCGGCGACCTTCCGCCCAGGGCTGCCCACTGACGCCGAGACGCCGCTGGCGCCGTTTCGCGGCAAGGGTATGTGGGCCACCTACGGGCTCTTGCAGACCTCGCCGGTCACAGCCGTGGTCGCGGCGGCGCGGGCCGCCGGGCTGACCCACCTCTACGTCGAGGTCGCGCGCTCCAACCGGGGCTTCTACGGCGCCGCCGGGCTGACCGCGCTGCTCCCCGTGGCCCACCGCGCCGGCATCCGCGTGATCGCCTGGGTCTATCCCTTCCTGCGCAACCTGCCCGTCGACGTGGCCACCAGCGTGGCCGCGGCGACCCTCACCGCCCCGACTGGAGATCGCCCCGACGGCTTGGTCGCCGACGTGGAGGAGAACATGGCCGAGCCGGCGGTGCGCGCCTACGGGCAGATCCTGCGCGCCATGCTCGGTCCCGACGAGCCCATGGCCATCGCCACCTACCCGCCGCAGTGGTCCGCCGGCCGCACGTATCCGTTCGCCACGGCGGCGCTCAGTTGGAACGTGATCGTGCCGATGGACTACTGGCATCTCTCTCACCGCGCTTACAGCGCGGCCGAGGTGTACAATTTCGTGTCTCAGGGCGTGCGGAGCATCCGCGCCGCCACGCGCCCCGACCAGCCGGTGGAGGTGCTGGGCCAGATGTTCGACATCCGCCAGAGCGGGGTCAACAGCCCCACCGCCGCCGAGGTGTCCGCCGCCGCCGCCGCCGCGCGTGACAGTCACGCCCTTGGCGTCAGCTACTTCGAGTGGAACCACGCCACGCCCGAGGAGTGGGACGCGCTGACGAGGCTGCCCGCCATGGAGCGGCGGTAGATATGCCTATGGACGCCGACATTGTATACGTGATAGGCGACGCGACCCACCCGCAGGGTCAAGGCCCGCGCGTGATCGTCCACGTCTGCAACGACCTCGGCGGTTGGGGCCGTGGATTCGTGCTGGCCCTGTCCCGGGCCTACCCCGAGCCGGAGCGGCGCTATCGCGCCTGGCACGCGCGGGGCGAAGACGACGGCGCGCCTTTCGCGCTGGGACAGGCCCAGATCGTGCCCCTCGCGCCCGGCCTATGGGTCGCCAATGTGATCGGGCAACACGGCACGCGGCGCGCAGGGAGTGATGGGCCGCCGCCCGTGCGCTACGAGGCGATTCGCCAGGGACTGGCCCGCGTCGCGTCGTTTGCCCGCGCGCACGACGCCTCGGTGCATATGCCGCGCATCGGGACCGGCCTGGCTGGCGGCGAGTGGTTCGAGATCGAGGCCATCGTCCGCGACGAGTTGACGACACATAGCGTGCCGGTGACGGTCTACGATCTGGCACACTGATGGCATAAGCGGGCGCGCGTGATACGTCGCGGACAGGCGTGTCGTGTAGAGGAGTCACGACGATGACGACCGCACAACGGATGACCTTCGACGACCTGATGGCCCGGCCGGATGACGGACAGCTCTACGAGCTTGTCCGAGGGGAGATCATATGCCTGCCACTGCCCGAGACAAACTACGGGTACGTGGAGGCAGCCCTTGTCGAAGCCATCGGACGTTATCTGCATGCCCGTGCCCTCGGTCTGGGTTGGGACGAGAGCCAGGGACTGGCCGCTCGCTCGCGGCTAGTCGGGCGTCAGTTGAGCGGAGAGGCGGGGGTGCGCTTCCGGTTGCCTGATGACCCCGACCAGACGCGTGGGCTCGACGCGGGCTACCTCAGCCCCGAGCAGGTCGCGCGTCTACAAGGTGTGCTGGCCAGCGAGTATATCCGCGAGGCCCCCGTGCTGTGCGTCGAGGTCATCAGTCCCTCGGAAACAGCGGCCTACGTCGATCAAAAAGTTGCCGACTACCTCGCCGCGGGGGCGCGGCAGGTCTGGCTGCTCTATCCGCCGCGACGCGCGGTGCGCGTGTTCTACCCCGACGAGACCTCGCGCACGGTCACGGCGAATGGAACGCTCGACGGCGGCGACATCTTGCCCGGCTTCACAATCGCGCTGTCCGGCATCTTCGAGTAAGCCTTTGTTCTATAACACGACCTCAACCTGCAACTGACGTCGTTATCCACGCAGCGAGCTGACAGATGTACCGACGTGACTGATGAGGGAGGATGGGAGGATACGGGAAGACATGAAAGAATCGACGCGGCGCGTGGTGGACGCTTTGGAGCAGGCGGGCGTTGAGACGCGGGTGGTGGAGTTCGCCGAAAGCACGCGCACGGCCGAGGAGGCCGCCGTGGCGGTGGGCACGACGGTGGGGCGCATCGTCAAGTCGCTCGTCTTCGTGGCCGACGGGCAGCCCATCCTGGCGCTCGTCTCGGGCTCCAACCGGCTCGACACGGCGCGGCTCTCCGCGCACCTGGATCGCACGATCGGACGCGCCAACGCCGACGAGGTGCGCCGGGCCACCGGCTTCGCCATCGGCGGCGTCCCGCCCCTCGGCCATGCGCAGCCGCTGCCCGTCTACATCGACCGGGACCTCGCCGCCTACGATGTGGTCTACGCCGCTGCGGGCACCCCCAATACCGTCTTCCCCATCGCCCCCGCCGACCTGATCCGCGTCACCTCCGGCACGGTCCTCGACCTCGCTGAACGTGGATAACGCCGAGAGCGCGGTTGGGCATCCGACCGGTGTCATGACGTCATGACTAGTGGAGCGACAATGCGTCCGTGGCTATTCGTGGAGCTTGGTGGGTCATCGACCCAGACCACGCAGCGTGATGCGTTCGGGCGTCTCTGGTTCAGCCCCTGCCTCGTCCGTGAGGCAGGGCGACCTGTGGCGCTCGCCTGCCCCGGCCTCATCCGAGACGGCCGCGTGCTCTACGCCACGAACCTGGGCTGGCCCGACGACGCTGACCCGGCGCGGGAGCTTGGACTGGAGAGCGTGGCCATCGTGGAGAACGATGCCGTTGCCGCCGGCCTCGGCGAGTCCGTCCTAAGGTCTGGTGAGTGGCCGCTGCTGGACCTGCTCTATGTGACGCTCGGGACGGGCGTCGGAAGCGCGCAGGTTATCGACGGCGTGGCCAGCGACCTCGACCTGGGACACCGCTACGTGGGCGGGGATGTCTACTGCAGCGGCTGTCGCAACGTGGGCTGCCTCAATGCCTATCTCTGCTCCCAACGCCTACCGGCAACGTTGGGCGCGGATGATCAGGCCTTCGTGGCGCGTATGCTAGCTGGGGCCTTACGGGACATGGCACTCGTCGAGCGCCTGCCGCTGGTGCTGGCGGGCGGCATCGCGCGGCGCTATCCGGCCATCGTCGCGCTCGTGGACGCCCTTATCCCGAACCCGACCGAATCCACGGCCGCGCCCTCCGAGGCCAAGTCGGCGGCCTATGCTGGGTTGGAGCACCTCGCGCGGCGACGATCGACACTGGATTGAGGGATGATGCGGCGCTCTGTTCACGCGCACGCCGGCTAGCGCACGAATGCTCCGGGATTGTGCGACGAGGTCCCTTGGGGCGCGCTCGCCGCGCTGCTCGCCCGTCCCGCCCGTCCGCCTGTCTGCCTGCCCTTCAAAATTTCGTTAGCGCACGGAAGGTCTGGGGTGACTGGGAGCGCGGGCATCCCTCCCACTGAATCCGGGCGGGCAAGATGCCCGCGTTCCCAGTACTTCCGCGCGCCTACAAAACTTCTGGTCGCCAACAGAGTCATGGCCGATGACTTGATCCATCAGCACAACCTTGAGTGAGGTATCATGGCAGACGTATACCGCGACTAGAGAACCACTGATGGAGATCAAAATGGTGCAACACAATGCCGATGAGACGGCAGGGACGGCACAGCATGATGCCGATGAGGCGATACACGCGACACCGCCGGAGGCGCGCGTCGTGCCGGTCGTGGAGACGCTGCACGGGGTCGAGGTCGTCGACCCGTATCGCTGGCTGGAGGACGGCGACGATGCCGAGGTGCGGGTCTGGACCGCCGCCCAGAACGCCTACACGCGCCAGGCGCTGGACCGCCGGCCCGAACACGCCGCGCTGCATCGCCGGCTGGCCGCGTTGATGGCCACAGGCTACGTCCAGGCGCCCGTGCTCAAGGGCGACCGCTACTTCTATACCATGCGCACCGGCGCGCAGAACCAGGCCGTGCTGATGGTCCGCGAGGGCGGCCCGACCGGGCAAGACGGCCGGGACCGCGTGCTGATCGACCCGGCCGGCCTGAGCGAGGACGGCGCCGTCGCGCTGGACTGGTGGTATCCCTCGCCCGACGGCGCTCTGCTGGCCTATGGGCTCAGCGAGGGCGGCGACGAGTGGAGCACTTTATACGTCATGGATGTCGCAAACGGGCAGCATCGCCCCGAGACGATCGCGCGCACCCGCGCCTCCAGCCTGGCGTGGCTGCCCGACGCTTCCGGCTTCTACTACACCCGCTACCCCGCGCCGGGCGCCGTCCCCGCGGGCGAGGAGGCGTACCACCGCGATGTCTACCTGCACCTGCTCGGCTCCGATCCCGCCGCCGACCCGCTGGTCTATGCCGATCCCGACCCGCAGGCCTACCCCTCGGTCGCGCTGTCTCGCGACGGCCGCTACCTCCTGGTCGAGAGCGCCCACGGCTGGAGCAACGTGACGTTGCTGTGGTGCGATCTGCGCGCGCCAACGCCGGACCTCGCGGTGCTGAACGAGGGGCTGGAGGCGCTCTTCGCCGTCGAAGAGGCCGACGGCGTCCTCTATATCCTGACGAACTGGGAGGCGCCGCGCTCCCGCGTGCTGCGCGCGCCGCTGGCCGCGCCGACCCGCGCCAACTGGCGGGAGCTGATCCCCGAGGGGCCGCACACGATGCAGAGCCTCAAGATCGCCGGGCCGCGGCTGGTGGTAGAGACGCTGGAGAACACCGTCTCGCACCTGCGCCTGTTTGACCGCGAGGGCCGCGCTCAGGGCGAGATTCCGCTGCCCGTGGCGGGCACGGTCTATGGTCCCGCCACTAACCACGAGCGGGACGAGACCCTTTTCGCCTTTACCTCGTTTGCGTACCCCGTCACCGCCTATCGCTACGACGGCCCCACGGGGCGGTTAGAGGTCTTCCGGGCGCCCACGGCCCCTCCCGGCGTCGAGCCCGCGCGCGTCCTGGTGCGACAGGTCTGGTACCCGTCCAAAGATGGGACGCCTATCTCTATGTTCGTGGTACACCAGGCGGACCTCGCGCTCGACGGGGCGCGGCCGACCGTACTGACCGGCTACGGCGGCTTCAACATCAGCCGCACCGCCGAGTTCGGCAGCGGGGCCATACACGCCTGGCTCGAGCGCGGCGGCGTCTACGCGCTCCCGAACCTACGCGGCGGCGGCGAGTATGGCGAGGAGTGGCACCGGGCCGGCATGCTGGAGCGCAAGCAGAACGTCTTCGACGACTTCGCCGCGGCAGGCGATTGGCTGGTGGCCAGCGGCTACACCGTGCCGGAGCGCCTGGCCTGCTGGGGCGGGAGCAACGGCGGCCTGCTGGTCGGCGCGGCCGTGACGCAGCGGCCCGACCTGTTCCGCGCCGCCGTCTGCGCCGTGCCATTGCTGGACATGCTGCGCTACCACCTGTTCCAGATCGCGCGGCTATGGATCCCGGAGTACGGCTGCAGCGACGATGCCGAGGCCTTCCGCTGGCTCCACGCCTACTCGCCCTATCACCACGTGGACGATGGAGCGGATATCGCGTATCCTGCCATCCTGCTGATGACGGCGGAGGGCGACAGCCGCGTCGATCCGCTGCACGCCCGCAAGATGGCGGCCCGCCTGCAGGCCCACGCGCGCGCGCACGGGGCCCGTGCGGAGCGCCCCGTCCTGTTGCGCGTGGAGTCGCGGGCCGGACATGGCGTCGGCAAGCCGCTGACCAAGCTCGTCGACGAGCAGACCGACGCCTGGACGTTCGTTGCCTGGCAGCTCGGACTCCCCATGACGTGAGGCCTGCTCCTTCGCGTGGCGTCCTGTCGCGCCGAGTCAGACGGGGTGGTTGGAATCGCCGCCTCCCCCAACAGGCCACGGTCCTCTCCCCCATTTAGGGGATGACTGAAAGTCCTGGCTCCCGTAGGATGGATGTATCTCCTCTCGATTGTCGCGCCCGGCGCCGCATGACGAGCGCGTCGGCGTCCCGTCGATCCGCTTTAGGGCAGGGGTAGAGATAGAGAGCAGACAGATGAGTAGCGCGGGGTAGCGCGGGAGGGTGTTCCAGTGGACCGAGAATACATCGTCGACGACCGTTCGTTCAGCGGCCGTATCCGGCTGCACACCGCGGACCTTGAAGGAGGACCGCGCCTTTCGGGTGATCGGGCGTGGCGATCGCTGCCCTCCGGCTTTATGTACCGGCGACACATCACCGGCCTGGGCGCTGCCACAAGGAGTCAGGTGGCCAGGACTGCCGCCGTGCCGCCCCCCACGGCTCGTCCGGAGCCCGCCGGGCCTGCCGCTATTCCCTCGCTGCAGACCCGGCGCTTGCCGGGCGCCACGCCGGGCGCGCTGTCCGTCTTCCCTCAGACCCCAACACGGACGCGCGGCAACCTATCCGATGACCGGCCGGTGACGGGGACGGGCGAGGCGCGCATCGTCAATTTGGTCGAGCGGCGCCGCCGGGCGACGCTATCGGTCCCTGCCGCCCCGGACGGCAAGAAAGCCGCCATCGACAAGACGGCGCCGCCGGCATCCTGGACGCCCGAATCCCTGTCCGTGACACGGCTGCGGGCGCAACTCCAACTGGCCCATGACGAATTGGCGGCGCTGCGCAACCGAGAGCAGCATCCCGAGCCCCACGGGTTACGGTCGCCGTCTCCGTCTCCATTCGAGCTTGCCCGCCTGGCCCGGGGTGAGGTCATCAGGGCGTTTCTTCCCATTATCGACGATGTGGAGCGCGCGTGCGACGAGTGTTCGCCGCGGCCCAACGAGGACTCAGTCGCCATCCGTCTCCAACGCATCAGCCAGGACCTGCGCGATCTGCTGGAGCGCCAGGGCGTGGAGCGGATCGGATCGTCGCGGGTGTTATTCGATCCTCAGAGGCACGAGGTCGTCGGCTACACCTGTGACCCCGCCGTGCCGTCCCACACCGTCACCGCCGTGCATCGCCCCGGCTACGGGCTACACGGCCGCATCCTCCGCCGAGCGCGGGTGCAGGTCTCCACGACGCACAAAGTCGACTAATACAGTTGGGCGAGTGGGCGTGACCCGCGGCGACAGCCGCAGGGTAGGGAAACAAGCGCTGCTGCGTCGGCCCGTGGGCCGACCAGCGCCCGACCCTGGCCTGCATTATTCGTTAGCGCGCAGAAGGTCTGGCGTGATCTGGGAGCGCGGGCATCTTGCCCGCTGAGTCCGGGCGGGCAAGATGCCCGCGCTCCCAGTACTTCTGCGCGCCTACCATTATTCACGAAGAGACGACGTAGCCGCACATGAACGCGCATAAACGCGGATCAGAACGACTGCCTTGTCGTCCATGCGTCCTTTTGGTTGTCCATGCGCGTGTTATGTGCGTTTATGTGCGGCTCGTTTCCTTCCTGCATAAACCAGGCCAGGCGTGGGGTCGCCGGTCCAGGCGGTGGTGTGCCAGGCGACCGCGGTCGCGGGCTCAGTGCTCTGAAACGACATTAGAGATCGTCGACGGTCTGGACGACGCTCGCGCGGTCGAGCAACTCATTCAAGGTCTCGTGGTCGGCCTCTGCGATGCGCCGCTCCAGGGCCTCGGGCACCGTCTGGAACCGCGCCCGCACGACCCTGCGCAGTGCCTCGCGCGTTCCATTTTCCTCCCCTATGCGTTGCACGCTCGTGATGTATGGCATCGCTCGCTCCTCCTCGTACGCCTGTATCTCTCGCCAAAACGCGGTCTCCTGCTTCTCGGGTAGCGCCAGCAACCAGTCGATGAACCGGAACAGGCTGAGCACCCGCTCCCGGCTGTATCCACGCTCGTATAACCGGCGGGTCAACGTCAACTTGACCTGCTGGCGCCGCGTCGCGCTGCGCCGGGTGTCCTGCGCCGCCAGGTGCGCCAGCACCACCGTCGCGAACGGGTTGTCGCTGGCCTCCAGTTCGTCCCGCCGCGCCCGGTAGTCCGCTAGCTTGACCACCGGCTAGGTGAAGCGCAGCGCGCAGCCCCACAGCGCCGTCGCGTACTCGCTCGGCCGCCAGGTCGCCCGCTCGTCGCCCAGCACCGCCAGGCTGGCCACCTGCCGCGCATAAAGATCGAACAGGCGATAGTAGTACACGAACATGCGCCGGGCGAAGGCGGCCTCCTCCTGGCTCTGCACCTCGACGTGCGCCAGCACCCATTCATCCTCCCCGCCCCGCCGCCAGACCTGCGCCAGCTTGTCGACCACCCGCCGGCCGAGTTCGGCGCCGCGCCTCACCTGCTGCAGCTCCTTGTCCAGGAAGGTGAACCCTCGCGCCCAGTCGATGTCGGCGTGGGCCTCGGGGAAGAAGAGGGCGAAGAAGTCCTCCAGGTACTCCTCCAGGGCCTCTTTCCAGGGACTATCGAAGTCGATCGGCGTCTTTGCCAGCGCAGTGCTCCCTCTCGCTTTATTCCCCGATGCGGACTATTCCCCAGTTGCGGATGTCGCCTTCCTCAAGTATAGCCATCCGGGAAGCGGCTGTCTCTACTGCGCTCCTGTCTTGCAGGGTCTGTGAAAAGAGTCGCTGATGCGACGACGGGAGAGGCAGTTCTGGGGCTATGGGACGCTCGTTACGCTGCCTGCCCGTTCCCATGTTGCGCCCGCGCTCAAGCCAACAATTCATAGACCTTGGCGGACTGGGAGCGCGGGCGGCCCGCCCGCTTCCGCCGCGACCACGTAGGCCGGTGCGCCAACCATCGTGGACGCCAGCTGCGCTCCCAGTAGAACACGACACGAGGCGGGCCGGCTGCCCGCGCTTCCAGTGGGTCGTCGGACAAGTCGTCAGATGCGCGGGCGACCGGAGCGGGACCGACAGCGGACCACGAGGCGGCGAACGTGGCGCTGTGTGACTCATTCGGCGCGTCTGGCGCGCAATAATGGGCGGCCGCGTGACGCGCCTTCGGCCGTCCACGCCTACTCTCGGGCCGTCCATGCCGCCAATGCGGTAGCATGGGGGTATAAGCGAGAGGACAACCATCGGCTCATGGTCGGCCGAAGGTGAGGAGGACGGATGGTCGCGACGGACGCGCGGACGTATCAGAACTATATCGGCGGGAAGTGGGTCGACGGGCGGGACGGCGGCATGATCGAGAACCGCAACCCGGCCAATCCCGCCGACCTCATCGGCCTGTGGCCGCGCTCGACGCCGGCCGATATGGCGGCCGCGGTCGACGCGGCGGTCGAGGCCGCGCCGGGCTGGGCCGGGACCTCGGCCCTGCAACGCGGGTCAATCCTGCTGCGCGCCGCCGCCCTGCTGGAGGAGCGCGCCGAGGAGGTCGCCGCGGCAATGACGCGCGAGGAGGGCAAGACGCTGCGCGAGGCGCGCGGCGAGACCACGCGCGGCGTGGACATCTTGCGCTACTACGCCGGCGAGGGCGCGCAGCCCGTCGGCGAGGTCTACCCCTCGGCCAACACGCGCACCATGCTCTATACGCTGCACGTCCCGCTGGGAGTCGTCGGCATCATCACGCCCTGGAACTTCCCGGTGGCCATCCCGCTCTGGAAGATCGCCCCGGCCCTGGTCTACGGCAACACCGTCGTCTTCAAGCCAGCCGAGCTGACCCCGCTCACGGCCACGCTGCTGGCGCAGATTCTGGAGGAGGCCGGGTTGCCTAAAGGGGTGCTCAACCTAGTGGTCGGCTACGGCTACGAGGTGGGGCCGGCGCTGACCGGCGACGAGCGGGTGACCGGGGTCTCGTTCACCGGCTCCAACCGGGTGGGGCGCGAGATCGGGCGCGCGGTAACGGATCGCGGCGGCAAGGCGCAGCTTGAGCTGGGCGGTAAGAACCCGGTGGTGGTGCTGGCCGACGCGGACCTGGACCAGGCGGCGGCGCTGACGGTGCAGGGGGCCATGATGTCCGCCGGGCAGAAATGCACCGCCACCAGCAGGGCCATCGTGGAACGGGCGGTCCTGGAGCCGTTCGCACGCAAGGTCGCGGAGCGCGTCCGGGCGCTGGTGGTGGGCGACGGCATGGACGAGCGCACGCAGGTCAGCCCGTTGGTGTCGGCGGCGCAACGCGATAAGGTCGTGGAGTACCTCGACCTGGCGCGGCGCGAGGGCGTCGAGACGCTGGCCGGCGGGGAGGCGCTGGAGGCGTTGGAGTACCGCGGCGGCTACTTCGTGCAGCCGACGGTCTACGCCAACGTACAGCCCGCCAGCCGCCTGGCGCAGGAGGAAATCTTCGGGCCGGTGGTGGGGATCATCCCGGCGCGCGACTACGACGAGGCCGTCGCGCTGGCCAACGGGGTGCGCTTCGGGCTCTCGGCCTCGGTCTTCACGCGCGACATTGCCAAAGGGCTGCGCTTCACGCGGGACATCCAGGCGGGCATCGTCCACGTCAACGGCGAGACGGCCGGGGCGGAGCCGCAGGTCCCCTTCGGGGGCATGAAGGGCTCCTCGTCCTACTCGCGTGAGCAGGGCAAGGCGGCGGAGCACTTCTTCACGCAAATCAAGACGGTCTACTTCGACGAGCCCGCCACCCCTGCTCCGGCCGCCCCGTTCCCCGTCGCCACCGACCCCGCCACGATGGAGCGCGAGGCCTCGGAGTAGGAGCGTCCTCCCCGTTGTAGCAACTGAATGACCCGCACGACCGAGAACGCCACGGCCTGCCGCGGTCGACGTTACGTGCCGCGCAACTGGTCCAATTGACGCCGTAGTGCGGCCAGGTCCGCGTCCTTGCGCGCCAGGTCCGCGTCCTTGCGCGCCAGGCCCGCGTCCTTGCGCGCCAGGTCCGCGTCCTTGCGCGCCAGGTCCGCGTCCTTGCGCGCCAGTTCCCGCTGGACCTCACCCTCGCGCAGGATGCGACGCCCGTCCCGCATGTAGACGGTGGCCCACACCCCTTCGAGGCCAATCGCCACGTCGATCTGCTCGCTATACCAGCGCCCGTCCGCCCGCGGCGCCCACGGGCGGTACACCCCACCGTCCAGCCGCCAGCCGCGCCCGTCGCCCCCCGTGAACTCCCCGGTCGTATCGAGCGCCAGGTACTCCCGCACCCCGGCTCGCGCGTACAGGTAGCCCTTGCCCTCGTCCAGGTTGAGGTCCACGGCCTGCGTGGCGTGGCTGAGCACCTCGACGATCAGCACGGGCGGCCCATCCGTCTCGATGCGGAACGACCCCTGACCCGGAGGCATCGCCCGGGGATAGACGAACACGTCCGGATAGGTTTTGATGGGAGTACCGTTCTTGCGCCGGCAGCCCAGCAGCAGCAGTTGCGGGATCGCCTCCCAGGGGACGGGTTGTCCCAAAGGGGCCGACATGCGCGCCGCCTCATTGATGCCCCAGCGCAGGTTGATAATCGTCGATTGGTGCAGGTTGGTCCCCAACACGCTCTCCTCGGTGTCGTCGGGCGGCCACACCTCCGCGGGGGGGACCGCCTGCGGGTAGATTTGCGTCTCGCTCGCCATCGTCATGCCTCCTGCCCCTACTATACCGCACAGCGGCCGGCCGCCCTGATAGGACAGCCGGCCGCTGTGCGCTCGTGGCCACATGCGTAACCTCCGGCTCGACCTCGACCACCAGCGGCGCCGTCGCCGCGACCGTGACCGCCAGCAGGCCGCGCTCGGGCAGCGAGGCAGTCACCACGGTGCGCGTCCTTTAGAGGATGTCCCGCGCGGCACCAGGCGCGCCACGCGGTGGCCCTCGCGGTCGCGGCCGACCACACAGTGCGTGACGATGCGCACGATGCTCCTCACACCCACGTTCAGCCGCGCTGAGGCGCCGGCCGCGCTCTCCGCTCCAGCAGGTAGTAGCGCTCGACCACGTAGCCGCGCAGGCCAGCGAGGTCGTCGGCGTCCATGCGGAAGGGACGGGGCCCAGCAAGGCCGAGCAAGGCCATCAACAGACGGTCGGGCAGGCGGATAGGACCGCTGCGAAACTGCCAGCAGAGCCGCTGCAGCGTGTTCTGGTCGACGTTGGCCTGCTCAAAGAGCAACAGCGAACCGTAGATCGCGGCCGAGCGTCCGGCGTGCAGGACGCGGTGGCACAGGGCGCAGACCGTTTCCAGGTTATGCTCGCGGTCGTCGCGGCTATTGCCGCTGATGTGGTTGACCTCAAGCCCGCGCCCCTGGTGGTGGTCGCAGTAGACGCAGCGGTGACCGTCGCGCTCCAGGATGCGTTCCCGCGTGCGACGCCAGCCCGCGCTCGCCAGCAGTGAGCGATCCGCGCCTGAGCGCCATAAGCCGGGCGGGATAAACGCCGGCGCTAGCGGCTTGAGCGGTCTCGTCGGCTCCGGCAGACTCTCCAGCGCCTCGGCCAGCGTCGGCGTCTCTTGTACTCCGCGAGAGCCTACTGCCCGCTTTCTCTCACTCGTCACTCGTCACTCGTCGATCCAGCGCGCGATTAGGCGCCAGGAGCCGCCGCCGGCGCGTTCGGCGCCGACCAGAAGCGGCTGCTCGCCGCCCTCGACGCTGTAGCGTGTGACGTTACGGCGGAAGGTCGTCTCGCCGCCGACGCGCTTGAGCAGCGCCAGCTTTGCCACGCGGTTCACCGTCTTGGTGTTCTCGCGGCCAGCAGCGGTGATGTCCGTCTCCTGACCGTCGAACTGCCCCAGGATCGTATCGATGCGCTCACGCGTCTCCGTATCCATTGGCCTCAGTGTACCGCTTTACGTCTCGTCTTTACGTCTCGTCGACCGAGACATCTTCCCCGCCTTCCGAGATGCGCGTGCCCGTCGTACCGGGATTCAGGGACGGGTTGTTGCCGGGCACATCGGGCAGCGCGTCGGGAACAGACGTCGTGCCCCCACCCGCCGTGTTGTCCCGCGTTTCGATGACATCGCTGTCAGGCATGTTGTAGACGGTACGGCCCATTGCATCGTCCTGATTCGTACCGGTATTGGAAATGATGGGATCTCTATCGCTCATACGTCTGTCCTTCCACGGTCACGGCTATTACTCGAAACATGAAGGGGCGGCGCCTTCAACTGATGTCGGTCGCAAGGGACATGCCAGAAGTAGGAGGGGGAAACATGAACAGCGATGTCAAACACACCGACCAATTCATCGCGGGCCTTAACCACATGACTTTCTCGGTCTCGGACCTGGAGCGGTCAATTGCGTTCTACCAGCAAGTGTTTGGAGCGATCCTTCTCTTGAGGACGGGCAGCATCGCGCACTTCAACCTTGCCGGACTGTGGCTTGTCCTGAATGAGGAGCCAGACATTCTGCGGACCGACACGCGTCGCTCCTATACCCATGTGGCCTTTACCGTCGCCGAGTCCGATATCAACGCTCTGATTGAACGGCTACGGGCACAGGGAGTTGAGGCCGTACCAGGACGCGCGCGAGATGCCCGTGAGGGTGTCTCGCTCTATATCCGCGACCCCGATGGCCACATGTTCGAGTTCCACACGGGAGATCGAGAGAGCCGTTTAGGGTTTCATCGCGAGACGATACGCAACGAGGTTACGGCGGGTGGTGACGCCCCTATTTGACGAAGCCGGCCGGATGCATGTATAGTCTACTTAGTGGCGGTTACGACGACCGATCACATGCACCTTGTACAAGTGAAGATGGCGCTCTTATCCAGAGAGGCGGAGGGACCGGCCCGATGAAGCCTCGGCAACCAGCAGTTCGCGCTGCAAGGGTGCCAAATCCGGCAGATCTATTCTGGAAGATGAGAGTCGCGAATAGGCCACCTCGCCGGTACTATGTTGCGACCTCCTGTACGTCTCGTACAAGAGGTTTTTTTGTACCCGGTAGCGCCCTAGCCGCGTACCCCTCATCGACCGCTCGACGAGGGGTTTTTTGTTGTCCCGCGCTTCCACATAGGGACGCAACCAGACCGCTCCAACGTTGTTCACGCTTCACGCCGCTCTCTGAAAGAGGCGGCGACAAGACGATGGTAGGGAGGGTACAACAGATGGTCACGCTGACCGACACCGCAAGTACCACGACGACGACCACGCGCGACGCTCAATCGACGACGCTATCGCGACGCATCTACGCCACCGGCCTGCGCTGCCGCGTGTGTGGCGAGGGCTACCCGCTCGACCCCGTTCACGTCTGTGAGCGATGCTTCGGCCCGCTCGGCGTGGTCTACGACGACGCGGCCCTGGCGCGCGATGTGACGCGCGAGACGATCGCCGCCGGCCCCGCGACGCTGTGGCGCTACCGGGCGCTGCTGCCCATCGCCACGGAACACCCCGTCGATCTGGGCGCTGGCTGGACGCCGCTGCTGCACGCCAGACGCCTCGGCGCGCTGCTCGGTCTCGAGCGCCTCTATATCAAGAACGACTGCGTCAACCCCACCTACTCGTTCAAGGACCGCGTGGTCGCCGTTGCGGTCAACCGGGCCATCGAGCTAGGCATGGACACTATCGCCTGCGCCTCCACCGGCAACCTGGCCCCGGCCGTGGCCGCGGCGGCCGCCGTGGCCGGCCTGCGCTGCTACGTGTTCGTGCCCGAGGGACTGGAGCCGGCCAAGCTGATCAACGCCGCGGTCTACGGTCCCACCGCCGTGGTGCAGGTCAAGGGCAACTACGACGCGGTCAACCGCCTCTGCGCCGAGCTGGCCGACACCTACAATTGGGGCTTCGTCAACGTCAACCTGCGCCCCTACTACGCCGAGGGCTCCAAGACGCTGGGCTTCGAGGCCTGCGAGCAGTTGGGCTGGCAGGCGCCCGACCACATCGTGGCGCCCATCGCCTCGGGCGCGTTGATGGTCAAGATCGCGCGCGGCATCGAGCAACTCGCCGACGTGGGCCTGATCTCCCGGCCGCGCACGCGCTACTCCGGCGCCCAGGCGGCCGGCTGCGCCCCGGTGGCCAACGCTTTTGCCGCCCACACCGAGGACGTGCGGCCGGTGCGGCCGGACACAATCGCCCGCTCGCTGGCCATCGGCAACCCCGCCGACGGCCCCTTCGCTGTGCGCCTGGCCCGCCAGAGCGGCGGCATCATCGGCGCGGCGACCGACCCCGAGATCGTGGAGGGCATCGGCCTGCTGGCGCGCACCGAGGGCGTCTTCGCCGAGACGGCGGGCGGCGTCACCATCGCGGTGCTCAAGCAGTTGGCCGCGCAGGGCCTGTTCCGCTCCGACGAGACCGTGGTAGCCTACATCACGGGCAATGGGCTCAAAACCCCCGACGCCGTCGCCGGCTCGCTGCCCGCACCCACGCAGATCAGCGCGAGCGTCGAGGACTTCGAGGAAACCGTGCTGGGGACGGGGGCCTGCGACTGAAGTCGCATGGCAGGGACCGGACACTAAAGTGTCTGCTGGGCCAAATCGCACTGTGAGACAGCAGCATGACTGGCAGCCTACAAACAACATCCCCCAAGCGACTTTAGTCGCCGTCACCCTGCCATGCGACTTTAGTCGCAGGCCGCGCCCAACTACTAGCCACTAATCATTTGAGAAGGAGTTCACCATGGCAGCGACGACGACCACGAGCGTGCGTGTCCCCAGTGCCCTGCGCAGCCTTATCGGCGGCCAGTCCCGCGTCACCGTGGAGGGTAACACCGTGGGCGAGGCCCTGGACAATCTGGAGGCGCAGTATCCCGCCCTGCACGGCCGCCTGCGCGCGGACGACGGCAATCTGGCCCGCTTCGTCAATATCTTCGTCGGCGGCGAGGACGTGCGTCTCCTCGACGGCCTCAATACCCCCCTCGACGGCGCGGAGCTCTCCATCGTCCCGGCCGTCGCCGGCGGCGCGGCGTAAGTTGCTATGGTCGCGGCGGTTGTGTTCGATATGGACGGCGTGCTGATCGAGTCCGAGGAGACGTGGAGCCGCGTGCGCGGCGCGGTCGTGGCGCGCCACGGCGGGACCTGGACCGAGCAGGACCAGCGCAACGTGATGGGCGACAACTCGCGGCAGTGGTCGGCCTATATCCGGCGCACCTGGCGCCTGCCCATCGACGAGGACGACATCTTCCGCGAGGTGCTGGCCACCATGATCGCCTCTTATGAACAAGAGTTGACCGTGCTGCCGGGCGCGGTCGAGGCAGTGACGGAGTTGCGGGCGCGCTATCCCCTGGCCGTGGCCTCGTCATCGCCGCGCGCGTTGATCGCGACCGCGTTGCGCTTGATTGGACTGGCCGACGCCTTCACGGCAGTCGTCTCCTCGGACGACGTGTCGCACGGCAAACCCGCTCCCGACGTCTACCTGCTGGCCGCCGAGAAACTGGGCGTCGCGGCGACCGACTGCGCGGCCATCGAAGACTCCACCAACGGCATCCGCTCCGCCGTTGCCGCCGGCATGGCCACGATCGCCGTGCCTAACCGCATCTATCCCCCACCCGCCGACGTCCTCGCCCAGGCGCGAGTGGTCCTGTCCAGCCTGCTCGACCTCACGCCGGAGACCATCGCGCAACTGGCCTAACATCCCTATCGGGCGCACCGGCCGTTCATCATGCGAGAGGAACTGGAACGGCGCGCGCAGCGGTACCAATGGAGAGTCGAAGACGAGGCAGCCCTCGCCTTGACCGCGTCGGTGGCTGCCGATGACGCCTTACCAGACGACCTGGTAGCGGCTATCGCTACCCTCTCGACGCTCGACGACGAAGCCCTCCAGCGGGTTAGTAGGAGCCAGCCAACTGTTGAAGATGGCATCTTGCTCGACGCGCTTATTGACAAGCGCCGCCGTGGGCTCATCGCACCTGATGAGCGTTGCTGGCTGCGCTGGTCGATCGGCACGATCGAGTGATGCTGCTGCGGGCCGGGGCCGGGGCCGGGGCCGGGGCCGGGGCCGAGGCCGGGGCCGAGGCCGAGGCCGAGGCCGAGGCGCTGCTGCACGAGCGCGGGGTCGATGTGCGGGAGAGAGTCACGTGGGCCTGAAGTGGTCGGCGTTGATGTCGATATAGCGCCGCCACTGCGTCGGGACCTCGTCGGCGGCGAAGATCGCGCCGACCGGGCATTCGGACACGCACGCGCCACAGTCGATGCAAACGTCGGGGTCGATGTAGAACTGCGGATCGTCCTCGGTCGCATGGATACAATCGACCGGGCAGACGGCGACGCAACTCGCGTCCTTCACGCCGATGCATGGTTCCGTGATGACAAATGCCATGATGCTTCTCCTCCCGCTGATCTATCGGTGATAATAGGCGCCGTCCGTCGCGACGCAACGTCCGGCAAGCGCCGATCACGCGGCATCGCCGCCCGTGCGATGCGCCATGTCGCCGGATGACGCCCGTCTGCCGCTTACCTTGCAGTCTCGGCGATGGATGGGGCGTGGACCAGGAAGGACCGACAGGATAACCCACATATCCGGGTCGATATGTGGGTTGCGTACATTGGATGACCGCGGCCTCGCCGGACGGTCGTGCTACCATAGGGGTGAGGCAGGGCGAAACGGCGCGGTCAGGAACAACGGACGGTAGGTGGTATGGGCACGACGAGCAGCGGCGCGGTGATGACGCCTGCCACCTTTGGAACCTCGCGACGATGACACCTCCCACATCTACATTCGCAACCTTGCTGCGACGCCACCGACGGGCCGCCTCCCTGACGCAGGAGGAGTTGGCTGCCAGGGCAGGCATCAGCGCGCGAACTGTCGCCGACCTCGAACGCGGCGTCAATCTCACTCCTCGCCGCGACACGTTAGAGTTGCTGATCCAGGCATTGGCATTGGCGGACCCCGACCGCGCCGCCCTGAAAATGGCGGCGCGGCGGGCGCCGTCCCCTGCCCGTCCGATGCCGGGCCAGCGTCGCACCAACCTCCCCGCATCGCTGACGGGCTTCATCGGCCGCACAGGGGAGCAGGCCCTGCTGCGCCAGGCGCTGGCCGCCGCGCACCTGGTCACGGTGACGGGCATGGGCGGGTGCGGCAAGACCCGGCTGGCATTACGGGTCACGGAAGACGCGCTGCCCGACTACCCGGATGGCGTCTGGCTGGCCGACCTCTCAGCGCTGGCCGACCCGCTCCTGGTCACGGGTGTCGTGGCCGGCGTCCTGGGCGTGCGGGACACCGGTCAGCACACCCTGCTGAACGCGCTCACGGCATCGCTGCGCCCGAAGGGTCTCCTGCTGGTGCTAGACAACTGCGAGCACCTCGCCGACAGTTGCGGGGCGCTCACCCTGGCTATCCTGCAGGCCTGCCCGCGGGTGCGCGTCCTGGCGACCAGCCGCGAGCCGCTCGGCGTTGCCGGCGAGCATATCCTGACGCTCCTGCCGCTCGCGCTGCCGTCTCATGCCGCTCAACCTGACGACGTGCAACGCTCGGACGCGGCGCGCCTGTTCGTGGAGCGAGCGCGGGCCGTGCGGCCGGGGTTCGCGCTGACCGGGCACAATGCCGCGATCGTCGCGGCATTGTGCCGGCGGCTGGACGGCATCCCGCTGGCGCTGGAGTTGGCCGCGGCCCGGCTCGCCGCACTTTCGATCGAAGACCTGGCCGCGCGCCTGGACGACGGGTTCGGCCTGCTCGGCGGCGCCAATCGCGCGGGGCCGCCGCGCCAGCAGACGCTCCGCGCCACCCTCGACTGGAGCCACCGCCTGCTGGACGAGCCCGAGCGCGCCGTCCTGCGCCGCCTCTCCGTATTCGCCGGCGGCTGGACCCTCGACGCGGCCGAGGCCGTGGGCGCCGGCGCGGAGGCGCGCCGCACGGACGTGGCAGGCCCGCTGTGCCGGCTCGTCGACAAATCGCTGGTGCTGGCCGAGGATGTCGCGGGTATGGGCGGAGAGCGACGATACCGGCTGCTGGAGACGGTACGGCAGTACGCGGGCGAGCATCTGCTGGCAAGCGGCGAGGCAGCGGCCGTGCGCCAACGTCATCGCGCCTGGTATCTGGCCCTGGCCGAGCAGGCGGAGCCGCACCTCACGGGGCCGACGCAGGACCGCTGGCTCGACCTGCTGGAGACTGAGCACGACAACCTGCGCACGGCATTGGCGCGCCACGCCGACGACACGAACGACGCCGCCGCGCGCGTGCGCCTGGCCGCGGCCCTATGGCGCTTCTGGCTGCGCCGGAACCACCGCTCGGAGGGGCGACGATGGCTGACCGGCGTGCGCGCCGACGCCGGCGCGACGGCTCTGCGGGCGCGCGTGCTGTTCGGGCGCAGTGTCCTGGCCTGGAGCCTGCGTGACGCGAGCCAGGCGACCGTCATGGTGTTGAAAGCCCTCTCCCTCTATCGCGGCCTGCACGACCGGAAGGGCCGCGCCGACGCGCTCGGCGTCCTGGGCGAGATAGCGCAGTGGAACGGGGATGGCATCCGCGCACAGGAGTTGTTCGGACAGAGCCTCACCCTGAGACAGGCGCTCGGCGATGCGCGGGGCACAGCCCTGGCGCTCCGTGCCCTGGGCGTCCTGGCCTATGAAGGAAGCGACTATGTCAGGGGGCGTGCCTTGATCGAAGAGGCGTTGTACGTCTATCAGCGCCTCGGCGACGGCCGCAACATCGGACTGTCGTTGTACCACCTCGCGCTCATCGCGGGCGACCAGGAGCAGTATGAGAGGGCGGAACACCTGTGCGCCCAGAGCACTACCCTGTTCGAGAGAGCTGGCGACACGGAGATGCTCGTCTTCTCCCATCTGGCGCAGGGAAACCTGGCGCGTGACCGGGGCGATCTGCCGCGAGCGGCCAGGCTATACGACGAGGCGTGCGCATATAGCCGCGACCTGGAGGAGCCGCTGTACAGCCTGTCCGCCATCCTCTTCGCACAGGGACACCTCGCCCGCCTACGCGGCGCCTATGACGAGGCGACGACGCTGCTGGAGCAGAGTCGCGCGTACGCGGACGAGCGCGGGTCGTCGAGGAGCCGCGCCCATGTCCGCGACGAACTGGGGACAGTTGCCCTCCTCCAGGGGGATACACCTCGCGCGGCCATGTTGTACGCCGAGAGCCCGACCTTGGCCGTCGCAAGGGAGGATTGGTCAAGGTTATCGTCGTACAAGGTCAGGCCAGTCGCGCCACGCGACTGTTAGAGTGCGCAGCTACTCGCCGGGCAACAATAGGGACTCAATCGTTTATCTTGGCACACAACTCCTAGGGCGCCCCGCCCATCTCAGCTATTATATATATAAGGATAATGACTGTTACCATAAGAGGTGTAAGAATGGAACGACAAGAGGGTATCGAGCCTATCGTCCGGTCTCCGGCAAATGTTGGGGGCCAGCAGGCACGCATCGACTTCCTCATCCTGGCTGATCGGGCCGATGTTGCCAACGGTAAGCTCTTCTTAATGGGTGGGGTGGTTGACACATTCCTCGTCCAGGCGTTTCCGGCACAGATTACCTTCGGTGTCGCCCTAGCCATCGAAGTGCCTTGGAATGCCACCAACGACTCGTTGAATATTCGCGTGGCTTTCCAGGATGAGGACGGCGGGGAGCTCGCGGCCATCGACTGGCCGATTGTTGTAGGGCGGCCACCGCATCTCAGAGTCGGCGATGTTCAACGTGTTCCTCTTGCACTTCAATCTCTCATGCTGACTGTTCCCGCGGATGGACTTTATGTTGCTTCAGCAGCACTGAACGGCAGAGAGGAGGCCCGCGTTTCGTTCAGAGTTCGACCCGTTGGACTCTGACCATGAACGGCTCACCGCGTGTGCGTTATACTGATCATGCGAAGGACCAAATGCGTGAGCGGGGTTATGAGCAATCAGATATCGATCGCGTGATTCAGTCTCCTGACACAACTTATGTAGGAGTAGACGGAAAGCGCAATATGCATGGCACCACTTCTACGGGTCGGGTACGGGTTGTGCTCGTTCCTAAAGAGGACTACGTACTCGTTATCACCGTCGTTCGCCTGGCATAACTGGCATAAGGAGGGAGGAAGTGCCTCATGGATGTGCAGATAAAGCACGATCCAGAAGCAGATGCTCTGTATCTCAGGCTGCTTGATGAGCCGTCGGTGTCAACGGAAACAATCGACGACTCTCGGTTCATCGACTTCACAGCATCAGGTCGTGTCAAGGGTGTGGAGTTTCTCGACGTTAGTAGAGGGATGCGCGTAGTAGGCCTTCCTTTTGTTGATAGCGCTGCCCTTGTAGCGGAACTGCGCCGCGCAGGATTCAGGATCATCGATGGAGTGTCCCTAACCGGGCAGGCATCCTTGCCGAGTTCGACAGCTTATGCTCCACGTATGGTAGAATCGCAGCCACGGCTAACGACAATGCAGGGCACAGTCTATGTTCCCCCCAAAACAGTCACGCGTAGTATCACGGAATTCAAGCCTACGCCGTCCGGCTCTGTCACAATTAGCGTACAATCCTGAGGTGCAAGACCGCGCACCCGCACCTATCGACGGGCACGGCGCGCATCAATGGGAAAGGGTGATCCGCTGTCGAGGCGCGCATTAGTCGCGCGCGGAGGCTTCGTAGGGGACGGATGGCGTGTCGGGCTCGGTCGCGTCGGTGAATCACAAGGGTGATCGCCGCCTATTCCGCTGGAAGCCCGCTGACACAACGGACTTGCTTTCTAAGGAATGGATGGCCGGCGTGTTCAGCGCCGATCTCCGTGGCGACGCAACTCAGGCCGAACTCCTCGCATCAAGCAATGCAGGCCCAGAAGGCCTGTATGAACTTGTTAAGATTTCGCTGTCACTGACGATTTGAGCATTGCCGCATTGTTTGACGGTTACGAGAAGGGCAGGCAGTGCAGCCAACAATTGCGGATATGTGGCGCATCAGCACAATTCCTCGGCGAAGGATGGTGGCCTTTACGCACACGCCCTGAACCCGACTTTGGACGCCGAACGCTGCGATTCCTGGAGAGATCGGGGATTGTTAGTTCACTACCCATTCGTCCCTCGTGACTCACGCCTTCGCCGCCACCTCGGCCAGAACGCGCTCGATGAAGGACTGCACCGGCAGGACGCCGACACGTCTGTGCCGCAAGGCGGCGCGCCGCTCGACGACCGGCTCGCGGCCTTCTTCGGGCGCGACCCGCGCTGATCGCGCGTCGCTCCCACGGGGCTGGTTCGGCGACAGGTGGTATGTGAGAACTCACACATAGAGCGGTACGTACCGCTCGTCCAAAAGGGTGACCGTGCGCGCTCCCTCCTCGCGCGCCCATGCACTGTCGCGGAGGGCAAGACCGCGGGCGGTGAGCGAGGCCTCGACGGCAGCGATGAGGTCCCGGTAGGAGACCATACCGCCGCCGGCCTCGTCGAGCCCGACCGCCCGCTCCCGGAGCGCCACGGCCAGCAGGCCCTGCTCCCGTGGAGGGAGCCTCAACAGGCGACTGAGGCGCCAGGGCGCCCAGTGCAGCGGCACGGAGCACTGGAAGATGGCCCCGTAGCGACGACGTACCTGCGCCAGGCCCACCAGCTTGCGAGGCCTGCGCCCGCGCACCGTCACCTCGAACGGAGAGAGGCCGCCGAAGCAGGTCGCGCGGGCCAGCGCCGCCTCCTCGCCCTCCTCGCGGGCGCTGGCCCGCGCCTCGTCGATGGAGACCAGCGCGGCGTCGACGCCGAGGCCGCGCAGCGCGGCGGTCCAGACCTCGCCGAGCCAGCGGTAGCTCAGCGTCAGGTCGTTCAGCAGCAGGGGGTCGCCGCGCGGCAGCGCCACGTCGAACCCTAGCGTCTGGGGGTCGGAGAGGATCACGTTGCCGCCCGCCGCCCGCCGGATCAGCGCGATCCCGGCGTCATGAGCTGCCGCGATGTCGATGGTGGACAGTTTCTGGCTGGCCCCTAGCAGCAGCGCCTCGTCCGAGGCGATATACCAGCGGACGGCGGGCTGCCCGCTCGCCGCCACGCCCTCCAACAGCGCCTCGGCGCTGGCCAATATCTCGCCGGCAGCGCCGCCATGCCAGGGCAGCCGGCGCCATGATCTCGTCGGGGCATTAGTCATTAGTCATTGGGTACGTGCTTCTAGCTACTAATAACTACCGTCCGGTCCACGCGCTCGATGGAGCGGGCGCGGCCGGTGGAGGGGTCGATGTCGGCCAGCACGGCGTTGAAAGCGACGGTGGTGTCTTTGGCCGTGTCCGCGCGCTGCGGCAGGGCGCTGAGGTAGCGCTCCACCACGGGCGCTATCTCCACGCCGATCACGGAGTGGGCCGGACCGACCATGCCCACATCGGTGACGTAGGCCGTGCCCCCGGGCAGCACCTGGGCGTCTGCCGTGGGCACGTGGGTGTGCGTGCCGACCACCAGGCTGGCGCGACCGTCCAGGTGGAAGCCCAGGGCGCGCTTCTCGCTGGTGGCCTCGGCATGGAAGTCGACGATGACGACCGACGCCCGCCCCGCGTACTCCAACAGCGCCGCGTCGAGGGCACGGAAGGGATCGTCCAGCGGGGCCATGAAGACGCGGCCCAGCGCGTTGGCCAGCAGCACGGGCGTCTCGCGCACCGTATAGAGGGTTGCGCCGCGTCCGGGCGCCCCCGGCGGGAAGTTGAGCGGGCGCAGCACGCGGTCCGTCGTCGGCAGGTAGGTCAGCGCCTCGCGCTGATGCCAGACGTGATTGCCCGTGGTGATGAGGTCCACGCCGGCGGCGAAGAGTTCGCCGGCCGTGGTCCTGGTGATGCCCGCGCCGCCGGCGCTGTTCTCCCCGTTGGCGACGACGAGGTCGAGCGCCAGGTCGCGGCGCAGGCCCGGGACGACCGCGGCGACGCCGCGGCGGCCGGGCTTAGCCACGACGTCGCCGATAAAGAGGACGCGCACCGGCGGCCGCTTACTTCGCGATCTCGACGACGCGCTTCTCGCGGATGACCGTCACGCGGATCTGGCCGGGGTAGTCCAGGTTCTCCTCGATGCGCCGGGCCACGTCGCGGGCCACACGCAGCGAGTTGAGGTCGTCGACCTCGTCGGGCTTGACGGCGATGCGCAACTCGCGGCCGGCCTGGATGGCATAAGACCGCTCCACGCCGGGGAACGAGTTGGCAATCTCCTCCAGCGCCTCCAGGCGCTTGATATAGGTGCTGACCGTCTCGCGGCGCGCGCCCGGCCGGGCGGCCGAGATGGCGTCTCCGGCGGCGACGATGAAGTCCTCGATGGTAGTGGGCTCGACCTCGCCGTGGTGGGCGGCAACGGTATGCACTACGCGGTCGCTCTTGCCCAGGCGCTTGCAGATATCGGCCCCGATCAGGGCGTGCGGCCCCTCCACCTCGTGATCGACCGCCTTGCCGATGTCGTGCAGCAGCCCGCCCTCGCGGGCCACCTGCACGTTGGCGCCCATCTCCGCCGCCATGGTGGCGCAGAGGTACGAGACCTCGACGGAGTGGTGCAGCACGTTCTGGCCGTAGCTGGTGCGGAACTTGAGCCGGCCCATCAACTTGACCAGGTCGCTGTGCAGGCCGTGGACGCCCGCGTCGAAGGCCGCGCGCTCGCCCGCCTCGCGGATGGCCTGCTCGACCTCCTTGCGCGCCTTCTCCACCACCTCCTCGATGCGCGCGGGGTGGATGCGCCCATCAAGCAGCAGCTTGCCCAGCGCCACGCGCGCCACCTCGCGGCGCACGGGGTCGAACGAGGAGAGGATGACCGCCTCGGGGGTGTCGTCGATGATCAGGTCGACCCCGGTGGCCGCTTCGAGGGCGCGGATGTTGCGCCCTTCCTTGCCGATGATGCGGCCCTTCATCTCCTCGTTGGGCAGGTTGACCACCGAGACGGTCGTTTCGGCGACCACGTCGGCGGCGCAGCGCTGGATGGCCATACCCACGATCTTCTGCGCGCGCATGTCGGCCTCGGCCTTGATCTGCGCCTCCAGGTCGCGCACCCGGCGCTCCACGTCGGCCTTGACCTCGACCTCGACCTGCGAGATGAGCATGCCCTTGGCGTCGTCGCGGCTCAGTTCGGCGATGCGCTCCAGCGTCGTGGCCTGCTGCGCCCGCAGCGCGTCGGCCTGCTCGCGCAGCTCGTCGAGCTTCTGCTCCTTCTGCGACACCTGGCGCTCCTTGCGCTCCAGGTTCTCGGTCTTGCGGTCGAGGGTTTCCTCTTTCCCGATCACGCGCTTCTCCTGCCGCTGCAGGTCGGCGCGCTGCTCCCTATTCTCGGCTTCGGCCGCGTTGCGGATCTTAAGGGCCTGATCTTTAGCCTCGAGCAGGATCTCTTTCTCTTTGGCCTGCGCCTCCAGCATCATTTTCTGCGCCATGCTCGCGGACGAGCGCATGCGTTGCTGAGCCAGGAACAGCGCGACGGCGTAGCCGACGCCCACGCCGACCACGAGGACGACAAGGGGGATGACGATTTGCATAGGATATCTCCAGGGACCCGACGCCCTGACGGCGCCGGACGGGACGGAACACGCCCGCGGGGCACGAGGCCCGCGGACACGTCAAACAAAACAATAGAGGGCTATTCTTATCGTCTTGCCGCGGCGGCCGAGCCGCGCGGGTACACAGACGAGTAGAACTTGCCTACCCTACTATAAGAGGGGAACCATGACGTGTCAACACGAGTAGTCAGTGACTGGTGACGAGTGACGAGAAACGTCTAGTCACTAGTCACTAACCACTAACCACTAACCACTCATCGTTGGCAACTCCGCCGGGATGGCCATGCGGGCGGCGGCGACGATGGAGTCGGCGCCGCCGTAGTAGACGTCGAGCGTGTCGCCGTCGCGGCGGTCGGTCGCGGTGGGGAAAACCACGCCGGGCACGATGCCCTCCAACTCGTTCGGCAGCAGCGGCTCCAGGATGGGGCGCGGCGAGCGGTAGAGCACCCTGGTGGGGTCCTCCAGGTCGAGCACGGCCGCGCCCGCGCAGTAGCGCACCTTCTTGCCCGTCGGACCCTCATGTCCCGAGACGCCGTGGTAGAGGAAGAGCCAGCCGTAGGGCAGGCGTACCGGCGGGGCGCCGCCACCGATCTTGAGCTGCTCCCACTCGGCCCGCGGCTCCATCAGCAGTTGGTGCTGCGACACCCTTGTCAGGCGCGCAACGTCGGCCGTGGCCGCGCCCAGGGGGATGAACGAGATCCAGATGTTCTCCAGGTGCTCCGCGCCGCTCGGCGGGGACGTGAGCGTTGCTCCCTCCGTGTAGCGGTGGTGGATCGCGTAGGTGGGGCGGTGCAAGAGGGCGATGGAGGGGCGTCCCCGCGGGTCGCGCACTACGTCGGGCATGACGATACCGTCCTTGTTGCCACACTCGTTGAGGTCGTAGCCGTCGTCCGGATCCACGGTGTAGCGCACCAGGCCCAGGCGCCGCCACTCCTGAAGATCGCTGGACACGGCGAGGGCGATGCGCGGATGGTGGGGGGTATAGGCGGTATAGGTCATCACGAACAGGTCGAGCGGGGAGAGGTAGGTCACCCGCGGGTCCTCGACGCCCCCGCCGCCGCGCGTCACCTCGTAGTCTTCATGGGGCTCGAGGGCGTAGCCGAGGCGCTCTGCTCCGGTTGGGACGGTCGGGCTGCCCGTGGCGTCGAAGGTGACGCGGGCCTTGCCGATGCGCGAGTAATTGCCTTCGCCCACGATGCGCGGAAACAGGTAGTAGGCGTCGTCGCGCCCGCGCACGCCGCCGGGGTTGAGGACGCCCCAGGCCTCATGGGGGTTGGCGGGATCGGGCCGCATGATGATATTGAGCCGTTCCAGCGCAAAAGGGACCGCCGTTTCCGTGGTCATAGCCACTATGTCCTCTCAGTTGTTCTTCGTCTGGTCTTCAGTCCTCCGTCGTCCTCCGTCATTCTACCGATAAAGGGCAGTGCGAAAATAGTGGGGTCCGCCCTGCGACTGCGGTCGCAGGCTCGCTCGCACCCACCATCACAATCGTGGGGCATCCCCACGGAATCCACCATGTTGCGTCAAGCGGCGGCGGGTGCTACAGTTAACCTGACGCGGCGAGTGCGCCGCGGGTCCGCGCATGTCCGGGACATGGCGCGGGCCGGATCATATTCTTCCTTCTCGGCCCGCGGGCGCGCTGACACCCAGCGCGCCCGCGACAGCACGACTCACGACCTGTGACCATGTCGATACGCTGTGCCGCGGCCGGGACGAATCGAACAAGGAGGGCGGTGTTTACCTATGCACGAGTACGAAGTAACCTTTATCCTCAACCCTAACCTCGGCGACGACGAGGTGACGGCGACGACGGAGCGCATCAACGGCCTCATCACCACGGCCGGCGGCGAGATCGTCGACATCCACCCCTGGGGCGGCAAGCGCCGCCTGGCCTACCCCATCCAACGCCACCGCGACGGCTACTACGTGACCACGCGGTTCCGCGCCAGCGCCGAGGCCGAGAAAGGCCTGGCCGGCCAGATCAAGCTCAACGAGAGCGTGATCCGCTTCGGCCTGTTCAGCATGGACGAGGCCGTGGCCGCGGCCAACAAAAAGAAGAAGTAGCAACAAGTAGTTCAACGCACGTCACGGCGTGAGGAGGTCCCATGGCTACTTACAATAAGATCATTATCATTGGCAACCTGGGGCGCGATCCCGAGATGCGCTACCTGCCCAGCGGCGACCCCGTGACGAGTTTTAGCATGGCCACGACCGAGCGGCGCAAGGACGGGGCCGAGCAAACCACCTGGTTCAGCATCAGCGCCTTCGGAAAGCTGGGCGAAATCTGCAATCAGTATTTGCGCAAAGGCAGTAACTGCTACATCGAAGGTTCGCTGAGCACGCGCGAGTATCCGGATCGCGACGGTAAGACCCGCACCAGCCTGGACGTGCGCGCTCGCGAGATGCGACTGCTCGACCGTAAAGGTGATAACCCCGATTACGGCGATTCGGGCGACGCGGGTGGCGGTTCCGCCGCGGGTGGTGGCTCTGCCGCAGGTGGCGGTTACAGCCGACCGGCAGCGGCGGCAGCGCCCGCGGTCGACGACTCGGACGACATCCCGTTCTAGTCGCATACAACAGGGTCCAACGGCCCCGCGTCCGCGGATGCAGGTTGTTGGACCAATCCATTCTAATTGACTTAAGGAGTCTGCATGGCTGACAACGATTCATACGATACCGTTCGACCGGCCTCGCCGCCGGTGCGCGACGCGGCGCAGGAGCCGGTGCGCTTCACGGTCCAGAACACCGTGGGCGCTGGCGACGATGCGGACATGGGCTCGTTCGGGCGGGGCGGCGGTTCGCGCGCCGGCGGCCGCTACGGCGGGCCGCGGCGTGAGGGCGGGCCCGGCGGCGCCCGCGGCGAGCGCGGCAGTTATGGCCGCCGGCGCGTCTGCGGCTTCTGCATGGACCACGTCACGTACATCGACTATAAGGACACCGCGAAGCTGCGCCGGTTCGTCTCGGAGCGCGGCAAGATCGAGCCGCGCCGCAAGACCGGCACCTGCGCCAAGCACCAGCGATTCCTGACCACCGCGCTCAAGCGCGCCCGCGAGCTCGCGTTGCTGCCGTACACAGCGGACCACGTGCGCTTCATGGGGCGTTAAGTCTCCTCAGTCCTGTAGGGAAAGGACCCACGAGTGGCCACCAACGCGAACTCCACCTCCGGCGGCGCCGGCGCCGTCGCACCTTCCCCACGCCGCCAGACCGCCGTCCGCCGCGCGCCGACCAGCGTGCGGCTGGCGCGGGAGGCGCGCCAGCGGCGCATCTGGTACGCCGCGCTCTTCGCCGTGATCGCCATCGTCGTGGTCACGCTGGTCACGGGCATCCTGTGGCAATACGTGATCCAGCCGGCGCAATCAGTGGCCACGGTCAACGGCGTCGGCATCCGCAACGACGTCTTCGGCCGCTACCAGAACTTTCAGAACTACATCGTCCAGGGTCAGGCGGCGCAGATCCAGCAGTTGGCCTCGCAGCCGAACGCCTCGCAGTTCCTGGCCCAGGAGCAGCAGCAGATCCAGCAGGAGCAGGCGAATATCCCGGCGTATACGCTCCAGCAGATGGAGCAGTCGCTGGAGGTGCAGCAGGCCGCGGCCAAGATAGGCGCCGCGCCAACTCCGGCGCAGATTGACACGGAGTACGCGTCGCAGCGGCAGCAGTTCGACAAGGCGCGCGGCGCTGGCTCCTACGACCACCTGATCGGTTCGCTCGGCGTCAAGCCCGAGGATGTCAAGGCCTACTACATCGCCCGCGCCGTGGTGCAGAAGAACGTGACCAAGCACTTCCAGGGCGCCGCGCCGACGACGCAGCCCTGGGCGCAGGCGCGCCACATCCTGGTGGGCACGAAGGCGCAGGCAGAGTTGATCGCCAAGGCCATCAAGAACGGCGGCAACTTCGCCGCGCTGGCCAAGCAATACTCTACGGACAACGGTATCCAGCCCGGCCAGGCGCTCACCGGCACGGCCCGCCTGCAGGCCGAGCAGTCGAGCAGCGCCTTCAACGGCGGCTGGCTGCGCGACCCACAGCCGGCCAACCCGGCGCAGACTATCCCCGTGCCCACGCACAAGGTGCAGCAGAAGGTCGGCAAGACGACGAAGACCGTCAACGTGCCCAACGCCCCCGCCTACACAGTCCCGACGTGGCTGACGCCCTCGACATCGTACGTCAAGCCGGTGCTCGACGCGGTCGGCGCCATGAAAGTGGGCGAGGTGCGCGTGGTGCAGAGCCAGTATGGCTTCCACGTCATCCAGGTCACGGCGCACGAGACGCACACGCTGAGCAAGCAGGAACGCGACACGATCCTGCAGCAGCAGGGGCAGCAAGGCTACCAGACGTGGTTCACCTCGGCCACCGACGCGACCCGCAATAAGGTCAAGCCGCCCGACCCCTACGCGCAGTTACCCGCGCCCACAGCGGCGACAGGACCGTAAGCCCTGTGACCGACGGGAACGCGATGCGGCGCAAGATCCGACTGGCCCTCGTCTTCGGGGGCCAGTCGGCCGAGCACGAGGTCTCGCTGTCGTCGGCGCGCTCGGTTGTCGCGGCCGTCGACCCGGCGCGCTACGAGGTCATCCCCATCGGCATCACGGCGGGCGGCCACTGGCTGCTTGGCCCGGCGGCGGGCGACCTGCTGGCCCTGGCGCCATCGGGCGCCGAACGAACTGGGAGCGAGCGGGCTGATCGGCACAGCGGTGAGACGATCACCCTGGAGGCCGGGGCGGCGACGGCGCGGCAGGTCGCCCTGGCCCTCTCGCCTACCGCGCGGGACGCCCGGCGTGATGGCACGGACGACTCCGAGCCGCCCATCGACGTCGTTTTCCCGCTGCTGCATGGGCCGCGCGGCGAGGATGGGACGGTGCAAGGGCTGTTCGAGTTGGCCAGCGTGCCCTACGTCGGCGCGGGTGTTGCCGCTTCGGCGGTGGGCATGGACAAGGTGCTGATGAAGAACTTGTTCCTGCAGGCGGGCCTGCCCGTGGTCCCCTTCGTGGCCACCTCGCGCGCCCTATGGCGGTCCGACCCGGCGACAGTCGTGGCGCAGGTCGAGGCGACGGTCGGCTATCCCTGCTTCGTCAAACCGGCTAACATGGGCTCCAGCATCGGCATCAGCCGCGTCGAGGGATCGCGCGAACTGGCCATAGCGCTCGACCTGGCGGCCGGCTACGATCGCCGTCTGCTGGTCGAGCAGGCGGTCGAGGGGCCGCGCGAACTGGAGTGCGGCGTGCTGGGCAACGACGCGCCCGAGGTCTCGGTCGTTGGCGAGGTCAGGGTCGCGGACGACGCCCTGTTCTACGACTACGAGGCCAAGTACCAGCCGGGCGCCAGCGGGCTAGTCATCCCGGCCGATGTGGACCCTGCCATTGCCGCGCGCCTGCGCGACCTGGCGCGCCGCGCCTTCCTGGCCATCGACGGGGCGGGGATGGCCCGCGTCGACTTCTTCCTGTCCGCGGATGGACAGTTCTACGTCAACGAGATCAACACGATCCCCGGCTTCACGCCGACCAGCATGTTCCCGCGGCTGTGGGCGGCCAGCGGCGTACCCTATCCCGCCCTGATCGACCGGCTCGTGGCCCTTGCTTTAGAGAGGCATGAGAGTAGGCAGTAGGCAGTAGGCAGTAGGCAGTAGGCAGTAGGCAGTAGGCAGTAGGCAGTAGGCAGTAGGCAGTAGGCAGTAGGCAGTAATCGAATGAGGAGGCTATACTGGGAGCGCGGGCGGGCCGCCCGCTTGGTTCTGACGCCACGACAGTCGGATTGCCGACCCTGGCAGTCGTCACGAAAGCGGGCGGGCCGCCCGCGCTCCCAGTACGCAGGGCATGCTAACACCTGACCTCGTATGACTAACATCCGATTACTGGCTACTGGTAACAGAGAGATGACAGCCTACATCACCTTCATGACCGACTTCGGGACGCGCGACGACTCGGCCGGCTGCTGCCGCGGGGTGATGCTGGGGCGCGCGCCGGGCGCGGTGCTGATCGACTTGACCCACGAGATCCCCGCCTTCGACATCCGGCGCGGCGCGCTGACCTGGCAGAACGTGTTGCCCTACATGCCGGTGGGGGTACACGTTGGCGTGGTCGATCCGGGCGTTGGCACGACGCGGCGACCGGTCGCCGTGCGCGCGGGGCGCGGCGACGTGGTGATAGGGCCGGACAACGGCCTGATCGCGGCGGGCGCGGCGGCGCTGGGCGGAGCGGTGGAGGCGGTCGAACTGTCTAATGAGGCGTTCATGCTGCAACCCCTGTCGCGCACCTTCCACGGCCGGGACATCTTCTCGCCTGCCGCGGCAGCCCTGGCCACGGGGACGCCCCTCGCCGTGCTGGGAGCGGCGTTCGACGTGTCCGGCCTCGTCACGCTGCAGCTACCCGAAGCAGTCTGGGAGGGCGATCTCCTGCACTGCGCCGTTTCCTACATCGACGACTTCGGGAATCTGCGCCTCAACGCCGGCGAGGAGGCCGTCGAGCGGTGGGGCCTGCGCGAGGGCGAGACGCTGAGCATCGCACTGGGCGCGGAACCTATCACCGTCCCGTTCGTGCGCTCGTTCGGCCTGGTCGCCGCGGGCCAGACGGCGGTCATCGTCGACTCGTACCGCCGCCTCATGATCGCCGTCAACCGGGGCGACGCCGCGCGCGCCTACGGCATGGTCATCGACGACGAGATCGCCTTGCGCCGTGGTTGAGCAGTACCGATAGGGCTGCCCGCACGACCCCACCCCGTTGTGGGGTCGTGCGTGTTCCAGATGGCCGTTGCCCGCGCTGCGCCGTGACTCTGCCGTTGGCTCTCCCGCCCGCTGCGGCCGACCATTATATCGCGTTGTGGCGCGAATCTCGGGAATCATAAAGGGTGCTAATCGTGCCTTATCCAGGCTCGATGGCCTAACTATCAAGTAGTCATCGGTACGCATGGTAGCTTTCCCAGTGGCGCAGCATCACCGTGCCTCAGAGCGCCCTCGGACACCACACAAAGTCGGCCACCGATGGCTACTTCTCGGGGCAGGCGGACTTTGTCGTGAGTGCTCGTGGTGATCAGACGACGGCCCGGTACATGTATGGCTACGACGGCGTGGGCAACATGATCAATAACAACGGTGTGGCCCAGACCTACGATGCCGACAACCAGATCACCGCCTCGGGCAGCACGACCTTCGGCTTCGACAACAACGGCAACCAGACCTCGACCTCGGCGAGCAACGCGCCGCGCTGGACCTACGACGCGGCGAACCACACCCAGACCTACAACGACCAGAGCGCGTCGGACACGTTCCTCACCACGGCGGGGGGCCAGCGCGAGACGAAGAGCGTGACGACGGGCGGGACCACGACCACCGGACGTACGACGGGAACTCCATCTATCAGCAGACCGCGCCGACCCGGAAGACGGTCTACTACGAGCGCGCCCCAGGCGGCCGGCTGCTCGCGCTGACCGACGGCACGACGGTCTACTACTACGGCCTCGACGGGCACGGCAACGTCGCCAACCTGACCGACCGCAACGGCAACGTCGTCAACTCGTACCGCTACGACCCCTACGGTAACAGCCTGGGCAAGACGGAGACCGCCAGCCTCGTCAACCCGTGGCAGTACGAGGGCGCGTTCTACGAGCCCGAGAGCGGCATCTACCTGATGGGCGCGCGCTACTACGCGCCGCAGTTGGGCCGTTTCTTGCAGCAGGACCCGCTTGGCGGAGGCTATGCCTACGCTGGGAGTGATCCGTGCAACAACAGCGATCCGTCGGGGTTAGTGACGTGCTACCACTACTTGAGTCCCGATAAAGTAGATCATATATTGCACGGATTGAACAATTCCATACGCGATGGTGGAGTTACCATTGCGTCTGGTGCAACTTTCGTCGCAGTAGGTACCGCTACTGGTGATCCCTTCCTAGTAGGACTAGGAAGCATCATCGCAATAGTAGGAGGGTTAGTAACAGCCGAATACAGCAGAGAGTACAACAACCTAAACCAAGGAGTGCGCGGTCAGTCGTATGCTGCCACTGGCGTCGAAGTACGTTATGATTCGAACGTTGACCACAATCCATTCGGTGACGAACCATGTCGTCAGGGAGACGGAAACAATCCAGAGTTCACTGTCCCAAAAATAGATAACGGGGACTACCCCTTAGCTGGTCTGATAAATACCTGACAGCATGGTGAACCTTGCGCCTTTTGACCGGAGCGTTACAGTTATTGCAAAAGGCCAAGGTGAGATATCTCAGGCAGGAGATTGGCAATACTGATGTTGCCAATCTCCTGTACTATAGCCTTTCCCAGAAGGTTACCAAGATGTGGTCCAGTCCAGCTTTACGCTAGCCCAAGATAAACGTGCCGTCAGGAGAGTGAACGTGAGTGAGGGTAATTCATTACAGATAGCTCCTACCTATGGGCACAATGATCCTTAACTTGGTCGTACTAGAACGGAGATAGCCAAGCTGGAAATCGCGTGTCAACGGCTGAAGGCGCACGGGTGTACCCCAAAATTGTGAGATGCGGCCTGCGACTGCGGTCGCAGGGCAGCACACGGACACTGCGGTGTCAGACCGGGGCCAGAAGCGGCGTGACGGCGGACCACATCCGACCGCGGTCGGCGTCTGTGTGCCCTGCGACTGCGGTCGCAGGGTCGTTTCGGCCACACTTCACTTTTTTGGGGTACACCCAAGGCGCACCAGGACACTTGGCATTAGCATGAGAAACGAGATTAAGGCGAACTTCCAGGTGGTATGATAGTTGTTGTAATGTAACCCTTGAACCATTGTTTTGCTTACCTTACAAGGTACAGCCTGGAAAGAGAAGGGTAGATATGAGAATAGCGTTATTCTACATCGTACTAGCTTTTCTCATCTTCGTCACACTGTTTTTGACAATAGCAAGTGGACCCCAGCATTTCCTGATCTATAGACACAATTTGATTCAGCTCGACTCCTTAGCAGACATCTTATACCGAGCAGGCATTGCACTGCTCGGTATCACATTGATACTCCTCGCTTGGGGCCAGATGCAGTGCTCCCCTTGGATTAGAGTCAGCAAAAACGTTGTTGCTATAGCAACATTACTGTGTGAATTTGGCCTTATTACGCTAATCCTCCTTGTGCGATAGTATGCGTACTGAAAGAGCATTGCCAGGCCAGCAAAGCAGGTGAGGATCTGGTTGCCTTATGATGCGACGCTCGTTGATGGTTCTCGCCCTTGCCGCGACACCTGCTGCCCTACCTTTTCCCAGGGTCGGCGTTGCTATCCTTTCGCCCGTTCCGGCGGTGCTGAAATCGCTATCCGCCCTCAGGAGCTACCACGTCGACATCGTATCGAGCAGCGGCCTGGAACAGGAGGTCGACTTCTTCCACATCACCGCCGTCCGCCACGGTCGGACGTGGGAGCTCGACAGCTATCAGCGGTATCGGTATACGCCGCGACGGCATATCGACGTGGAAATCGTGGTCGGGGCGGCGCACGCCTGCACGCGCCAGCTTCCAAACAGACGGTACACATGTACAACGAACCTGGCGAATGTTAGCACGACAACTCAACTGGAATCGACCGATTTTTTCCGCCACGACTTCATGACCACATGGTCACGCCTGGGCTCCATGATGGTCGGCAGCCAGCGTTGCGTAGGCGCCGCCTCCGACACGGGTCTCCGTCCCGACCGCACGCGAACTAAGGAAGTGCTGTACCTGGCTCCGCGGTCGCACCTGCCGTGCTCCCTGTCCTACAGCTTGAGGATGCTGCCCGACAGGGCTCCGGCAACGACCATCGCCATGGTATGGAGCCGGTTCAACGACCCGACGCTGGCTATTCCTCATCTTCCTGGGTTGCGCAACGTCGTCTGGGAAGGTTAACCGCTAACCCTGGCCCTATTGGTCTCACGATAAAGGGCCTCTTTTCAAACCACTCAATGGCTTATACTCGCTTTGGAGAGACACGAGGAACGCGATGACGACCGGTGCGCGCGGGCGGCAGCGGAACTTTAGCGTACGCCCCTATCGGAGTGCGCTGCTCAACGCCGTGCATGTGGCGGCCTGGGTCGCCGTCCTCGCGAACTTTCTGGTCGGCGTGTACCTCCTCCTGTCCCATACCTGGCTCGTGGGATTCGGGGCGGATCAAAGCGTCGTGCGCGAGGTCTACATATTTAATCCGCATTGGAACCCCGGCGAATGGCCGTGGTCCATGTGGCCCGTGCTCCTCGGCTGCGCCGTGCTCCTCGGCTGGTCGATCCTGCAAGTGATGAATCGGCGGTTGGGGCTGAGGGTGCAACCCTTCGTCTACCTGGTGTGGTCCGGCTGCGTGTTCCTCTACCTCCCGCTGCACATGACCGAGCGGCTCCAGCTGACCCCGGCGGGGCTATCCTACCGCTGGGGCTTTGTCCGGTACGAGCAGGTTGTCGCCTATCGCTGGGAGCAGCCCTATATCGTCCAGCAGCAGCAGGCCGCGACCGGAGGGACAACGAGGGGGTACCTCACGCCGGCCTATTATGGCCTGCTTACCCTGACGATCCGATCATCCTCGCTGTTACCGCTGTTCCCCCACACCTTGCAATGGCCCATCTTCTCCTCCGACGAGGGCGTCGTGGACACCGTACTGCGGCGCTACATGCCTGGTCGAGGGAATCGACCCCCAGGGCCTCGCGTCATTGTCCGCTGAAGACGGGGTGCTTTATTGCCTCGGTTGTTGGGTCCCTCGTTGGCGCGCTCGTGGCTATCGCGGCCGGGCAACGCTATCGACAACTCAGGAACTCACGATGACCCTGCACATCTGTAAATAGTACGTGATATGCTGTGACGGCAACTAATATTACAATGTGACATTGGCCTTTGACCCAAGTCGCATGGCACAGAACGACGACTAAAGTCGTGGGACGGCGCGTCTTGAGACACTTTAGTGTCCGTTGTCTGGGATGAAAATAGGCCATTTTCATGGGCGGGGGTGGCCGCCGCCGCGGCCATGGGGGACTGGTATGAAAAAGGCCCCTTTTCATCGGCGGGGGTGGCCGCCGCCGCGGCCATGGGGGACTGCTGTGTAAATAGGCATGGAACCCGCCGACCACCCCTATTTTCATGTGTAGGGGCGTCCCGCAGGGACATGACAATCTGCCATGCGACTTGGGTCAAAAGCTGGTCCTAGCGTTGTAGTGCTAATTACGTGGCGATGAAGAAACAGTGCATGGAACATAGGGAGTTCCGCGAGCGACAGCGGCGTTGCAACCTGCGCGCCGGAGGATTGGCGCATGGGAGGACCGGCGCATGGAGCATGGCGAGTTCCACCGGCGACAGGAGTTGTGCAACCTGCGCGCCATGCGCTACCTGCCGCCGGGGACACGCCTGCCGCGGCCGGCCACCTACGAGGAACGGCTGCTGCTGGCCGACCTGGTCGCGTTGCCCGATGACGCCGATCCGCGCTCGTGGCTGCGGCGGGAGCGCGGTGCCCTTGTGACGCGCATCGCCCTGCGCGAGACCCTCATGTACCTGCAGGAGCTTCGTCGGCACGGCCTGGATCGAGTCTGGCCCCGATCGCGGCGTGGTGCGCACGGTTGTCGAGTGGGTGAAGGATAGTGAGCGCAATCTCAGCGCCGAGACGCTGAGGCTCGCCGTCGCGCGCCTCCAACCACTCCCTTCCCTGCCCGCTGCCCTCGTCGCGCCGACATCTGAACAGCCGAACTCTGTCCCGCTGAACGCGCCGGCGCGCCTGCTGCTGGAGGTGCTGGCCCTGCCCCCCGTCGGTCGAGCCATTGGCCTGGTTCGAGCGTGAGCATGGCGCCTACGCGGCCGGGGTCGCCTTCTCCGTCGTCATGAGGCAAGGCCTGCCCGATCCGCAGCTGGAGATCGGGCACCCCATCAAGGTCGTGCAGCTGACCGACGTGCAGCGCGACGAGCGCCTCACCGTCGGGGTGCAGGAAATTATGTTCGGCCCCGACGGGTTTGCTCTGGCCATGAGCGTCAACGTGCCCATGCCCCCCGACGTGCCCTCGCCGGACCCGCTCTCACGCTGGATGGTCTGGCGCAACCCCTACTGGGGCGGCTTCGAGCGCGTCTCCGATGATCGGGGCTGGCGCTACATCGTGCGGGGCGACCAGTTGCACGTGGGGACCCCTCCAACCTGGCGACATCACGTACCGGCCCCGGTGGGAGGCCAGCGCGTCCTGTTCGAGCGGCTGCACATGGCCTTCTACCCCGCCGTCGCGGCCGATGCCCGGAAATGGTGTTTGCCGCCGATGTAACGGAGTTGCTGCTCAGCGCGGGAAAGCGGTCCGATCACCCGGACCTGCGGATCGAGCCGTTCACCTGGCGCGTCGCCGTGCCACGATAGATGCCTCATAGCAGTAGCCGGTCATTTGCGCCGCCGATCATCGAGCGAGGAGACCGCTAGTACACCCTGGCTCACGTCCCTTGGCAGTCGGCGAGACACTTTAGTGTCCGGTCCCTACTATGCGACTTTCGTCGCAGGCCGCACCCGACCGGCAGGATTTTTACGCCCACATGTACTAACCCTCGCGGTCCATGATGCCGTCGAGGGTCCAGGTGGCGCGGCGTAGGATCGCCTCGCGCTCACGCTGGATCGCGGCGATGGCATGGTAGTGCTGCTCCAACTGGTAGTTGAGTTGTTCGTACCGTTCGGCATCTGATTGTGTCGCGAAGCCTAGCTGGGTATGAGTCACGGCGTGTGGACTGTAGTAATTTTCCATCTTGGTACCAGTATAGCCCGAAAAATGGGCAACAGGACCTATTTGTCCACGCTAGCGGCCTGCGACTGCGGTCGCATGGCAAACCACCGCGCTGGACCGGGACCGGCCGCAGCCGGTCGGGGGCCAGTCAGCCATGGGCCGACTGCGGTCGCTTGGGATACGATCGTTACTGCCCCCTGCCCCCTGGCCCTTATTGACCTGACCCCTGGCGCGCGTGATACTGATGGTGTGGATATCCGCTCAGGATACCCGTCCTCTTCGTGAGGGAGCGAGACATGAGACCTTGTCCAAACTGTGGCCAGGACGTGGCGTCGGCGTCCGGCCGCTTCTGTCCCCACTGCGGCGCCATGCTGCCGTGGGCAAGCGCAACCGGGGCAAATGGGACCGGAGCCACGACGACTCCATCCCAGCAGCCGTACCAGACCCCGCAGACAACCTATCGGCCGCAACAAGACGCCGGCGCGCCATCTTACGGGCAGTCGCAGCCGCAAACCCCCTATGCTCAGCCGCAGGCCCCGTACGCTCAGCCGCAGCCGCAGGCCCCCTATGCCCAACCGCAGCCGCGAGCGCCCTACGCCCAGCCGGATCCGAATCTGGGCGGGTTCCTCGGGGGAGTCCAGGGAGGCAACCTGCCGGCGCCGTTGCAGCGCTCGACGCCGCCGGTGGCGCCCTTGGGGGGCGCGGGTCCAGCTCTGAACACCTTGCTCGGTATGGGACGCCTCGCCGCCGGTTCGCGGTCCAGGCGCGGCTCGATCACCCCGACGCGCGTCGCCCTGGCCATCGTCGCCGTGCTGGTGGCCCTCTGGCTTATCGGGATCGTGGTCCACTTTGTCCTGCAGGTGGTGCTGCCCATTGTCTTTGTGCTGGCGGTGCTTTTCCTGGTCTACCAATACGGTATCAAGAGGCGCCTCGGCCGGCGCCTGCCGTAACGAGTAGGCAGTGGACAGTGGGCAGTAGGCAGTAGGCAGTTGAATACCGGCGCCGAGCCCCATTGCGGAACTGTCGCCACGCCTCACTGGTAGACAGAGCGCCGGGACGCCACGCGGAGTCCCGGCGCTCTGTCTATTTCTATTAGCGCCACAAACGACAGTTGCTACCAGGCGTATCGTAGCCTGTGAATAACTGCCCACTGTCTGGGCGTATCGCATACGCCCCTACGGGCAACGGGCAACGGGCAACGGGCAACGGGCAACGGCCCACGGCCCACGGCCCACGGCCCACGGCCCACGGCCCACGGCCCACGGCCCACGGCCCACGGCCTACGGCCTACTCGTGGGCCACCCGCGCGCGCCAGTAGTCGAGCGTGTCGCGGACCGTCTGCTCCAGCGGGATGCGCGGGGCCCAGCCAGTGCGCCGCTGCAGGCGCGCGGCGTCGCCCACGATGAGGGGCCGGTCGGCCGGGCGGAGCAGCGCCGGATCAGGCTCGATGGAGATGGGGATCGTCGCGGCGTCGACGAACGCCTGCAGCAGGTCCCTGATCGCGATGCCCCGACCCGAGGCCACGTTATAGACGGCGCCGGGTTCGCCCTCCGTCAGGGCCAGGGTGTAGGCCCGCACCACGTCGCGCACGTCCGAGATGTCGCGCATGGCGTCGAGCTTGCCCACGCGGATGACCGGCGGGGCCAGACCGGCCTCGACGCGCGCGACCTGGCGCGCGAAGTCGGCGCCGACGAAGCCCGGGCGCTGCCGCGGTCCCATGTGGTTGAACGAGCGCACCCGCACCACGGGCATGCCAAAAGCCAGGACGTACTGTAGCCCCAGCATCTCCTGGGTAACCTTGCTGACCGCGTAGGGGTCGCGCGGTCCCAGCGCGGCCTCCTCGTCCAGCGGCATGCGCGCCGGGTCGGTGTCCCCGTACACCTCGGAGCTGCTGATGACCAGGTTGCGCGCCGACGGGCAGACCTCGCGGGTCGCGTTGAGGATGCTGAGCTGGGCGGCGATATTGTTGGTCAGGGTGGCCATGGGGTCTTGCCAGGCGCGCTGCACCGATGCCTGCGCGGCGAGATGATAAATCTGCTCCGGGCGTACCCTCTCGACCAGCGAGCGCACCGCCTCCATGTCGGAGAGTTCGACTGGGTGGATGGCCGCCGGTTCGATGGCCATGGGATCATGCTGCTCGGCCGGATGGGTCGTGCCATGCACCGTCCAGCCCCGCCGCGCGCACTCGTCGATGAGGTGGCCGCCGACGAAGCCGGTCGCGCCCGTGATCAATACCGTCGTAGCGATCGTCATTCCTCCCTGTGCCTCTAGTTTACCCGGTGGGGCGCCGCGCGTGCGCCAATCGTGCCCAACGTCCCAACAGGACTGCAGCAGGCGGTCGTCCCTGCCATCGACGGTCGGACGGTAAGACGGGAGGGGCGCATCCGGACGATGGATAGGGCCAACGTGGGCGTCATGGGTGGTATGCTGTGGGAATGGTGCGGCGATGATAGTAGTTCAGGGAGACCAACGGTTTAGTGGCGTCGATCAACCCGACACGGCTGCTCATCGTCCTGCTGACGATCCTGGTGGCGGTGGTCCTGGCCGGGATCGCGCTCTGGGTGGCGCTGCATATTATCGCCGACCTGCTCCTGCTGGCCTTCGCCGTCATCCTGGCCTATCTCCTGCACCCGCCCGTCGTCTTCGTGCAGTCCCGTCTGCGCGTCCCCCGGCCCGTGGCCATCCTGCTGCTCTACCTGGCGACGGGCGCGGCCCTGACCCTGCTGGGCTACCTCTTTATCCCGCCGGTGGTGGACCAGGCCCGCGTGCTGCAGGCGCGCCTGCCGTCGCTGCTGCACGACCTCAACGTCAGCTCGTCGGGGTTGGAGCGGGCCATGCAGCAACACGGCGTCACCTTGCCCGTGAGCAACGTGGCCGGCAACGCGGCCGGGGCCATCGGCGTCGCCGGGCCGGGCGTGCTGGGCGGGGTGCTCGGCCTGGCCGCCTCGGTCGGATCGACCCTGCTCGACATCGGGCTGGTCCTGGTGATGACGTTCTACCTGATCAACGACCGCGCGACCATCGGCGGTCTCATGTCGGGCCTGGCGCCGCGCCGCTACGCCGCCGGTATGGCCTTTGCCATGCGCAGCGCGGGCGACATCATTGGGCGCTACGTGCGGGCGCAGTTGGCCGTGGCGGCGATGGTGGGCTTGCTCGGAGGCCTGGGCTCGGCCGTCCTGGGCGTGCAATATGCCCCGCTGATCGGCCTGTTCGCTTTCCTGGCCGAGTCGATCCCGGTGTTGGGGCCGATCATCGCCACGGTCCCGGCGGTCTTGATCGCGCTGCTGGAGCAGCCGTGGCCCTGGCGGGCGCTGGCCGTGCTGGCCTGGTTCATCGTGGTGCAGCAACTGGAGCAGAACGTCATCATGCCGCGCCTCTCCGGTCACGCGGTGGGCATCCACCCCGTCGCCGCGATCATGGCGGTGCTGATCGGCTTCAGCGTCGGGTCCATTTGGGGCGCCGTCTTCGCCGTGCCGCTGGTCGGCTTCGCGGTCGCGCTGATCCGCGAGGCGTGGCGCGTCTACAAGGTGGGCGATAATGTGGGCGACGCGCCACTGGCAGGGGCCATGGAGTTTCCCGCCCATGGCGCCAGGGCCGATGATCCCGCCAGCGCCAGTATCGGCTGGGCCGACCGCCCAGTCGAGCGCCCGGTCGAGAAGGTGTCGCGATGATGAACGGCGGTGACGTGCGTAACCGGCCCCCCGGA
>JAABUZ0100001573.1_pt1 | contig 42558 bp, 37 predicted proteins | sample 5562091 | NCBI WGS metagenome assembly JAABUZ01 (sample SAMN12813069, study PRJNA571459) | rock metagenome | isolation source: Antarctica rocks | place: Antarctica: Victoria Land, Linnaeus Terrace sud | collected 2015-12-21
GTGGGGGGGGGGGGGGGGGGGGGGGGGGGGGGGGGGGGGGGGGGGGGGGTGGGGGGGGGGGGGGGGGGGGGGGGGGGGGGGGGGGGGGGCAGGGCCAAATGCCGGTTGAGCCGAGGAGGATCCAGGTGTTGGCGGTGCCGTGGACGGCGCGGTAGGAGGTTATGAGCTGGGTGGCGGAGTGGGGGGTGCGGAGGGGGAAGGTGATCAGGATTGTGAGGGCGGGGGGGAGGAGGCGGTAGGGGTCGAGACTGGATGAGGAGGGAGGTGGGGAGGAGGAGGAGGCGGGTTGGCTGGAGGAAGGAGGTGGTGGTGAGGGGGGTGGTGAGGAGGAAGACGGGTTGGAGGGTTTGTTGGAAAGAGGCTGGACGGGAGGGAGGTGGCTGGTAGACGGAGGGGGCGAGGAGGGGTGGAAGACGAAAGGGATGGTGCCGGCGCGGGCGGTGGTGCTGGTGCAGGCGTGGGGGATGGAGAGGGAGGTTAGGTGCGGGAGGAGGTAGGTGGATGTCCAGCCGGCGCCGAGGATGAGGAGGGAGGTTGGTGGTGGGGTGGAGGAGGAGAGGGGGGGAGGGGAGGGCATTGTGCGGTGGGGCGGAGAGCGGTGATGCGGTGATGGGTTGGAAAGGAGAGGGAGGGATTTAAAGGAGAGGGATATGGTGGTATGAGTGTTTGGTTTTGTAATGAGTTTAGGGAGGAGTTGTGACTGAGTAGGCGTGCTGGTATTTTCGTTTGCAAGCATGGTATAAGGATGCAGGGGTTGGGGGTTCGACGGAAAGTGCTTTTAGTTCATGTGCCCTCTATCTTCGTAAAGCTCTATGTCTAATATGTCCCTTCATGGCACATAGATTGGATGCACCTTCGCGCTTGGTTTACTCACCAATCTCCATGTCAAGGCTCTTACTCCGCGAGGACCTTGACCTCTCCCTCCTTGATCTTTCCAGCGTCGTTCAATCTCTTTACCTCCTCTTTCCACGCCTGGCCCACCCCGTCCACATCCTTCGTATTTCCCAGCTTCCCCGCCAATGCCGCCAATTCTTCGTTGTCGAGCTTCCCCATTATGGCTTCCACTTCGTTCAGTACCTGATCCACCCGCTTCGCATCCGCCGTCTGCCCTTTGGGTAACAGATAATTGACGTCCTTCACACTGCTCTTCAGCACCCTCTTGTTCTTCTTGGCAGCATTCTTTGCCGCCTCCTTAGCTTTCTTGCCCTCCGCCTTTTCCGCCTTCGCTGCCTCATCAGATTCTTTCTTCAAGCGCTCTTCTTCAACTTTGGCTTTCGCTTGGTCCTCCTTCTGTTTGCGTTCCGCCTCCTCGCGCTCCTCTTTTTTCTTGTTTTTCCCTGCTCGCTCTTGCTGCCGGAACTTCTTAATCCGCTCATCGCCCGCTAAGCACTCATCCACCAACGCGCGCAGGCGCGCCGTATCCTCCGTCTTCTTCTTTTTCCGCGCATTGTTATTCTTTCGCTCCACATGTCTCTTCTGATCCCGATTCTCGTTGTCGTCCGGCACATCCTCATCCTGGTACTCGAAGCTCCTCCAAGAATCAAAATTGTACCAAAAGTTATAGAATTCCTCCACCTGCTCTTTCGTACTTTTGTCGTCTCCTAATTTCGGAACAGGCTGGACCTTTGAAAATCTGCCCTCCGTTGCAAAAACGGGACCCCAACTCTTGAACCACCCGGTCTTCTGCGCTTGTTTCTTGGATGGAGGTTCTATGTCCGCGCCTTCGTCGACGGAGTCGTACTGCCGGCGTTTGACTGGGTCGAGAAGGATTTCGGTCGCTTTCTGTATGCATTTGAAGAAGGTGTCGTCTTCAGAAGAGCCAGTCGCGGCGCGTTTGTCAGGGTGATGGCGCAGGACTTTCTTGCGGTGGGCGGTCTTGATTTGTGACTCTGTTGCTCGGTAACGGTGGTGAGAGAGGCCGAGGACGGCGTAATGGTCTTGTCCCTGTGAGTGATGGAGATCTTAGCACACGTAGGATGAGAGTCGGTGGACGAGAGAGCTAGCGGAGGGGTAGGTTGACAGCGTTTCTAGAAAGGGTGGAGTAGTACCTTCCAGTCCTTAGCATCGCGCTGTAGCATCAATGGGTCCTCCGGCTCGCTAATCTCGCCGGCATCGTCGTCTTCGACTTTCTTGACTGTCTCTTGAGCTTGGATGCGCTCATCTTCGGAGAAGGTGCGCTGATGGCGCTTCTATAAGATTGGTCAGCCTTTGTATCTGAAGCTGAAGGTAACTGTATCCTAGGTGTAGCATACTCTTCGTGCGTGAGCGAGAAAATGAGGTCCAACAGGTTCGATGGTGCGCTGCGTTGCTGATGACAGTGTGCCAATTGCTTTGAAGTCCTTCTCTGCTGACCATCCTTCCGGCAACACTGGCAGCGGCAATTGAACTTGTATTGCGGCCATTGTACTGGTGTAAGAAATTTCGGAATTTCAGTGGAAATCAGTGGAAATAAAATGTTGGTCTGAAGACGGGATTGTGAATTCATCGGTTTCAACGCGCTAAGCCGTTTCGGACGATGCACAGTAAAGCACCTTGAATAATCCCGTACCTGACGAGGATGAAGTAATGAGAGTGGTTTGACTTTCGAACAGGTACAAAGGTATAAGGCAGGTCCAGGCCATATGTGCCGTATAGTCATGGCCTCTGCAGACCACCAACGCCTAGCTGAGAACCAAGACCCATTCTGCCAAGATAGTCTGACAGTCCCAAACCCTCCTGCATTCCCAGAGTCCTTACGCCCACGCTTCCCCTTTCTCCGTCTAATTCCTCAGAGCTCTCAGCCTTTCCCCCAGCCCCTCCTCCCTTTCCTCCTCCGTCTGCTTCGCGGCCGGCGTTGCCTTTTCCGGCGTGCTCATCTCCTGTGACAGCTCCACCCCCGCCTCATCGGCCACCTGCCCAATCAGCCTATCCACGTCATCCTGCGGCGTGCCGACCGCTGTCGCGCTAGACGTCGCGGTTTCGTAGTAAGCCGTTGCGACATCCAGGTCTTCGAATTGGGTCTCGAATTTGTCCATTACAGCGGAGATCTATAGCCCCAAGATTGTCAGCCCGAAAATGAGGTGATAGCCGAATCATAACGTATAGTCAAGTATTGTGTAGTGAAGGGTGTATAAATAAAGAGTCGGGAGAGAATAGGCACCTTTTCAAGGTCCATGGCCCTCATTGCGCCCTCCATCCCTTTGACTACCCCAGCCATGCTACCCGTCACCTGCCGCATAGTGACCGCGGTCTGGACTCTGCTGGCGACGGCATCAATTCTTGAGCCAAGGCGGAGGAGGTTCAATTTCTCGTTTTGTTTGCGAATGGCGTTTTGGGCGTAGATTTTGGCTATGTCGGGGTGGTTTTGTTGGATTGCCTATGGAGCCAGGTCAGCCTGGAGGGGTTTTGAGAGTAGTGAGGGTTTCGTGAGCGAGCAGAGCTTGCGAGGTACACTCTTGAGAGTCGATGGAGGATGGCAACGGTAAGAGGCGAGGGATAGGACACAGGGAAAGGGGGCTTTACTTTCTTGAGTTTGTTCTTCTCGGCGACTTCGTCTTTGCCTGCTTTGGCGGCTTGTCGGTTTAATTGCTTTGCTGTGAACTAGGGAAGTCTCTTTCAGTAAAAGAGCCAATCTCAAGTGTAAAAGTCAAGATATATACTGAACCGCATACCTTGAGGTTGAAGAGAGACTTCTCCAGACCAGACATCGTGGGGTAGGTGAAGGATATATGGGGTTATGGGAGGGTAGGGAGAAGAATAGAGGGCAGCGTAGCTCGCCAGTCAGAGTAGTACGTCTCGGTAGTCGTCGAATGCTGCACTGTTTCAAGGTCTACCTGTCGAGTATCGAAACATGAGCTTATGCCTAGAGCTTCGAAGCTTCAAATGACGTTGCGGCAGCTTGACATGCGCTAAGCCGCTTTTGCTCGGCTGCCGCAAACCGATCCCTAATGTCCGCTCTTTTTCCACCACCTCAAGCTTCTCAAAATTCTCCGCGTCCCAGTCATCCACAATGATCCTGCGGTCTCCGTGATCAGGCTCTCTAGCCGCTTCAATCCCCCTAAATGGCCCTCCACGCCTACCGCGACCTCCTCCGCTCCGCGCGCATCGCTTTCCGAGGTACACTCACCCCCAAGCCCATTGCTGTATTTCGGGCTCTTGCCTTGCTCGCATCCTTCCCAGGCTGTAAACGACTAATGTACTGAATAGGCGACTCGCGTCTCCTCTCCGGCGCCATCTCCCAAGCCCGTGCGGGCTACGAGAGTAATCGACGGCTTCCCCCCTCGAGCGACGAGGCTGCGGCGGCGGTGAGGCATGCGAGCGATGTGGCGAAGCTGTTGAGGGAGAATGTGGTGCAGGGAGAGAAGATGGACGGGCAGGAACAGGAGCGGTATCGTGAGTTGTTCTCTGCCGCGGGTTAAGTGCAGTTTTGGACAGAGGAGGTGTTATAGCTAGGAGAATGTCATAGGGGTTGGACTGCGTTTTCAGGAGTGGTTTGCTGATGATGCGGTGGTGGTAGAGCTGCGGATACATGACTACACCGAACGAGGCGATAACGACACTGTCAAGAAAGGTGGCAAGGGCATGGGTGCGGCGCTCATGGGTGGGTGCTGTGGAGGAGGTGCTGTTGCTCGATAGCGTTGAAGGAAGCGTTTCTGATTTCTTGTCATTTTGCAACGAACATTTGATACCATGGATCGTTCTCGAACAATTAGATTTTGTGATATTATGGGACTAATATCGACCAATCTTCTAACTCATACCCACACAGATTCGTCCACGTCTAGGTTGAATGCCCGCTAAATCGCTCACAAAAAGCCAACGAGGCCAGCTCATCGTTGAAGATGACTGCCTCCATACCGCCCAATGCCTTTAGACGCCCCTATCCATTGAACGTTTTCAGCCAAAACAAAACGTTTTCGCTATGTTGGCATTGGCGCTGCAGCACCAGTCATGCCATCAATAGCTTCTACAGGGCCGCAAGAGCAGAAAAGGTTCATGTCACCGTAAGCTGTCATCGATCAGCTGGTTCACCAGTTCTGTTGGGATGTGGAGCACTTACAATCATCCAACCTCGTAACACTAGGCCAAAACTTCTTCTCCTTCAACCATGGCAGCGGGTACGCAGCGTCCTCCCTGCTATAAGGCCGATTCCACTTCTCGCCCTCCAGCAGATCTCTCAATGAATGCGGAGCCATCTTCAGAATATTCTCCTCACGCGGTTGCTCACCTTTCTCGATCGCCTCTATCTCCCTCCGTATCTGAATGAGGGCGTCGCAGAAGCGGTCCATCTCGGCCAAATTCTCGCTTTCCGTAGGTTCAATCATGAGAGTATTTGCTACAGGCCATGACATCGTTGGAGCGTGGAAGCCGTAATCTTGCAGTCTTTTGGCGATGTCGATGGCTTCAATACCGGCACTTTCTTTGAAGCCACGAGCGTCAAGGATGAATTCATGGGCACAGCGACCCTTCTCGTTAGTGTACAGGATTGGATAATGTGGCTTTAGGCGAGCGAGGATGTAGTTGGCATTAAGTAGCGTGATCTTGGTTGCATGTGTTAGTCCTGGGCCTCCCATCATCCTGATGAATGCCCAACTGATGGGCAATATACTCGCACTGCCCCAAGGGGCACCACTGACGGGGGCCGACCGATTCTCCCCCTGCAAATTACCAAAAGGATGACCAGGCAAGAATGGCGCAAGGTGGGATTTGACCCCAACAGGGCCGACACCAGGTCCACCTCCACCATGCGGGATGCAGAAAGTTTTGTGAAGATTCAGATGACAGACATCGGCGCCGATCTCCCCAGGTGAGCACAGTCCGATCTGTGCGTTCATGTTTGCGCCATCCATATAGACCTGGCCGCCGTAGGAATGAACCATTGCGCACACGTCTTTGATTCGAGGCTCGAAAACACCGAAGGTACTAGGATAGGTGATCATGATGGCTCCGAGCTCTTCCTGATACCTTTTACATTTGGCTTCTAGATCTTCTATATCAAGATTCCCGCTTTTTTGCTCGCATTTGATAGTAACAACACGCATGCCAGCCATGGCGGCACTCGCAGGATTGGTTCCATGGGCAGAAACAGGGATCATACAGATGTCTCTCTTCTTGCCCGGCTGTTGTTCTTGGTACTTGCGAATGATACGAAGCCCGGTGAATTCCCCTTGAGCTCCTGAGTTGGGTTGGAGAGACACAGCATCGAATCCGGTAATCTCAGCTAAATCTTCCTCAAGTTCGCTGATTAGGGTCATGTATCCTCTCGCTTGTTCAACGGGCGTAAAAGGATGAAGGTCGGTGAAGCCTGGCCAGGTCAGCGACGCCATCTCCGTCGCCGAATTAAGCTTCATTGTGCAGGAACCTAGAGGAATCATCGAGTGTATAAGTGACAGATCCTTGGACTGAAGCTGATAAATGTAACGCATAAGCTCGGTCTCGGAATGATGTGTATTGAAAACTGGATGGGTTAGATACGAAGAAGTTCGTCTTAAGTTTTCTGGAAATGGCTCGTCATCCACCCTGGGCAGCTTCTCCGCAGTGTCAAGAGAAGGGAGCTCTGATGAAGTCGGTTGCATTATTCCCATTTCTTTCGCATACCTAGCGAATTGGCTAAGAATTATATCGATATCGGCTGATGAGACGGTCTCGTCAAAGGTGATTGCTAGTCTACTATCGTCCAGTATTCGGAGGTTAATTCGCTTACTACGGTAAAGCCTACTAGCGAATTCGGCTGCTTTTCCAGCTGGTATAGCGACCGTGAATGTATCGAAAGTAGCAGCTCCGTTGCCATCTTGGCCTTTGCCGGATGTTTGGTACCCCAGTCGTTCGAGTCCAGCTTGCAGGAACCTCGTCAACCTCCTCACCTTCTCGGCGATTATTCTTAAGCCTTGCGGTCCATGATAGATGGCATAAAAGGCACTCATGTTAGCAAGTAGCGCCTGCGCGGTGCAAATATTGCTGGTGGCCTTCTCTCGCCTAATGTGCTGCTCTCGAGTTTGCAGGGCCAGTCTCAAGGCACGATTACCCAGTCGATCTTTTGAAACGCCGACTAACCGCCCTGGGATCTTTCTTTTGTACTTCTCCGCACAGGCGAAAAATGCAGCATGAGGACCGCCGAAGCCAAGAGGAACACCAAAACGTTGGGCGTTACCAAAGGCGATGTCTGCGCCAAATTCACCCGGGGGTCTCAGTAATGTGAGTGCTAGGAGATCAGTTCCGACGCAGAAAGTGGCACCTTGCTCGTGGATAATGTCAGCTAGACTTTGGAAATCCTCAATTCCACCTTCGGTGTCGGGATACTGAGCCAGTACGCCAATGAGGTCTTCGCCAGTCTCTTTCACAGCCTGTGCTCCGTTTGCCAAAAGGTCTGCAGTGACTATGTTGATACCAAAACCTTCAGCCCGGGACTGTAATACCGCGATTGTTTGAGGATGACACAAAGAAGAGACAACGAAGGTTTTATTAGGCCTCTTTTGCCTCGCCATCGGAAGCGCGTTCATCGCCAGCGTCATCGCTTCTGCTGCAGCTGTAGGCTCATCCAAGACCGATGCATTGGAGATACTCAGAGCCGTCAGGTCAGAAACCATAGTTTGAAAATTCAGCAACGACTCTAGTCTCCCTTGACTAATTTCCGGCTGGTACGGCGTATAACTAGTATACCATCCAGGATTTTGTAACACATTCCTCTTGATGACTTCTGGCACCTTTGTCCCTGCGTACCCACAGCCAATGAAGCTTCGCGCACTATTATTCTGGGTCGCATAACCTCTCAATTTCTTCAATGCATCGGACTCTGATAGTGGTTTTTGAGGTTTAGACTTCCTTGGGACGCATAAATCGCGGGTGCTCAGGATATCCTTGGGTAGTACTTCTCTCACGAAATCGTCGAGGGAGCTCGGCGGGGCTTCTAATGCTTGCAACATGCGCCTTTCATCTTCCCTAGATGGACCGACATGACGCCGGGGAAAGCTGTCCGACGGGATTTGGAGCGTAGGACCATCAAAACCAAGCTCGTCTGCCGTGGTGCTGGAATAGAAGAGTCTCTTCTGGGGCCCTCGTTGCACTGCAGGCTTTGCAAAGCTGGTAGGTGGAAGGCATGACCGCCACTTCACTTGTCGTGGCTGGGGAAGCGGGGGCAGAAGCACCCTCGATATTGAGAACCGCCTTGCAAATGCCATATCAATTGTGATACTATTTTGCAGCCAAAGGAAGCATAATCGCGGAAGACCTCATACCATTGTGGCTAATCGACTGCCGAACTCGATCAGTGATTGCCCAGCCGCAAACACTAGCGCATGTCGTGATAAGGAAATAGCAGGATCGTGCATGTTTGGCATGTTAAAGCAAGTAGAGAAGCGCTATTAGCGACCATACGAAGGTACGACACTTACCTTACCTACGGTAAAGATACCCGATCATGCGGGGACGACCTTAGCTTTTCCTCAGCACAAGACATTTAGCTAGGGCTTTGACAGGGTTGTCACCTACATCTAAGACAACCGAGAGGAGAATAATGGCATTGTACTAAGGTATGAAATAGCTAGTAAGAGCTCAATAATATGGGTACTGTGATTTCATCGAGTTTGAAAGCTTGTTGACACTTATCATGATGGATGCTATTTTTTACGAACGAATAGATAGCAAGACGATCGAAATATAACAAACAATCAAATTTGCTCTTTAAATTCTCAACAGGAAAAATTAATTCTTGTTATTGACCCTTCTTCCTCTTTTCTTCCGTGGTCTCAACCAAAATCCGAAAAGCCTTTCTCAGGTGGTGTTCGTCAGCTTTCGGATTGGCGCTTACAACACGAATCGTGTAAACCCCTTTCACCACACTGCTAGTCAAGAAGATCTCTCCCGCAGCATTAATCGCCTCATACACCCTTTTCGTAATTTCGTTTGCATGGTCACCCACTTGGTTACCGGCTTGTGGAAGAACACCATTGATAGCCACACCATCGCTGATTCTAGGCTCAGTGAAAGCTTTCCCTACAACATCCAGACCAGTCTCGTGAGAAACGACTGTGAGTACTGTGAGTGCAAAGGCAGGTGGCGTAAACACCCTAAAAAGATCAGGCCTTGTTTTCACAAGGCCATGGAACATCTCCCCCAACTGAATGTGCTTGCGAATGTGCGCCTTTAAGCCTGACACGCCATACGTCCGCAACACAAACCAAATCTTCAATGAGCGGAAACGGCGGCCAAGCGGTATCTGCCAGTCACGATAGTCGGTTACCAGACCGGAGTCGGTGAAGTCATTGCGGAGGTACGAAGGAGTAATGGATAGAGCTGAGGTTAGATGTGTTCGACGCTTTACGTAGAGGCAGCTGCAGAGCGTCAGCACAATGAGCCTGCTGTCAGTAATGCAATCAAATTACCTAGCGTCGAAATTTGTTAGGAGCCATTTGTGCATATTGATGTTGAAGCTGTCGAAGGCGGCAAATGGTCTGGCCAAGTGCTGGTATTCCTCACAAACCAACGCAGCACCTGCGTATGCTGCGTCAACGTGAATCCAAAGTTCGGGATGCGACTTTGTGATCCCCTTGATCTCATCGAAACGATCGGTTGCGCAGGTAGCGGTGGTGCCCAAGGTTGCCGTTAGGTAGAATGGATGCAGACCTTCACGCTTGCAGTCATCTAACGCTGATTGCAAACCTTTACCGGTCAATGCAAGATCGTCCTCCAAGGTCGAAGCAATTGATCTGTAGCGAAGACCGAGGATCTTTGCTGCTTTTGCTGTACCACTGTGGGCTTCGTCACTACCCAAGGCGACGAGACGACTCTGGATGAATGCTTTCTTGTCTTCCGCTTCGTCACCTTGGAGACCTCCCACTGTCTGCTTCAGGAACCGTTCTCTAGCGGCGATCATGACGGTCACAACAGCTTCACTGGCACTTCCTTGTATTACGCCGCCGCCCTCGCCTTGGCTTAAGAAACAGTCCGGAAGAGCCAGGATCTTAGCTAACCAGTCAAGCACGATGGTCTCCAGCTCGGTCACAGCAGGCGAGCAAAGCCAGTTGAACGCTGGCGCCGTGAATGCTGCCGAATACAGCTCTCCGAGCATGGAAGGGTACGTAGAGGATGCAGGAAAGAACGCCATGAAGTTGGGAGACTGCCTTAGAGCCCTATTAGGTTGGCAGCTCGAAACGGAATTTCCGATACGTACCAATGAGTCAACCCGGGCATGATCTTCGACTCGATATCCTTCTGGATGGCGTCCCACGTCTCCCCATGCTCGGGAGGCCGCGAAGGTAAGAGCTTCTGAAGGTAGCCCGGTGCAACATTGGACAGAACGCGGCGATCTTGAATGTTGTCATAATAGTCGATGACTTTATATATCAACAAGGGTTACATAAGAACAAAAATGAATATGGCCATACTTTCATCAACTGCTGAATGTGCTGCTCGACGAAATTCTCCCGAGTCCATGACGAACATGAGGGTGGAAGACGTACAATCACACTCCTCACTCAGAACGAAGGTGCTTTAGACGAGCAAAGATAGAAGATGCTAAGTAAAGCCCATGAAGATATTAGGAGATCCAACAATCCAGACTAGGCCTATGCCAGGGAATGCTTTATATGAATCCCACCTGCTTCATGTGTGACATGCGGAAAGAAGCCATTGCCGGACGGAATACACTCCGTCTGCATTTATCTTAGCGCCGCTCTAACGATGAGAGCGTCCCGGCGGGGTTAAAGGTGGTCGTGATCGTTTCTGTAACAAGTCTTCGGTCGAATGATATAATCTAATAGATTGCTCACCTCTCAGCTCATCTAGCCTCCACATTTGCCAGAACGAGGCCCTATTCCGCGGCCATTCCGCGTCTTGGTACAAAGCGCGCTTGCTACAGCCCATAATGCCACGTGCTACAGCGACATTCAATAGGCAGGTCATTGCGGAAGCAGACGCCTACGAACAGGTCGAGGGAAACGTCTACTTTCCGCCCGAATCCATCAAGACCAAGCACGCCTTGAGTGATGCGGAATTGACGACTTTCTGCCCTTGGAAGGGCACAGCGTCCTACTACAATATCACCGTTGATGGTAAGCCAGGCCTTGATTTCCCTCAGCAAGCAAGTGCTAATTCGTACCAGGCAAGGAAGCTAAGGACGCGGCGTGGTATTACCCACAGCCGAAGACTGGAAAAGCTGAGAAGATAAAGGATCACGTTGCATTCTGTGAGTGGCCGTGGTTCGCAGGCACGGACCAAGGGACTTACGATCATTTAGACAAATCCAAGGTAGACGTCAAGGTCGAATAAAGACCGACTTCCGATATGCGCAACTCAAGACGTGGGATAAGGCGATTTCGTGGGTCGGGTGGTCGATGAAAGCGTGAAGACGTGGAGACGACTAGAAGTAATCGTTTGGGCCCATCCAAGCCGGTCCGCTCTTAAACAATAGTCAACGTTCTCGGTGAGGTTCCGTAGAAAGACAGTACCCTACCCCAAGTCTGAAAGCGAACTTAGCTGCTTGTCGAAGACTCGGTGACGCTCAACGAGTCTAATTGCCAGTGATTTCTACTTGATTATGGCTTCTGACCCGATGGAAACACGGCACATCTAGCCCACGTCGTGATATAGCATGCACAGACTCGAACGGGTGCTGCATTGCTTGGTGACCCTCAACTGTATTCCTTCTCTTGATAGATTTCTCTAATAGGTTTATTTATCGAGGTCAACGGTCTGTCTCTTTGGCCCTAGATAAGGTATTCCTTGGTTGATTGATTCTCGATCGTTCCCATGACATCTCGCTCACAAAGTGCTGAGCTGCTGGTGCTTGAAACCATCGTCGTCGTCCATGGTGTTGCAGCACCCCTTTAGACGGTCGATACGAGGCAGCGAGAGAACCTGTACAAGGACGAACTACCGATTGCCTAGCTGTCTTTTGCCTCTTGGATGGAATCTTGGGCTAACCTTGGTGCTTCCACCGAAGGCATGCGTCTTATACATGTACGACACATAGCGCACATAGCCACAGCTTGGGCGCTCAATAAGACGACATGTGTATTGGATGGCTTGGAATGAATCTATGATAGAATCTCTGGAGGTAGGAGTTCCGAAAGTAGGGACCTTGATGCCAGCCTGTTGATCGAATCAGAGTCGGGCACGATGGCGGTTACGTGCCGTGATATCCCAATCCTGTCGTATTAATGCTCCCGTTTTTTGGAGGTACTCTTCGAGGTCAGGCCAAATCCTCCCATAAGCAAGGTCTTTCCGCATGAGTCGGCATCTCCCAGGAATCGTAAGATAATCAGCGGCTAGTCGTCCGTCGCATCAGCACCACTGGAGGCAGTGCCGTCGAATAGACGGTTTGAAAGGAGGTACAATTGTATCGTAGATGTGGAAGTAGCTGCCTAATGTAATGTAGGTAATCATCTCAGAGTGTCCTTCGCTGAGCCCCTAGATATTGGTGTAAGCACCGCTGACGTTGCTTGTTTGACACGCCAGCCCGCAGGAGCTTGGCATCCACGTCCGAGAATTCATTCGAACCTGAAGTACTTCGAGGCAGCATCGTAAACAGAGATCGTCGAGTCCATTCTAAGATAGCATTCATGGCGCTGGTCCGCACTAGGAATTCACCGAGATTGAACCTCCTACGTATGTTAACCGGCACCCCCCTGATTAGTAATGTTCGCTCCCCTTTCGCTTTTCTTTCGGCCCCCTTTCGGGCCCCTTTCGGGGAACATGACCAGAAACAACGGTGCCTACGAGGATGATTGTATATATTATGACCAACACCGCTGTTAGCGGTGACATAGATTGCAAAGGGAGTACAAGAAAAGTCTCAAATTTTTCACTGCTTGAAATACCTTGACCCCTGTCTTTCGTCAACTCTTCGGATTTCCCGTTTCGTGTCTATGCCAACTGCCGAGTGCCTACCAAGATATTTCGCTCTCCAGACAATCTTTGGTTACGAACAGACCCAGGAACACCCTAGCAACGATGGGTGCCAACGACAAGCCTCTCATTGCCTTTTTCGGCGCCACAGGTGGATGTTGCCTTGCAGCTTTGACTCGTACCCTCCAAGCCGGATATCCCTGCGCAGCATGTAAGTATCGACCTCAAAGAAGCGAAGCTTTTTCTCTAGGCCCATGGCGGGCGGCATCGTTCAAGTCAAACCTCAATGATGCCCCTAGGATCAACTGCCACCCCGTGATTAAGGCTGGTTCTACACTTGCTAAATCCCAAGCAGTGTGGCTCGTAGCCCCCACAAACTCAGTACCATGCTCTCCAACAAAGGTCTCTCCGACTCCACCGTCTCATCACTCCTCACCATCGTCCAAGGCGACATCCATGACACCGCCGCAGTCTCCCAGGTACTCGCTCACAACAACACAGCGGCCTCAATCATTGTCTGCGGGATCGGCGCCTACCCTACATTCTCCACATTATTCCTGCCTTTCACCATTTGCACCGATGCCACCAAATCCATCTTCACCGCTCTTCGGGACCTAGAACCCGCGGCGAAACCGCTTTACGTCGGCTTCTCCAGCACTGGCGTCACCACGGGGCCGAGAGACGTACCGTGGCTACTCCTTCCCATCTACCGTCTTCTGGGCTACCGACCGCATGCAGATAAGCGGAATGCAGAGAACATGGTCTTGGACGAAATGTCTAAAGGCAATAAATCCGCTATTGACAACTACGTAATTGTGAGGCCGAGCTTATTGACCTATGGCCCGGCTCTGGGCCGGACCACTGTCCGGGCAGGCACGGAGAAGAAGCCAGCGGTGGGGTATACGATCAGTCGGGATGATGTTGGGGGATGGATCTTTGAGAGCCTTATTGATGACGAGGAGGGGAGACGGAAGTGGGCTGGAAAGGCTGCATCGCTTACTTATTAAGTTCGCTTTCACGGTAGGCTTGGCATTGTAATTGAGGCAGCTGGGGTGCTCTGGCTTCAGAGTGCTTCTTCATTTGGCTTCTTTGCTGGTCTGCACCGTTTCTGAGCGTGCTGTACCTGTACCACTTGGTTTTCCTTGTCTACAATTGCCTATAGGCTAGAATTGCAGACCATGGCCGAAATTTCCTTCCTCAATTCTGTCTCGATTCTCCACCCAGCAGCAATTATAAGCTTCACACCAGGCATACCAAGACCCATATGGAAACACATGTTGAAGTTTCTCTGACCTAGAGCTCGTCCTTCACTACAGGACAAATCACGGACAAAAGCAAATTTTCCAAGACCATGCCTCCGGAGAAGAGACCTCAGGTATCCAGAACTATGCCTTCCGAGAAGAGTCTCTCACTTATCCTATGCTCCCACATTCCAAACCCTCGCCCAGCAACCAAATCTCTCTTCCGCACCAAAGAAATCTTCAACGAGCTGTCCACAGACCAATCAAAGCCTTGCTAAGCGGCAAACCCTTATCCCACATACATCACTCATCGATGTCAGCGAGGCAAACCACTGTGACGCACTCCGAAATAAAATCAAGGAAAGAGGGTAGATTGAAACAACCTCGCACGCACCTGTGCCGGCGCATGGGATAACATGATCTGCGGAATGGTGCGAATGTAGGGGAACAGGGGACTTGAGAGGTGGCATGGAAGGGGGGGGGGTTTATGACTGATGCTGGCTGCTGCTAGGGACATACACGAGGATCTCAGGAGCTTTGGTAGGTGTTGAAACTTGACGTGGATTTTGGGGGAGTGGTTGGGAAAGCAGCGAATGGCTGAGGAGTCAGTCCCTTCGCGGACTTCAGGGGTTGGGGTGAGCTCGGTATGGGCGACGAGAGCTGAATGCTAGGATTAAATTGCCGCTGGAATGCCGCTGAGGTTCGTTTCTTAAAGTGCGGTGTACGAGACTGATACAACGAATTTAGCTATGCAGACGGATTACTCCACTGGCAGAAACCCATATAAATTCCCAAGCCCCGCAACAGCTTTCTTGACCTGGTTACTAACGTCTAGCCGCTCCTTCGCTTTCCCCTTCTTTCGTCTCTTCTCCCTATGATGCACTACTTCAAACCCATCCTCCTCCCTCCTCTCCCCACGCACCCCGCCGCCGTCACTACCTCCAACCCCACTCCCACCAAGCCTCATCCCGTCACCCAGCATTCCCTCGACATCGACACCCACCAACCCCCTCCCCCTCTCCAACCTCGAAGGCATCAAGCCATCCAAATCCGGCAGCTGCTCAACTACACCCTTCAACTCCAGCAACGCCGTCGGGAGAACCGCTACCTTCTCAGCACTCAGATACAAGAGCAGCTGTTTCAGCATCCGTAGCGAATATAGTACGCCCTGGATCTGCGCCGTGAGATGCACGTCCTCCCACAGCAACACCTTGCCGCTATCTGCGCCCTTGCAGACGCGCATCATGGTTGAGGGAGGGGGAGGGGTTTTGCCGGAGTCGGTGTTCCAGGTTGCGATGACTGATAGAGCGAAGAGCCACCAGTGCGTCCACAGGATGGAGACGGAGTTGGCGACGCGCCTTTCGCGGATGGCGTTGCTGAGCTGCTTGGCTTGGTCGGAGATGTTCGATTCGGAGAGCAGCGAGATTTCGCTGGAAGCCACACGATGGCCCTTGCGGGTATACTCGTGCACAATGCAGTTATCGCGATTAAGCGGAAAGGCGAAGGGTAAGATGGAGTAAAGTAGCTGCCAGATCCACAATGAGGGCGTCCAAGCTGAGGACCGCGAAGGGTCGTCAATGAGGAAAGGAAGGTAGCAGGGTAGCATATCAGGAGCTGGCAAGGACGATGCAGAAAGCACAAGTTCTGAGAGGCGGGGATCCAGGACGGAAGAAGACGCGGCGAGGGAATTAGACAGCGTAGCGGAGGGATTGGCTGTGGTGAGCGAATCATACTCGCTTTGGAAGTCCGCCAGCGCTGCTGGGTTGCCCGATGGCTGTTGTGCGAGTCGGATGGCGGAGTGGATAGTGAGGCAATGGTCTTGCTCGACCTCAAACGCAAGCCTCTGCAGACCCTCTAACCCCAGTCTTTTGGCTATCTCATCCGTTCTGTACAGTGGTGTCTCAAGCACCTCGCAAGCCACCAGAGATCGGCATCCAAGCTGGTTGAAGAACGCAACAGCGCCTCCAGGGTCGAGACCATAGACGAGCATGTCAGAATCACTGGTTAATGCAATACCACCGCTTTCGCGGACACGACGAGCACAGAACGCCTCTGCTTCTCCGGGCACGACTTCCGTAATCGAGGCATAAGTGCTTTTGCGCAGAGCGTCGAGAACGGCTGGAACGAGGAACGGGGCTGCGGGAAGGCCACGGAACTGGGCCGGAACTGCCTGCGGTGAGAACAAATCGCCAGGTCGTACATGGCTATTCTGGTAGGTCAGAGAGTTTTCCGGAGTAGTCAGGCCGGTTGGATGTGAGGCACGGAAGGTGACGAGTTCCCTGGTGTAGCTTCCTAAGCGGCTGACCCGGATTCCCTCCTTGTGGGAGGGGAGATAGCCATCGAAGTAGATCTTTGAACTGCTGGTGCTTTAGCAACAGCATGAATGATGAAACACTATCTTTGGATGATAGCGTACATCAGCAACCCATAAAGATCAAGCTCGCCCAAGAGAGCTATTGTCGCTTGGCCAATCTCTGCATACGAAGGTGCTGCGTCATACGCATTCAATACGGTAGGCCTCTGAGACAGGACCCTATAGTAAACGTGATAAGCCAAACCTGGACCGTCGATGACAATTTTGCGCTCTTTTTGGTTCTGCCGATGATGTGAGCAATCCGGGATATTGCAGCCAAGGATTGTTGAGGTCGCATAGGGTTGAAGGTGGGATGTCAGACGGGGGATTCCCATACCCTAAAGTAACTGGATTGAAGGTAGAAAAGAGACAGATAACCACCTATATAGGAATAGACACGCTCATCCGAGTTGGCGTCAGACTAGTGCAGTTCGGTGCGCCAATCATAAAGGATGGGGGTGCCGAGCGAAGGCCAAAAAGGACCCAAGCATGGCTGATTAGAAACCGAAAGAGCAAGCTCAAGAACCCAAAGACACCGATATCTGGATAGAGATAGCATTCGTACCCCGTATATGCGACTCGACCTTCAAACCACAGAAAGTATGCATTGAACCAGACTCCGATGCCTCCCATATGCATGCCCAGACCCACTATCCTTACACGTTCTCGTGGAACATGCTCCTCCTCTCCGTTGGACTATCGCCATGGGCCGCCACGGCATCCTTTTGCAAACGCGTAACCGATCTTAAATCGGCAGGCCTAGGGCTGACGCCCCTCATACTGCTCCTCTCCGCTGCATCTCCAAAGGGATTCTGCCTGCTCATCTCTTCATCGTATCTCTGATCCAGACCTTTCTGGCCTCCTCCAATGAACGCATCGTCTCGACTCCTTCTTCTGCCTCTTTCTGGCTCGTCCGCTCCATAGTCCGGGAGCGCTTGGCCATGAGACGGTCCATACCCGCCGCCAGCATACGACCCACCGGAAGTAGGAGGATGCAATCCTAGCTCTTGCTCCTCATAATAGCCTCCGGCCCCATGTAAATCTGCCTCGTCTCCTACTCTAGCATCCCATGCTCCATCAGGATCGAGACCTCTTCGTTGACCAGCTCCAGCGGGCGTCTCGTAAGCTCCACTTCCTGAGCCTTTGAGAGACTGTAGTTTTGACTTGGCCCAGCCGACAACCCCGGCTTGTCTTGTGTAATTCTGTGATGGTCTAGTATGGTTGGCGAAGGGGTTATACGAGGAGAGAGGTGGTGGTGGGAGGCCCTGGAGCTGGGCACGCCGGCGTGTGAAGAAGAGCCAGCCGGCAGCGGCGACGAGGAGTAGGATGAGGAGCACGAGGAAGGCCCACCCACCGGAGGCCATATTATCTCAAGTGAGGTTTGCTGATAACTTCGTATCGTCGACAAGAGCGTAGAACAGAGCGCTCATAATGGCTGAAGAAACGTTTCAATGGTTCTTTAAAGGCAGGGGTGAGCGGCAGTACATTGTCTTGGCATTGCTCGGCCCTATCATACTATCATACAGCCATCATTGCTCCATTGCTCCTTCCTCTCCTACTAGACTCTCATTGGTCATCAAAACATTCATAAACTGGGAATAGGATCACTCCGCCGAAATGAGTTCGAAACCAACCGCAGCCTCACCGTCATCGTGTCAGCTTGTAAGCCATGGCAAGCTCAGTATGCAGCGGAACCGCCAGAGGACAAGATGTTCGTTTCAGTCTTGACTGGGAAGCCTTGACGATCTGGTATGGCCGAGACACGGAAGAGGTCCATTTTCGTAATGTCATCGCTATAATTGATGCTGCGGATGACACTTCTGGTGAAACGCATTACAACATATTACAGGTCTGTGAGAGCAAGGATTTCCAAGTGTCCAGAAGCAACAGATACAGCTTCGACTCTGTCTTGGTCACAGGCCTACCTGACGCTTTCCTCAAGCGACATATTGCGTCATCTAGGCCACCTCATCTCCATATTCCCTTCGTCGAGGGCGTAACTCCCCTCCGTATCGTTGTTTCAATCCGTTGTGGCTTGGGCGAAGCCAACGATTTCTTTATCAGTGTTGTCCGTCCTGCCTTCGCCGCGTACGGGTTCAAGAACAGTTCCTACCACGTGCACTACACAGATTCGGAGAGGTCGATCACAGAATTCGCAGAGGAGGTCCTTTTGCCTTGTGCTCAACGTGGCTGGGAGCAGACAGTCCTGCTTCTCTCTGGTGACGGCGGGATAGCCGATCTGGTAAACACGTTCCAGCCTGCGGCAATCGACAGCAATGGGGCAAACCCCGACTTCAGGAAGCCAACTGTCGGCCTCGTTGTAATGGGTTCTGGCAACGCTTTGGCAAATTCAACCGGTATCAATGGGGATGCGACGCGTGGTTTGCGTCACTTCTTCCGAGGCAGTCCCAAGGAGTTGCCAACATTTTGCGCGAAGTTTTCGAAAGGATCCGAGCTCGTTGTCGACAACGGCCAGCGTACGGAGCCTTTACCATATCGATACGGCGATGAAAATTGTGTCTACGGTGCCGTCGTGTGTAGCTGGGCTCTTCATGCTTCCCTTGTGGCGAATAGCGATACCGCTGAGTATCGGAGGCACGGCGTTAGGCGCTTCCAAATGGCGTAAGTGCTATACGTGATACCGTCTGAGCATATCAAACCCGGTTGGAGCATGGCCCTCAGCCATGTCCAACGCTTCCAAGACATTCCTCGCGGCTCAATGAAAAGACGCAAAGGAGGCATGCCGAGCATATCAAACTCCATTTGAGCATGGTCCTCAGCCATGGATCAAGCATCCGTTCCCAATATATGCCACGCGACTCAATGAAAAAATGCAAAGGAGGAATGCTGACTTTCAAATAGTGCGAATGAATTGCTCGGACCTTCAGATAATTCAGCGCCTCACATATACCAAGGCAGGATCGAATTGGTGAGGAATGGGAAAGCCAAGTCGCTCACAAGATCGGGGTGGACCTATGTACTTGCTACGCTGGTATCACACTTGCAAGAAGGTTTCAACATCTCCCCGCGTTCGAAGCCATTGGACGGCAAGTTGCGGATCCTGCTCTGCGGGACCATGCCAAGCAAGAGAGTAAAGGAAATTCTAGATGAGGCGTCCAACGACGGCAACCACATCGATGACCCGTCTGTCGTCTACCATGAGATTGACGGGCTATTTATCATCATTGAAGAGCTTGAGGACAGATGGCGACGAGTCTGTATTGACGGTAAGATCATCCAGATCGGGCTCTGTGGCTGGATGAAGGTCGGGATGTGCAAGGAGTCCTTTTTGAACCTGCTTTTGATGCCCGAGGACAGCAATTGATCTCCACTTTAGACTAGGTGTAGAACATCCGTAGCAGGCCTAGAATGCGCATCCAAAAATATTCCAGCATCAATTCCCACGCTCAATCCAAGTCGAAAAGACTTATTGACGCTTTGCCTATGGGTGTACATTGGTCAAAGTGTCCAACGTGATGTCGTGTAACCGTTAATATCTTTCGTCTCTCGACCGTGATGGCCCAGTACCATGACTTGTTCCTGGTCACTCGCTGCGAAGGCGTGCATTTCAAAAAATCAATGGGTGTGAGGCTACTAGGCTCTCGCACTTCTCAAAAACCCGATCACGCCTCCACAGTACCCAACCAACTCTCCCAGCCTCCTGCTCTCCTCTCCCTGCTCCGCTCTCCACCGCTTCAAAGCCTCCAAGAGCTCCGCATCCCCCGAAACATGCTCACCATGAAGCCTGAGAAACACCGACATCCATGCCTGCACAAGCTCATAATCGCGCTTTCCCTGGAGCCGCCACGTGAGCGCGTTCACGAAGGGGACAAGCTCAGCGGGGTTCAGGGAGCGGATCTCGATATCTGCTGCTGACGGCGGAAGAGTTTTGAGATGGTCGATGAAAGACGCGAAGTGGATTTCTTGAGCGGCGACACGCAGCAGAGTTGTGAATGTTGACTCGGTGCTTTTGCGGTCGAGCTTGAGGATGCGGGATCGCTCTGCGGCGCCGATTTTTGGCTCTTCCGTTTGGGTGGTCAGTGCTTGGTCGGGCTTGGAGCTTGCGAGCGAGGGGAGGAAGAAGGGTGCTTTCTCGGGTGGTTTGGGGGGTTCTTTGGGCTTGTTGCGCTGGCGGATGACGTCGAGATGGAGGAGCGTCTGCCAGCGCGATTTGGGCACAAGGGAGAGGGACTCGAGGTCGCGGCTCAATTGCTCGGGAGTATTCAGGTCATCAATCATGAGCTGGTTGTCCTCGGCTTGCTCTTCTTCAAAGGCGGCGTCGATTAGACCTTGCCCGTTCTCGCCCGATGCCGTTGGGGCCACCGCGTCGATGATCTCGTCTTCGCGGACTAGTCTTGTTGGGACATGCGTGAACAGGGTGCGGTTGTTCCATATGTTGACGCCCACGCCGTCCGCATGTGCTGTAGCCAGGAACTCGCCAGTGTCTGAGAATGCGAGCGCTGTACATGGGCTTTCCATGCGGAGGGCGTTTATCAGATGGCCGGTTGGTAAGTCCCAAACACGGACTACCGAGTCCATTGATGCGGCTATGATCCATCGGCCGTCGTTGGAGAAGCAAAGATCGCTGATTTGGCCGAGGCAGCCCCAGAGCTCTCTGACAAGCCTCTTGGTCTCTGTGTCGATGACGCGGACGGAGAGGTCGTCACAGCTGAGGGCGATGAGGTCGTTCTGCTTGTGGTATCGAGAGGCGATGATGGCGGACATGGGGGACCAGTCTATCTCGTCTTGGACTTGGCCAGTGTAGAAATCCCAGAATTTAAGCTTCCCATCTAGACTGCAGCTGAAAGCTGTCCTGTTTAAGGGGTCCACCATGATACCGGTCACGGCTTTCTTGTGCTTGCCTTCTCCTAAGCCATACTTTTTCGGATTAGGTGCCTGGTGAGCGCTCTTGCCTTCGGCCTGGAGCGCTTGAAGTCTCTTCACTTGGACTGGCGTCAAGGGCGCTGGGAATTTCTGACGATGAATACCGGATTGAAGATTGAACATGGAGATACTCCCACCTACAGAGCCTACAAGTGCAAAAGTACCACAAGAGGTGACAGCTACACTTGTGACTTCCGTACCATCGCCCGTTTCAAACGCCCATCTTCCGGCCTTCTTCCGGCCCCAAAACCAGGTCCTTGCGAATTTGTCGCCTCGATGGCCGGTGACAATACTCTCCCAGCCTGTGGCCGCGCTTTCGGTGGCATCTGCCGTGCCTTTCTTTGTTGCGGCATTGGTCCAGATTGCACCACCGCCGCTCGAAGCACCCATGCCTCCATCACGGTTCAGTGAGCATGAAAAGCAATTGATTTCAGGAGCTTTGAGATCTTCTAGACTAGCCGAAGTGTCAAGATTAGGGATTTTGCCTAGAACACCAAGTTTCTTCGCTTTTTTGCGGACATGACCTTGACTGAGCTCTGTGCTTTGCCCATCTCGCCGGAGACTCCAACCCCAGAGACTTTGATCGCGGCCAGCACTCAGTAGCCACTTGCCAGTGTAGTCCGCCCCGTCCGAGTTGGTAGGCAAGAAGCCAAGTGTCGTTACTGGCGCAGCATGGCCACTACGAGAGTGCAGAATCCGTGGGACAGTCGTCAGCGATTTAGCGTCGAAGATCCATGATCTCAAGGCATTATCTAGCCCACATGTAACCATGACAGCCTGACCAGGCAAGAACCCCACCTTACTGACTCCGCCAGAGACACCTCCGTAGGTGGCCGAAGGTGGGTCATGAGCGCCGTACAAGACCCCACGGATGCGGCCACCGTTGTTCAAATCCCAGAAGGTGACGTCGCCATCTTCCGTACCAGCCGTAGCCATGATACCAGCTCTCTGGCCGTCGTCCCCGGCGCCTAGACCATCTGTTCGGAAAGAGATCGAAGTAATGGTTGCTTTATGCGATGTTCTAGTATTTAGCTGGAGGATGGCTCTGTCGCTGCGGATATCATGTATGACTATTGGTCCATCTGACCGTGCGATTGCAAGCATAGATAGGGCTGGAGTAGGTTGCAGAGCCGTGACCGGTCCAGACGAAGGCTTTGGCGCCTGAAAAGTATAGATGAGCTTGCCAGTACTGACATTCCACATGTCCACACTGCCGTCCTGTTTTCCAGCGAATACCTTATTTAGAAGTGTGGGCATATTACATATCTCCCCAGTCAGGGACCCGCCTGAGGATGCAATTGGTGTAAGCGTGGTGTAGTGCTCGTACGTGGTAGACTTCCAGACCTCTATCCTCGTAGAACAACATCCTACGACCCAGGAACCAATGATCAAGATCTTTCTTATGGGCTCATCTAGCCCTTTTGGTGCCTCCAACTCTTCAACCTTCTTCCCTCGCTTGAAAACCCACACCCCAACATTGCTGCCCGTGTTCTTCCCTCCCCATGCCGCGAAAACTCGGTCCTTCCAAGCGCAGGTGGCTGTGATATCGGCAGGCGTCTGCGGTCGCGTTAGGAAGATAAGGTTCAGGCCTTTGCGGAGATCGTAGGTTTGGAGACTGCGGCCGACAGAGGTGGTGATCTGGAAAGTGGTCTTGCCTAATGGAAGCGAGGTGAAGGGGACGGGAGTGGGAGAGACGAGGCCTATGGTCTGTGAGATATTATTTAGTGGAGCATTGACAGTGTCGAGATATCCTAGACGTTCTTACTCGGAAAGGCGCAAAGATTCTAGGAACTCCTTGTTGGTCATGTGCGCTGTTGGTGATTCTTTGACGTTTCGCTGCTCGATAGTCACCATTCTCGACCTGGCCTCTTGACATCATTTACTGGTTTGAACCTGGCAAGCAGCTTCTAGTATTGCTCGATCTCCAGAAACCTTTGGATGGAAAGGTTTGTCCTACACTTTGCAGTATATTTTACCGGTGGGCAGTTCCGCTTGATCTCTGGAGGCAATTTTTCGCGAGTGCTTGACAAGGTTGCTTCCCCACGGGAATTACACTTTTCCCTGAGCAATTGTAAGTCTCCCACCTCAGAAGGCTCAGATTCAGTACGACGGCTAATATTCCTCATTTCGCAGTATGTGAACACTATCCGGTCCCATGAGAAGGGTTCGGTAGCGCCCGTCACTCGGCAATTGGGGGCGCCAGCGGATATGGCATCTTTGTCCAGGACGACAAGCCAGGAAAGTGCTGCATCCTCGCAAACATCACAGACAGACAATGGAGACATTTGGAAACAAAAGCCGTCTGGATTAGCAAACGCAACTTCTTCAGATCCCCCTAAGGAAGGCCGACCGCTGGGGATAAAGTCACGCACTCCTTCCCATTCCTTGCTCTCAAGTACTCCTTCCTCATCCAGTCTGAACAGGAAAGGCAGGTTCGCGGATGCCGGGACAACTGGAGTCGACGTTGGAAGGGCGAGCATATCTATGCCCCCTCCTACAAATAAATCGTCCTCCGTCTACCGGCCGTCGAACAATCGTCGCCCTTCTGCAACCTTGCTGAACAACGAAATCAGAATCAATAGGGCAAGCATGGACAGTGCACTATCAAGCAAAAGTGGCAATGAGTCAGCTGTGCTTGACGATGTTGAGAGAACACCAAACCAGCGTGGCTCGCAGGGAGCTTTACATGAGCCTTCTGCGTCCTTGACCCTACCTGAAGCGAGTCTGAAGCCACCAAGTGACACAGACGGCAGTAGTAATCGTCTCTCTTTCTCGTCATTACATTCGCTCGGGTCTGCTATATATTGTGGTGCAAATGGGCCTGCTAGTGCTCCCCAAAGTACTGCAAGCTCGAATGCTGGCTCAGTCAAGAGCACCCCAATGGAACAACCCAATGCGCACTCTGCTCCTTTATCTCCCACTAAAAGCTCCTTGAGGGGTGAAGTGCCTTCATCGGCAACTACGGCGACAGATATAGTTTCTGCCATTGCAAACACGCAACTACAGCATACAGGTTGGGATGCGAAAATTACCTCCTCATTACCTTACCTAGCTTGCTAACGATGATTTTCGCAGTGATGGAGACTAAAGGGATAGCCGCAAATCCACCTACACCACCTCCGAAGAGCGACGAGTCGTGGGCCTCTGGACCTTTAGCACGGCCACAGCCACCACGGCGCTCCCGGAGTCGAACACGACGACAGGCTAGTGGAAGTAACGTCGCTAGCAGCACTGCGAGCCCAAGCAACAGTGATCGCGCAAAGGTCATACCTATCGGAAGACTTGGCGTTTGCGCCCTTGACGTGAAGGCTCGCAGCAAGCCGAGCAGAAACATTCTCACGAAACTTCAGGCAAACGGCGATTTCGAGGTCATCGTCTTCGGGGATAAGGTAATTCTGGATGAAGAGGTCGAGAATTGGCCTCTGTGTGATTTTCTGATCTCGTTCTTCTCGGACGGATTTCCACTCGATAAAGCTATCGCATATGAGAAGCTCCGGAAACCGTTCTGTGTCAACGATCTATCGATGCAGAAGATACTGTGGGATCGTCGACTCTGTTCACGCGTTCTCGATATGCAGGGCGTTCCAACGCCCGAACGACTAGAGGTCAACCGAGACGGCGGGCCAACTCTGGAATCTGCCGAGCTTGCACGTCACCTGCAGAGAATGAGTGGTGTCAAACTAGTAGGTCCAGACGACGGTACTGGAGGTGGCATGCCCAGGCCGCAGAAGGTGTCACTGAGCGAAGATGGTGATACCCTATTCGTGGATGGAGAGTATATGAAGAAGCCATTTGTAGAGAAGCCGATCAGCGGTGAAGATCACAATGTCCGTATTTATTTCCCAAATGACCACGCTGGAGGTCCCGGTGGTCGCAGGCTCTTCCGAAAAATCGGTAACAAAAGTTCTGAATGGGATGCGGGCTTGATAGTTCCTCGATCTATCTATGAAGAGGGGAGCAGCTATGTCTATGAGAAACTTGTCCGCTTGGACATGTCGGATGACATCAAGGCTTACACGGTAGGGCCGAACTACTGCCACGCTGAGACCAGGACTTCGCCTGCCGTTGATGGACTTGTTCGTAGGAACACCCATGGCAAAGAGGTCCGCTATATCACTGGCCTGAAGGATCATGAAAAGGTTATAGCTACGAAGATCGTCAATTCATTCGGCCAGCGGATATGTGGCTTCGATATGCTGCGCGTCGGATCAAAGAGCTTTGTCATCGACGTGAACGGATGGAGCTTCGTGAAGGACAATTCCGACTACTACGAGAGCTGTGCTAGGATACTCAAGCAGATGTTCATTCAGGAGAAGCAGAAGAATGTAGGAGTACAATCTATCACAGACAATGGTGAAGAACCCACCATCGAAAGCATTCCACACCGGAAAAATACGACGAGTGGGCATCGCTCGATGATGTCGGCAATGATGAAATCCCCAAGCATGAGCAAACTGACTGGCCATCATCATGATAAGCAAGTGCACGGCACATCATCGCCAGATGGAGCGGCTACGACCCCAACTTTGCCCTCGCCACCAATACTGGACAATACGGCTACGGCGAATCTTATGTCCCCTCCTACTATCGACAAACTTCCGTCGCCTACATTAGCAGTACCACCGGGCCAAACTTCCGCATCTCACCCAGCAACACCTGCGGAAGAAGCCCCGCCGCCTCAGCCGTCGTCTAAGCATGCATGGAAGCTCAAGGGTATGGTATCTGTGGTTAGACACGCTGATCGGACGCCAAAGCAAAAGTTCAAATTTACCTTTCATACCCAACCTTTCATAGATCTGCTACGAGGGCACCAGGAGGAAGTCCTTTTGAAAGGCGAAGCAGCGCTGAATAGCGTCCTGAATGCCGTCAAAATGGCTATGGAACAAGGCATAGAAGACCCTGAGAAGCTTCAGATCTTGAGGACTGCACTCGCTCGGAAAGGCGCTTGGACCGGTACCAAAGTCCAGATCAAACCGATGTTCCGCAAGCGAAAGCCAGAAGAGCTTAGAAAGCTCGATAATACTCAGGAGCTGAGCCCATCTGATGCGAGTCTACCGATTACCGCTCAAGAGCTGGTAGCGGAACCGGAAGAATCCGACAACGCTCCGAAGACTCATTTCAGGCATGATTCTCTGAACGATGTCACTTTGTCCAGATTTTCTGCGGCAGAAAACGATCTTGTTCTCGATAAATTGCAATTGATCATCAAGTGGGGCGGAGAGCCAACGCATTCTGCCCAATACCAATCGCAGGATCTCGGTGAGAACATGAGAAGCGATCTCCTGCTGATGAACAAAGAGGTGCTGGACAATGTCCGCGTCTTCACAAGCTCAGAGCGAAGGGTGAGCACAAGCGCCCAAATCTGGGCAGCATCTTTCTTGAATCAAACCGAGGTACCTGAGGACTTTATCGAAGTACGCAAAGATCTCCTTGACGACTCGAACGCAGCCAAAGATGTCATGGACAAAGTTAAGAAAAAGCTAAAGTTGCTATTGCGAGAAGGGCACTGCGCGCCAGCCCAGTTCGCATGGCCTTCGAACATGCCTGAACCTTTCTTGGTGGTACGCAACGTATGTGAGCTAATGAATTTTCATCGAGAAGTCATGAGGCACAATTTCAAAAGCATCGCGGGTTCTGCCACCGCTTCAGTGTCTGTCCAAAACGACAAGGCCTCCACGGCAACATCGAACACCGCTAGCGCAAAGACAGTGACTGGAACCGCTGGATTAGCTGGATCAGCTGGATCAAAGCAAGCGTCGCCTACCGGTGGATCCCTAGCGCAGGCAAAGACGCTTGCATCAATCCAAGCTCGGTGGTGCTGCGGTGAAGACGCAGAATTATTCAGGGAAAGGTGGGAGAAGCTTTTCGCTGAGTTCTGTGATTCTGAGAAAGTCGATCCGAGTAAGATATCCGAGCTATACGACACTATGAAGTTCGACGCCTTGCACAATCGCAAGTTCCTAGAATGGGCGTTCTTACCTCCACCGAGTATGCTACCTGAAGATTTGGTCGCTGATGACAAGACCTCGTCGACTGGTCCAGTAACTCTTCCTCAAGCTCCATCCCAGGGTGCGCATTCAGAGGCAGAGAGTGCCGCCTCTCGTGACGCTTCGCTTACGTCTTCGCAAGGCAGCTTCCTGTCCCAGGGCGGCAGCCTTGAACGAAAGGGCAGTGTGGGCGAGAAGCTCACCGAGAAAGCCACTAGCGCTAGCCTCTCACAACGCATGGGCTTTCGCAGACGATCGGCACTGAACCCGCCCTCCCCACAGATCTCACACGAAGAGACCCAATCATCCTACTTCAAGCTCTTCATGGGCAGCGGCGGCCAAACCAAATCAAAGCAAGACCCTCGCCTCGCCAAGCTCCGCGAGCTCTACCGCCTCGCCAAAGTCCTCTTCGACTTCGTCTGCCCCCAGGAGTACGGCATCGACGACAGCGAGAAGCTCGAAATCGGTCTTCTCACCTCTTTGCCTCTACTCAAAGAAATCGTCAAAGACCTCGAAGAGGTCCAAGCCTCGGACGACTCCAAGTCCTTTGTCTACTTCACCAAGGAATCGCACATCTACACCCTCCTCAACTGCATCCTCGAAGGCGGCATCAAGACGAAAATCGACCGCAACGCCATCCCCGAGCTCGACTACCTGTCGAACATCAGCTTCGAGCTCTATGAATCGGAGGACAAGGATAACGACACATTTGCGTATAGTATCAGGATTAGCATCACGCCTGGCTGCCACACGGCGGATCCGCTGGATGTGCAGCTCGATTCGAAACACAGTATTGGGTGTGCGCCGCGGCGGAGTTTGACGGCGCATGGGGACTGGAAGGAGGTCATTGAGACGCTGAGGGCGAGGTTTGGGACGGTGAAGCTGCCGAAGAGTTTTTTGGCGGTGAATGTTAGTGAGGGTCTTGCTGGGGGGGAGGAGGATGTTGGAGGGGGAGGGGATATGATTGCATGAGAGGTCGTTAGAGGGTGGGAGTGCATAGATATGTAGATAGACGGGTGAGCAAGTGTACATAGAACAGGGACGAGTGCTAGCGCTAGTGCGGTTATGCTTTGGAGGAGGGGTGGACATCGTTATGGGTCGCGAGAGAGAGGGGGAGGGGTCGCTCGTAGAATAGCTATTGAGGTAGCGCTGCAGTTGTTGCTGTATCAATATGGACTGGCTTCGCTATAGACGTACGATTCTGTAAAACCAATTACCTAAGTATGTCCAGTCCCGCCGCCATCACTGCTCTTTATGCCTCAAGCCTCGTTAAGACGAAAGCAGCCCCTTGACGAGGCTATTAAGTCTTAGAGAGTCCACAGGCTACAAATTCACAATGACGAAAAATGATCCACAAAGCTATCAGTCGACGTCTCGGTCTGGCCAGAAATGCTACCGATCATTCAAGGGAGCCTGCCGCTAGATCCCCTCAATAGGTGCCTTGAATCTGAATTTCGACAACGACCGTGACCCTCAGCGTCGATACATGCATTAGACCCCCCTCACCAGCCACTGCAGCCATACCGCATACGCTCGAAACATGGTCGCTTGGGTTCTGGCTTTTGGTCTCTCTACTTCTTAGCATCGCCACCACCGCCCGTAAACGCCAGGAAAGCGGCTGCGAGAAGTAGCCACCAGTATCTGTTCCCATCGTTAGCATTCTGCTTATCCTCTTCCCCAAAACCCCCCATCTTGCTCCTCTTCCTCTCCTCTCCCCCTTTACCCTCAACTCCACGATCCCCTCCAACCCGTTGCCTTCCACCTCCCCCACAACATATGGAAAGAAAACTCACTTCTGCAAAAACGTCTTCTCCTCCCCCTCGCCCTCCTCCCCCTCTCCCTTCCCCTCCACCACCTTCTTCCCCTTCCCCCCCACCGCCGCCTTCTCAATCATAGCCCTCACCCCCATCTCCTGCACCACCATCTCGAAATCCCCTTTCCCCTCCCCCCTTCCCTTCCCACCCACCCCACCCCGCCAGCTCCCCCCCAACAACTCCCCCTCCTCCGTAACCACAATCCTGAACCTTCCCTCCCCCTTACATAAACTCTCTAGATTCGTAGCCGTAGTGCGGTGGCCGGATTGCGGGAGATGGATGCCGATCCTCGCGATGGCGTTGGGGGAGATGGGGGATGGTGGGGAGGGGGGGGTGAAGGAGAGGAGAGAGGAGAGGTGTGGGTGCTGCGGGTGGTAGGCGAGGGTGGCGAGGGGGGTGGGTGTCGAGGTGGGGGGGTGGTGGTAGAGGGTTGAGGTGTAGAGGGGGGGGGAGGGGGCGGGGAGGGCGGGGAGGGGGGAGAGGAGGAGGGAGAGGGAGAGGGAGAGGGGGAGGGAGAGGGGGAGGTGCATGCTGTGGGGTGTGAAGCTGAGTATGAAGTGATGGTGGTGGAGGTGAATTGGGATATGGTAAGGTGGTTGGAAGATGCAGGAGGGCGGAAGAGTGATTTCTCGGCGCATCGTCGGCTTATGGTGAAGAAGGCTAGGCCTGTTTGAGGTTTTGGATTGTTTATTCGTCGAAGTTCCGGGAAAACCCATCACGAAGATCTCAGAACTTAAGCTTTGAAGCTATGCCGCATCGGGAAGACCCAGCGAAGCCTCTGTCCCTGACATGTGACAGGACCCTTCTTGTCGTCTGATCTCCGTACAACCACTCTACCTTACCTCAATTCAACCCCCCTCAAAATCAACTGCAGGGGACACCATGGTCAATCGCCGATGGCTTACGTGTGTTCCCACTTTTGCGCGGAGTCAGCGCCGTAGAAACACCCCACTTACGAAACCACCTCGACCAATTCCTACCATCTCATCACGGAGGCGACTCCGTTCGTGTTCGATGGTCTTGGACGACAAACCTTTAGAGGTGATAGTTCAGGAACGAGGCAGCAGGGAGGCTTCGTGGGAGGGAGGATCTCATTCGCTGGGGTGTGCTGATATGGCTGGCTGTAAGGCGCAGGGCATCGGAGGGAGCTCCGAGATTGTGTGTTTACGCTCAGGTGATTTCGGTAGGAAGGATGTTTGGGAGGTAGTGGGATGAAGAGCATCTGTTGATAGTGGGGGCGATTATGTTTGATCTACATTATGTATGTCTGCTCTCTGACTATGTACAATCCGTATCCCGCGTCGGCGGCTCTTTTTCTCCTCGAAACATCGGATATCCGGAAATTTTGCCCTCCCCACTCATTTAGACAACCCTCCCCTTCGTCCCCAGAATCGCCCACTCCGCGACCGTAGCCCCCGTCCCATTGTTGAATTTATCAACCTGATTCCCCCACACGCTCAACGTCGCATAGCGCCCACTCCACACTTCCGTCCCCAACGTCACGTTCGTCGTATTACTCATGTACTCCGTGATCATCGCCACAAGCGTCGTGTTATACGGCTTGCTAAGCGCCACGTTGCTCTGACTCGCCACCACTGTGCCCATGTTGTCCGAAGCGTTGGAGAATGAGACGCTGAAATTCACAGGCGGGTTCTGCGCCCAGTCGAAGAAGAATCCCTTGATTGGCTGGAATGGCTGATTAAGTAGGTTCACGGTGATTGCTTGCGTCGTATTTGCGGAGCTAGGAACCCATTTTGTGAAACCGGCGCCGTCGACGGCGGAGAAGGGAAATTGGCCTGGCTGGTAGATGTCTGGGGAGGTGACGGGGAGGCATTGTGCGATGTTGCCCGGTAGAGCAGTTACATTGTTGATGTTGCGGTTTTGAAGCGTGAGTGTGCCGTTCGGGGGGAGATGAAAGGTCGTGCCATTGTTGTTGCCAATTTGCACGGGGATGGAGGTTGTGGCGTAGGTCATGTTTGCTGTGACGAAAGGAGTAGGAAGCCGGTGGAGGGTCGTGGAAGTCTGGTTCGCAACGGCAGAGATAGGCCAGCCCTGCCAGTAGAATGTACGGTACCGTAGATTTGGGATCTGAGGCGGCAGACTCGGGTCGACATGGAGGATGTATTCGGGCGTGAGGCGCAGCCCGAGGTAGCCGAAGAGGGTGACTTGATTGGCACCGCCGTGGCCGGTCAGGAAGGGGAAGGCCGGGTGGGTGCCACCGTTGGTGGTGAAGTCGTCGGTGAGCTGTTCGGAGAATTGGAACCAGGGGGCGCGGACGTAGGGGTTCTCGGAGTATTGCTGGTAAGTGTAGGCTGCGCAGCCCCCGGTTGTGACGGCGGAGGCGACGATTGAGAAAATGGCGTAGGTCATGCCGGGACCGTTGAGCGACTGTGTCAATTAGCGATAGAGCCATAGTTAGCCGAGATGAGATGAGTAGTCTTACCTGCTTGCCAGCGTAGTATTCGAGGTCGCTCAACGAGTCGGCTGCGGTGTAATTGTTCCGATAGTTCAAGGGGAAGGTGTCCAATACGACGTCGGCCTGCTTGACCTCTATCGACCCATTCATCCCTGTGTATTCATCGATGATGGTTCCTTGCGAACCAATCGAGCTCCTCGAAATGAAGATGTTAGCAGCTTGCGTGTTCCACGTCTCGTTGACGTCCATGCCAAACTTCGCGCGGAAAGCATTGGCATTAGTGAGAGTGTCCGCGATCAAGGGTTGCGTGAATCCACCATTGTCCTCGTGGTTGGCGTACTGCGAATGTCAGCTTGAAAGCCTGCTAAAAAAATTCTATTTTCATACCTCATCAGGATCAGTCATGTTCGTCAGCTGGTAAGACGAACCGTTCTTGGTAAGCAGCTCGGAATAGAAGGTTGCAATTGAATTGTATACTGGGAACAGAGAATCCTGGAAGTATTGCGTATCGCCAGAGGTAACCCAGTAGTTGACGAATTCTTGGGCTATGTCACCGTTGACTGATGGGGTCAGTACGAAAGGGATTCGTCTGCATTACGAGGACTCACTGTGGTATTCATAGTCAAAGCATGGTCCCGTACCCTAGAAAGCTGTCAACTCACGAGTTCGCTATTTACTTTTTCCATCGCAAGGCTTACCGTGCAGTTCCCAGAGCGGCCTGAAGTCCAGCTATACACCGCCGCATCATTAGAAAAGCTGACGTTTGCTTTCGAAGACTGGTAGTTGGTCTGGGCATTTTCACGAGCTTGCGGGTAGCGAACGACCCTGTAATTGGCGATTTGCCTGACAGAAGCAGGATGCTGAAGATTGAAATCAGTGAATGCTTGGGTCTAACCAAGTTGGGAAGCTCACTGAAGCAGCAATACCTGGTTGCATCCAGATCTCTGCGTCCCAAAAGACGAGCCCTGCGTAAGAATCGCTGGCCAGGCCACCCACAGAGATACTGTTTGTATCAATGGGAGCATTGTCGACAAGTGCCTCTGCATTCATCCCGATCGTGTTCTGTAGCAGGTAGTACTCGTTGAGTACAGCCGTAATAGCAGACTCAACGATGAATTCATCATCCGGCAGGGTTCCATTTGGGTAGATGTAAGAGTCCTATCATATCATTCAGCAAGGGTCCAACCAGGTAAGAGGAAGTACGTACCACCGAGTCTTCGGGCAGAATCTCCGCCCACTCTGCCATATGATCTTGCATTGACTGGTAGAAGCCCATATTCATCGCATCCACTGATGCATACTTCGCGGTCTCCTGAGGGTTGATGAAGCCATCAGAGGACGCTCCACCAACGTATTTGTTGATAGTTGTCATATTGCCGGCCCTCAAGGCCACCGTTCCCGCTTGAGCGACGCTCGAAGCGTTTGTCCCAATATACAGCTTATCTGTCACGATGCCCAGTGTAGAGGCGTCCAACTTAGAACATTCCATAGCCGCATAAAGATATGCAGTAACATCCACCCCATTAGGCTTGACCGCAGCGTAGATCTGAGAGCTCGCGCTGTCCATGCCGGATGTCACAAAGTCAGTCCTTACCGCGCTCAGACCGTCCATGACATTGACCACGGAGACATTAGTATCCTTGGATGCTGTAATGTTCAGTTGCACGAAGCCTTGGTTCACGCGCAACTTGTGAGCGAACATCGTGTAGGCAATCTTAAAGGTGGTGCCGTTGGCATTTGCAGGACTCCATGTATACGACCATGAAGATATTCCACCCTTTGTAAGTCAGTAAAGTCCCTCAATGGTCTGGTTTTTACCTACCTTTGCATCCAGCGTCGAGCTGAAACCAGAGATTTGGCTTGCGTCTGTGGAAGCGTCTAGGTAGGTATTGTTGCCAAGATCAATGATGAGTCCTGACCAATGTGGAACTCCTGCGATGACGCTCTCGCCTCCATACTGATTTAGCCATTCAAAGTTGGTGCCATTGGTGGTAGGCTGCATATGGTCAGTGCGAAGCGTCTGAACTCGGTTTTCGGAAGCTTACCTGCTGATCGAAGAATCCGCTGATAGTAGCGAATGTCTGTCTTTTGCTGAAAAGCGGCCAGCCATTGATGTTGTCGCCATTGACGGGCGTGTCCGTTTCGAAAAAAGGTCCCAGGGCAGCAACGCTGAGGCCTAGAATTCCATTAATGCCTGCTATCGATTGCAGCAGGTTTGCGAGCCATGGCAGTTCTAGAGCACCCACCGATGTATCCATTGGCTACGCTCTGTCTCGATTGGTAGTGCCCTTGGTCAAGAGCAGTGGTAGTGACGCGCCAGAGATTATTGTCCCAGACCACATTGGGGAAACGTGTATTGTAGACCGACGACGACGCGTTTGAGGACTGCCGGGAAAGGATGGCACTGGCATTGCCTTCCCAGCTGAAAAGCAAGAAGCCGAGAAATGCAAACAGAAGAGAGCGAGCAGTATGCATGATTTTCACCGGGGAGGAGGGCGCAAAAGGAAGGGTCGTAGTCGCGTTCAGGGGCAAGGTCGCAAAGGAGCAATTGGCAGAGACAGAGCAAGTCTGGACATGGAGGGGACAGTGGAAGAATAAGTAGAGAAGCTTTTCGATACTCCAACCCAGCGCCATCTTCCACCGTCCCCGCTCACGCTCGCCCAGCGGTGGAAGCTACGACGCAAGCTCAAGCTCAGTACTGCTAGCTCAAGCTCAGGCACCTCGAACGTCATCCAGGCCCAGCCGAACCACGAAAAATTCCCCACCCAAAGGAAACTGCGGGGATGTGGGGGCGGAAAAGCAGGCCCGGGCCACGCCAAAACCACGAGGCTGGTCCAGCTAATGCCCGATTGGGCCATCGAATGCCGGTTTTCTGGAACCGATCGTTTCCGCCCAGCCTATAGGGAGTACATTGGTAAACCTTCCTAGGTCGTTATGAGCAACTCCGTTCAGCGAGTTCACATCCACTTTTCTCGCTCAGCCCATGTCGAAAGATGAAAGGACGATTTAAAGGAACGACAGAACGAGGGAATGACGATTTGCTTATGGGCTGGCACTGGCCCAAATGCCAATCGTGACATCGTGTAAACGTCCAAATTCATTCAATCTTGCATGTCCGATCTGTTCAATCATGCATGATCGCAAGAGACTAAGGCCTGTGGTGCGCAAAAGCCAGGCTGAGAACGGGAAGAAGCCATCACGAATCCTAGTGCATGCTTTGAATGCTAACAGGAGAATTCGAGGTGTCGAAGTGACTGATAGCAAATGAGCTACTTACCAACAAGAGTGGCAGTCGTAGTCTCGAGCGGGTGCTGATGGGCTCGTGGGTCGTCGATCTATTTGGTGACAATGCAAGAAAGGTCGCGGCTGCGAGAAAAGCTGCGTAGAGGGAGCGTCAAGAGTTCTCGTTACCTTGTACCAACGAGACAAGTACCACATGAACGAATTTGACGTACGACCTCATGTTTCTTCATCTTCGTCGTCTTCTTCCTCCTCTTCCTCCTCAGCTCCCTCCTTTTCTCTATCTGATGGCTCTTTACGCCGTCCATTCTGATTTGAATCTTCGACATCGACAGGTGATTGTCTTCTCTGCGCCGCTCCACTTTTCCGTTTCTCTTTCCGCCTCGTATCTGTAGAATCCACTGCGCGCTCCCCCACGTAGAGGTCGCCCGTCCACTCTTTCCTACACATTGGGCACTTGCTTGACTTCTGCACGCGGAAGAAGTTCTGGGTACAGATATCATGAAGCCGACACGGACAGGTTTTCCTCGCACATCGTTGACCCTGAAGGAAAATGAGTGTGCGCAATCTTTGCCAAATGGGCTCATACTGACCGAAGTGAGGATCTCCTTACATGCCACGCAGACCTTGACCTTATTGATCCGGTCCTCCGCCCCATCCTCGTCCTCCGAATCCACACAGTTGTATGTCTCGAGAAGCCAACCGCGCAGCTCCATCAACGCCCTCGGACTGAGACTATAGAACCCCTTCCTACTCTTCTCAAACCACCCCTCATCAACCAACGACTGCAACATCTTCTCCGCCTGCAGCAGTGTCAGACCTTGCCCACTACTCCCCTGCGTGGTAGACCCGTTCTGCGTTTCCCGTCGGTCTTCAATTGGTGGTTTGGCCAGCTTCATTGCCTGCATGGACGTGATGGCGCAGACCTCCTGCCGAATGGTATTGTACGTCTCGAATATGGCGTCGAGTAGTCGCTTGAGGAAGCTGATTTCGTCTGCGGTATGTACAGTCGCCAATTGCGTGATTGGGTCGCTTGTTGAGGTTATGAGGGCATAAATGCGTTGACGGGAGGTTTGGTGGAATGTACTGCGGATCTCAAGGTCGAAGGGTGATAGCCTGGAGTTGGCGGCGGAGATGTAGGAGTTGAAGTCGGCTTCTGTGATGTCTTCGGCAAGCGTCTCCTTACGGTCTATATCATTGATTAGCGTCAGTCGTGGCACATTCTGAAGCTCTCATACACACCGTGAGCTGTAAGTATAGCTGCGAGAACTGGCTTCGCTTCGTCGAACGTCAGGGTTGAGCGGGCTATGAACGCCTGTAGGAATGCGCGGTGACTGTCGTTGTAATTGGGATCTTCGACTGTCGCCATTGATTAAAAGGATGAAGAGGCACAAGATGCCTACTGTTCAGTCAGGAGAGGCCTGTCATGTTGAGTCAAAATGCCGACGCGTCGCGTAGAATAATTATGGATTAACCAATTTAGGGTTTGATTGAGGGCTGTATCTGCCATCGTTGTGTTTGTTGGGCTCGAGGGGGAAACCCCATAGAAGAGGTGGGACAGATCGATACAATCTAATAAACAGTTCGAAACTCAGATAGCAAGAATGACTCGGCGTACCTTACTGTTAAAAAAGTCTGCTGCTAGATGTGAATGCGAACGATGCCAGATTGCAGGCTAACAATTACATGAATAAATCCATGCCCACAAAGAACACCACGCTATGTCACTAAAACGTTGAAAAGTCAATGCTCCTTGTCACTCATGCTCATCTTCGTCATATCCTTCAGAATGCCCTTCAGTCCCTCTTCCTCCCCGTCCCTGACGGTCCCCATCCTCATCTGCTCCTCCACCGACTTGCCTAAACCTACGCCCGCCGTGCCACCACTGGGCATTGCGGACATCTCCTGTACCTTCTCAGGCTGACTGCTAATGACGACTGGCTGCGCCACTGGATCTGGCTTCCTCGGCAGGCCTAATCCCTCTGGCTCCTTCTCCGGTTCCGCGCTTAGGAAATCTGCGATCTCTGCATCTGTAGTTCCTCTCTGCTTATGCTCAGAGCCGGGGGCAGGCGTCTCAAGTATCTGCCTCCTATTCCTAGTCTCAATCGGTGACTCGATGACGTCGTCCTCATCGTCATCGGTGACTTCGAACATTGCGTCGTCCCACAGCACGGAGTCCTCTCTGTTCAACCTCTGACGCCCACCGGTGGAGTTGCTCATGCTACTCTGCTGCTTTGGGGAATGTAGATTCGTAACTTCGTCTGTTGATTCGTGTGTCTCGCTGTTTGTTCGCGGGACTGCTTTCCGCACGTCGTCTTTCACCTCCTCGCCATGCTCGCCTACAGGCTCTACAATTGGTTTCGCTCGCTCGGCGGAAGGTTCATGCTCGTCCGCTGTCACAGCAGCATAGTCTAATGAAAAGTGCGTATCCACGAGATGTTTGATGACAGGCCAGCCATATGCATTCGAGAACATGCGGCGCACGCAGATGTTGTTATGTGCATCAGGCTCGAGACGCACAAGGACTTTGCGCCACGACAAGTCACGGTGGTAAGCTCGTGCAATCTTCTCTTCAACTTTCATACCGCCTATGTCCGCAGAAGATTGCGGCCCAGCAACTCTGTAGTCGGTGTTGGAGCGCGTTAGACCTTTCTTGCCGCTGTCGGACGAGAACGTGCGTTTGATGCCGGAGCGCTTCTTCTCCGGTGGAGGTGGGATGTCCTCAGGGTGATAGATGCGATCATGGAAAATTGTTCGGGGACGAGACGAGGGATCAATGAGGAATTCTTCGGTAGGCAAGGGTGGATTAAGGATATCGCCTGCAGACTCGAAAAAGGTGGTTTTTGGCGGTGCGAAGACGTTGTTAGGATCGTCGAGGATGGATCCGCCCCTGGCCATACCGGGTCTGTGGGGCGTTGCAATGTCTTCGGACGAAATAGTTCCATCGCCTGAATCTGTCCTAATGGTTTGACTTCGCTTGTAGATTTTGGTCTGCTTTGGTGAATGATGATCGCTTTTGTTCTGGTTCGGACGCAGGAAGTTGAGGAAGCTGGTGAGTGGATGCTGTGATTGAGCTGGTGACTCGTCCTTCGATTTTGTTGCATCGAAGTCTTCGTCTTGAATGTGCTGCGTGCGCATTTCAAGAGCCCGATGTGTTTCGGGATTTTCTTGCTCCTGAGTAGCAGTATCTTCTTTAGTGGCATCATCTGCCGGTTGAGGTACGGTTACCCGATTTTGGCGTGTCCTGGAATTACTCCTCGAGCCCTCTTCGCCGCTTTCGGCCTGTGACTCGGTCCCACTGTCCATACCACGTTGTCGTCGTTCCCTCGAACTTGCACCCGTCATTTCAGCCCAGCCCCAGCCAGCCACGGTCCCGATCAAGCCGTTCTCTCGCCTTGCCTTTTCGACGCGGCCGAGCCCACTCCAGTCAAGAAATAGCAAGCACGACGTCCTGAGTGGCACGATTCCATCGTTCACTACATTTGAGTATACCGTCCTGTGTCTGAACAGCTTCAGAACTTGATGAGCGGGGCCTGTAGGCAGGACCCGGAGCAGCGGCTTAGCCCCTGGATCTGGATTCTTGTGCGCACGTTGGCCCTCAGCACCGATACCACCAATCATTGCTCCCCAACCACTCCGTACCATCGTTGGAGCTCTCCATGTCAGTCCGAGGTCTTGGCCAGTACGGCCGACAAGCCCGAAGTCGAGAGCAAATTTCACATATATGGGGTTCTCATTGCTAAGGCCAAGTATCGGCGAAGCCATCGTGACGAAATTTATTGGCTTGATCTCCTCGAAGAAATGAGGTGAATGCTTGTGAATGTATGCAATGGCGTAGGTTTGTGTCAGGCCACCAAGCGAATGCGCAATGAAACTGATGCTTGTGATCTTGTAAGCCAAATTGGTCCGCGTTCTTGTTCCTCTGTGTATGCTGCTATCTTTATGTACAGGTAGGCCAGCGTGCATGTCAGAGGGCTGCGACCCTGTGAACGCTCGCGAGAGGCTCTGCGTCATGGACTTCTTCACAGGTAAGAATGGTTGGTCAGGATAGGTCATGGCGAGGACGTATTTGGCGAGGCGCTTTCCAAGGTATTGAATACCACGTTCTGTACGAACAGCATTGCCAGAAAAGCCCCGGACAATGACCTCTTCCTCATCATCTTCGTTACCGTCATCTTCGCTCGAGTGGAGATCGTCCTGCCCTCCAGAGAGTGGCGCTGTCGAGGTGCCGTGATCCTCGTCTGAAGCTTGACCTTGCGTCTCCGTTTCATCCTTCCGAGCCGAAGAGCGCTTCTTTGGTAATCCCAATTTAGCCTTCCTTTTCCTAGCATCTTCACGGGCCTCCTTTGCTGCCGCATCGATGCTCTCTTTCAGATACAGCATATCCGCTCCAAGATTGCTATGCAAGCCATGGGTGAGGACCACGAGATGAAATTTCTTTCGCCCTTTGTCCTTCGGCTCTTCCCTTGATGACTCTTCCTTAGTGACTGTCGCTCTGCTGGTGCGGTTTGATGGAGGTGCATTGTCCTCGTTCTGCGCCTGCGCATTCTGCTTCTTGCCTCTGTCCTTGCCTTGATCATCCCACTCAGGCAGTGCAGGCTTATTCCACAAGCTTGCCGTGTCATCAACCACTAGATTGATAGCCTTCGAGAAGACACCTTTAGGTTGAGCGGCGTTGAGGCGACCCTTTCCCTTTCCCTGCTGATGATCCTGCAGTTGCCCTGGTGTAGGCACTGCCTGCCCCGTCAAAGCCGAAAACCCAAGTTCTACCGATTTCTCGTCTCTTCCGACCAGGATCTCGAAATTGACAGTCGCAGTCACCGAGAAGACGACCTGAGACGAGACTTCAATAATCCAGGTAAAGCTTGGGATCCCTCCATCGGTTGTCCTCTTCACGTTTGCCTTGCCCGCAGTTTCGCGTATATTGTCCGGCACCGTAAGGTGACTTGTCCAGCTCCCTCCAGCCTTGAGATTAGGCTCAAAGTCTGGAGTGCCATGCTGCTCCGGATTCTCATGTTTGTAATTTGGGTCGAATGTTGAAGGATATGTAGCAGCATATAAAGTGTACGGACCGTGCAAGTAGGCTCCTCGAAGAACTATAGCTGAGGTATTCTTTATCTTCACGTGGAGTTCGGAGGGCGATGGCAGAATTCGGTCTTGTGAAGGAGTGTATGTAAGTGTGTACCTACAGCATATTAGCCTGAACCTCTGAGTCGACGTCCACCGTAACAGCTCACCGTGCTACCTCGCCGATCTTGACACTACCGGTCTGATGGACGAGTAGCATCTCTTACGCAACCTGGATCTCCTGTTGAGCTATTTGCCAGCCGGTCACTAGCCGGTCATGGTGGTGCACAGCACGGTTCGAGTCTTGCTCGAGGGTTTGAAGCTGCTGATAAATGAGACGCTATGACGTTTCTCACACTCCGAGACTGGCGTATCTCGGGAGATCGTTGCCGGTTTTGCTTGGCAGGTGAAGCGGACGAAGTCGAGAGACAGTCTCTCATTCTTGACTTGCTGGCAATCAATATTTGACTGCGAAGACGTGTCATTGTATTGGCGAGTTGCAAAATACATACACCTGCATCGGTCGTTCATGCGAGCCGTCACATGCGTTGAACCTACAATGACCACGTGCTCTGGTTCCCAGATGCTCTCGTCTGATATGCAATGGGTGTGAACGAATCTGAGGAGCTTATATGTGGACGCGGGGTCACGAAGTGTACGGAAGGAGCAGTCAAGCTGTACAGTATTATTATACCTTGATAACGCTCATTCTATCTCACTGCCATCGAACCGGGCGACCAGTCCAGGCCCATTGCCAAACCTCATTGACCCCTAACGCGCGTTATGCACAGGTTCTCTCTCTTCACAAAGTCACCGGCTTGAACAGCTTTCCCTTGTGTCGTGGTGCGTTGCGCTTCCTCATCCTCGATGGTGGATTCGGCGAATTGGTCGTTGTATTGTAGGTCGCGGTCGCATTGACGACCGCGAATTGTACGGTCGAATTTCCCTCACGATATGTACTTGTGGACGGTCCAATTGTCTTGTAGCTGCTCGAAACCTTCGTCTTTCCAGTGGCAACATCCAGGCCGGCAATGGCGCGCTCAAATATCTCTAGTGAGACCAATGGTTGATACTATGCACTGGGGTCAGCCTTGATCTAGAGAGGGTCGCTCGCTGTGTAGGAAAGGATCGGATTTAAGGAGAGGAAGGAAGCTCATACGAAAGGTACTTCGTGTCCGCTCTCGTAGATTCGGACAAAGCTAAAAGCTCCGCTCTGCTTGACCTGTCCATGCGCCACGCAGTCGGAGGTGGATATATCGACATAGCCAGCAGTAGCGAAACCGGGCTGACCAACTTCGTTCGAAACAACTTCACCGCCTAGCCAGTTGCAGTTGTAGTCCGCATCGCCCGTGTACATCATTACCGTTATGCCTTGTTGCAAGAGCTTAAGCATGTCTTCAACGGTGCCCTCTTCTCTGCCATCATCGCCTGTGGAACCAAAGGCCGTGCCCACCGCATTGTTAGACTCGGTGAAGTTCACATAAGCGCCGATCGCAGATTGTACAGTAAGAGTATTGAGGTAATTCACATAGAAACCATAAGGGAATGGATCGGGCTGAAGCTCACGGATGTCGTATTCGTCTCGATTCAGTACGGAATCGTAGGGAGATTCGACCAGGTTCAGACAGAAATTATCCGCCGCACTGCAGACGGCATTTGTACCGGTTGCGTAACAGTCTTTAATCTGATCCACACAGTTACCAGTACCGTAGAGATTGTTGTAAAGCTGCGCTTGAGTGGACATGTTGTACGGAGAATAGTCGTATGTATTCCCAGGATACACCGTAAAGTTGTAATAGGCTTGATATTGAATCAAGGGGTCAAACCAACCATTCCCAATAAGCACGCTCTCGAGCTTGATTTCATGAGCTCCCGAAATGTTTTTCGCATTCTGCATTTCAATGTACTCGTTGAACACTGGACCGTAGTGACCGCCATAGCTTTCAGTCGCGAAATGGTATGAATGTCTCGAGTATTGTGGGAAAGCACCCATGAAACCCTGCAAGGTGGCCCAGAAATTCGGGGCAGCAGCATCTGTGGTATTTGCGGTGAGTGTCTGATTGGGGTAAGAGTATGTCCCACAAGCCAGGCCTTGGGCGTAATCAGGACAGGTATTGTTTGGGAACTCAATGACATCTTTGGTTTTGGCGTCGACATAGCCGGGCACTGGAATGGAGTACGAGAAGCCTACTTGCGTGGGCTGATCAATGAAAAGCATGTTGCTCGCATTAGACCACGAATATGGGTTATTATAGACGCTGCCACCAGAATCAACACCACAAGGTCCTAGTTCTTGGAACAGCCCTATCATTGAAGACGAGCCGGGTCCTCCATTAATCCATGTCGTCAGAGGCGCTGTAGACGGGTCCTGGTTCCTAGCCTCGAAGAACCACCAGAAGATGTGTTGGTCAGGAGCTACATCGACATAGCCGGAGTAGCTCTTGACATTGGGATCCTGCTCACAAATACCGGTAGGCACCTGCTTGTAGCGGACATTGAAGCCGGCATAGCCCTTGGTAGAGATCAGGTCGGTAGGGGCAGGGACAAATTGCGCGACTGCTGCGGCAGCAAAAACAGCCAAAGTGACGAAAGCCATGAAGACGAGTGTACGAGATGAATTAAAGCCATCTTGCGGGGTGCTCTAGATATTAAAAGAAAAGATCAAGGCTCCGCAAGGAGGGACTTATGGTTGGGAATACGCAGCTGGTGCTGCAGGGTGATGTAAGAGAGCTTG
>JAABUZ0100001574.1_pt1 | contig 42546 bp, 37 predicted proteins | sample 5562091 | NCBI WGS metagenome assembly JAABUZ01 (sample SAMN12813069, study PRJNA571459) | rock metagenome | isolation source: Antarctica rocks | place: Antarctica: Victoria Land, Linnaeus Terrace sud | collected 2015-12-21
TTACATAGACTTTATGCTCCAGCTAACATGGTGAACTTTGCAGGAAACCAAAACCAAATTATGGCCCAAAGGGAAGGAGTCCACGGTTTCAGAGGCAGAGACAACGTTTTCTTGCCTAGGGTCTATAATTGGTAACAAGCCACCAAGGCTCCAGCTTCGACATGTCTCTGGTAAAACCATCAGCAATGATGCAACAGGCTCGATGCCGAAACATCCTCAGCAGTGTAGGTACTCACCTTTGTTGTAGATATTTCTGACACTTATACTCCCTCAGACGAGCTTGGCCAGCGAGTCAACAATTTTGCGGAGCACCTTGAAGGTATAAAATCCAAATTCGCATGGGTCGAGCACAGATACGACCTTCTTGAGGAAGAGTACGACCTTTTTCAAGAAAAGTGCGCTATTCTCGAAAAGCAGAGGAATGTGATGATACAGAAGTTGGATAGGAGAGTTAAGAGCCTAGAAGGACCTTCCGTATCTCTCAAAAGGGGTATCTCTGAGACTGCAGACAGCGTTAACAATAGGGTTGGCGAAGATGTTAGAAGAGCGCAGAAAACCAAAAAACGCACGTGTATGGACCCTGAGGAGTCAACAGATGAGGCAGGTCATCCAAGGCCCGGTTAGTCTGACCTCGGTTCATGTAGCTACGCGGCGTGTATGGCTGGACGTACTCGAAGGTCGCTGGACACGGTTTTGATCGGCTGATCTGAGCGCAGATCGAGCTGAAAGTGATGAAATGATTATGGCTCTTAACTCTGAACATCATATGATAGATACTATGTACGGCTACACAACCAGCATGTTCCCGAAAAAACTTCATCCTCTTCCATTGCCTCGTAGACCAACGCAAATTGCCCGACTTTTCCTTTCAAAATTCCAGAGAAAACCGGTATCTTAATCTTAGAATCATGAGCTGCATCATACGCATCCTTTCGAATGTGTATAAACCCGGTTTTGACGGCCTTACATACTTGTAGTGGCCCATGATCAATCGTAATATTACCGTGCTTGTCAGTGTTTTTACAAATTTTGTGCGTAGTGACGCAACAACGGCTGCGATGGCTTGGATAAACCGTAGGAACTGTGGTACTATCGCATTGGCTGCAGTGTTGCGTTTGGATATGAGTTTGTTCCATGACCGTGTAGATCTTCATAAGATACGTATCAACGACAGGATTGAAGACATCAATCAGGAGTAGGTAAGCCCCTGGGATAGCCCGGGCAGTATCGTATGCTGAGCGAGTTATATGTATCTTGCCCTGGCTTTGTGCGCCTGAGCAGATGTCAATTCCGCGACAGGATGAGCGTTGACAACCCTCGCAATCCTCCACTGTTGCAAGACACATGTTTAGCTGCTAGTCTAAAGGCAGAAAACATAGGCTTACTTGAACGAGGCGATGTTCAACACTATATTATATGTATTCAATCCATCAAAAAGACCTATTTTCGGTCCTTTACAGTCTTCAAGTGGACGTAAAAAAAGGTTATAACCTTCATAGAGGGTAAAGTTATGTGTAAATGGGGTCCAGAATGAGGTCCCTCATATAGTCAATAGTTGGGAACGAGGCATCCAAGTCTTCATAGACAAGGGACTTATTCTAGATCCTCTATATTTACCAACAGTATCCTCGAGGGACCAAATATGGGACTCCAAAGACGGCGATAGCCCATGAATAGAGAATTCCATGTGACCACAGGATCTTTCCGGACCAGAGCAGTTGTGCGGCCATAAAAGAAGGTTGGTATATACAACGAGGGCGGCCAGAGAGAGGATGCGGCCAGAGATCTAATTCATAAAAAGGAACTATGGCTGTCGGTCTTATGGAGATCTGGTGGTTAAACATCTGCGGCCGGAGCAACATCTGCGGCCAGAGAACGTGTGCGGCTGGAGAACCGATGCGGACAAAGGATAATGAGTGCACTAAACCATGCTACATATGGTAGACTCTTTGTAGCCTCTGTAGAGGTTCTGGCCGCAGTCGTTCTCTGGCCGCACATTGTCAGCAAGGCCTAGATTGGGCCCCCGTGGAAGAAATAGGCTGAGCGTGTGGCTGAATATTTGCCGCTAGATTGTGGCTAAATAATTGAGGCGTATAACTTATGCGGCCAGAGAACTTATGCGGCCAGAGAACTTATGCGGCCAGAGAGTGAAGTGAATCTAAGCCTCGGTTTATGCAGCTACGTACTGCAATCGCTGTCCAGTCGCGTATTCTTAGCTTAGCAAATTTCTATACATTTTCTGAACGAGTACGGCCAAAGAACGAGGTCGGTCAGAGAATAAGTGCGGCCAGAGAACGAGTGCGGCTAGACTTGACCAAATGCAGAGTCTGGTTTTATGACTACGAAGGACCCAAAACAGAGCTCTGTATCCACCAAGGAAAAAGTATCAGAACTGGGCTTCGCAGAGGGAGGACCAAAACAGAGCCCAACGAAATATGGTATAAGAGATAGTCCTTCCATGGCAACCATAGTGGTAGCAACATCTTGCCATTCTCCCTCTCTATAAAATGCGATAAGAAACCTCACCTTTTTCACGCCAAGTCTCCTTTGGTTTGTGCTCTAGGTCGCTTGTGGCATGCTAGACCTCTATTGTTGCTCTATCTAAGGATAAGCTTTCGTCTTAATCATGATAGCTGTCGAACTCGCATTCGTCGCCACTCCATTCGCGATCTTCTCATTTTTCATTGCTCAACATTCTATCACGCTCATCATAAAAGAGTCTATTTTCTCTCTCATTAACGTCTTCATTGTCAAGACATTGAATGAGCACGATGTCTTCAAGATTAACATAGATACATTTTCTTTCTTTTCTTAAAAACATGTCTTCAACTCTAAGAACAATTATCTTTTCATTTTGCAAAAAGAGATCTTCTTCTTTTTTAAATTTTTTTACGTTAAGTCATTAGTAGATGTTAAACTTTTCAAAGTCGAAAATAAATTTCACTTCGATAGCGTAAAAGTTGTTAATCACTTTCTTAACGTTATTAATGACAAGTAGAAGCATCTTGAGATGTAAAGAAGTTTTTTTGATATTAAGACGAACATCATAAACAAAAAAAATGAACAAGTAATTGTGAAAATTAATAGATAGCATTGAAATGCAAGATAGCTTGTTGTTAATTATAATATATATGTTGTAACGATTGCGTCGAAAATAAACATAATCTTGATCGTAACAACGATCATCTATTTAGATAAGATACGATAGCGTTAGTTTTGTCTTGTTTTTCGATAAAGATTGCCATTGATTACGACGAGAAATCTTCATGCTTTTAGTCACTATGCTTCATGAATTTGCCATCAATAGTTACACTCTAGCACATACAAAAGAACATAATAGTATCACTCTCTAATAGACGTTTTCTTCGCATCTTCCTTAGACGATCAATTGAAAAACTAAAAGCTTCAAGCAAATTTTAGGAAAATCACGTGATCTAGTGAGATTCTTTACTTTACAATAGATCAAGAATTGTCACTTAAAGTCCAATAAATAATTACGAGCAAAGAAATCATAATTGTAGAGAGAGCGAAGAACATCTCTTCATCTAGAGAGTGTTAAGAGTATAATTCTTAATAGTGAAGTTAATAGATTAAATCGGAAACGAGCAATATTAATGAGTTGAGCACGATATCTAGATATTGTCGTATTCGAGATCTATATACTTGGAGAACATAATGCTTGCTATTTAAGAATTAGAAATCTTGATATTTGTGCTTAACAAGCTAACAAATGCCTAGAGCTAAATCTAGTTAAATCGTTATGCATTGTTTTATATCTACGTATTGGCAATCGTAAGTAGACTAATCGTTGAATCGAGTTATAATATTACTCCTCTAGTTCGACTTGACGCCAAGATTGGGTCGCGACAATTTTTTTGAAATCGAATCGCTCAAATTAGTTTAGCGCGCTTCGCGCTAAACTACTTATAGTAATCGACTAAACTACTTTGAGCGATTCGATTTCTCGAATTTTTTTTGACCCAAGTCTTGGCATTTGCACGTGACATTTCCGGGTTAGCGCGATTAGTCTAATCGTAAGTCTATTGTACAAGTGTATGCTTCTCTTTATCTTAGAATTTAAGAGCTTGTTTAAAGTTCTTTGTATAGATTCTATATGTCGAAAGTTATATCAAAAAAACTAATCGAAATAGTTCATTAATTTGCGATAAATTTTTCAAAAACACGTGTTACATTGTTAGCACGTTCTTAACTTTTCGAGTTCTATAACTTACTTTCGCTAGTTCTTTGACTAATGTAATTATTGTCGCGTCTATAAAGTTAATAGTCTTAATAAATCATTTATTCGACTTTAACATGTTAAGTACTTCTTCTTCTTCATTCTTTATAAGCTCTTTTATTATTATTCCTAACGTTTAAATATTTGTGAAGTCGCTTTGTTAATTAGTCTTTTCATAGCACTCTAAATTAACTAAAGTCTAAGTGTTAACGAAATCAAGAATATTAGAAGTTTAACATGTATTAATTTTTATTATTTCTTTAGTAGAAAGTAGTATGTTAGCGCAAGTAATTGCGTCGTAAATCAAATTTTGTGAGACAAGAAACGAAATGTTAATTAATGTCTAAAAGTTTTTGTTTAATATTTAGCTAAAAAAGAAAAGAATAACATATTTAAGAAATAATAGTTGTCAATTGAATTTCGTTTGAACGCGCGATTGTAAGTTTCTCTAATAATATTTTTGCAAATTCAAAAACAATAAAAAGCTCATTTTTGAAGAAAAATAGTTTAAGAAAAACAAATAGATTCTTATGTCGAAGCTAACGAAGCAAAAAGAGCTTCTTTTTCGCACGAGATTTAGAAATACTTCGTATCGTAAAAAGCTTTTTTGTTGCTAATGTTTTATAGACAATCGCAATAGATTCGCCCAACTTAAGACTAAGATGCTACTTATAGCTCTTTTATGAAAATTTATCAAATATAGATATTAATCTTGTACTATAAGAACTTATAGATTTGATAGACAAACTAATAAATTCTTTTCTTTTGCTTTTAGAAAAGCGATTTCTAGACGATGTTAAGACGACATGCAATGTTAAGATATCATTATTGCTTAGAGATTCTAATATCTCTTCCAATATGTTGTCACTTTTTGAGGCTGCAATTTCTGAATAACTCTCGAAGTTCATAACATTGGTAAAAGATTCAAAAGTTATAGATGCGAGCTATAAGTTGCTAAGCTAATATATATGGTAAACTTTAGCGATTTAAATGAAAAGAGCAAGAACAAGGCACCTTAAAAGTCTTAGAATCCACATCGTCTCGCGAAATCCTTGCTAATGATCGAAAACCACAATGAACGACTCACTTTTAGTCTTATATAGTCGAGACATAGGTTGTGCAATGTAGGTTCTTATCATCTCGACACGCAAAAATATTCTAGAATATTGGTTCAAGAAATGAACTCTAGACGTACCAAAACGATGTCTCATGACAATGTAAAGAATCTTAAATTGGTCATCTTTTGCGCTCTCGTAAGTTGATTCTTACTTATTCGACGAAACAATCTAACTCTAATTTTCTTGATATCTTAGTTATCTCTTTCCTAATATCTACAATCAACTAAGTATCGTTCAAGTTCGCGTCTCTAGAAAATTTATATTAAAAAATAGTTACATAATCCAAGTAGTAAAACATGTGATCTTCGACATCGCGTCTACATCCTATGTAATCTTTCTCTATTTACGAATCTAACATGCTTAGATTTACTCTTCACTCTTCGTCGTCTAGAGAATCTAACGCTATCTCACTTTACAAGGAAGATGATAAAGATGTCCTAGATAGCAAGAACGAAGTTTAGATAAATTAGAAGAAGAATTCATTCAAGTTCCAATACTTTCGCGTGAATAAGCTCTAGAACGATAAAGTTTATGCTTACAAACTAATTAAGATTCTAGCAACTATTGATGAAGCTAAGCATCATAAGTATATATTTAATGTTCGACGAAGTTTCGACTTCGTTAACAAGTATATAGAGATTGTGATAAACATCAAATTCAAGATTCTTCGAAACATTCTATAAACGATTATGAGCTTCTATAAGACTATTTGTCTACAAGAAGAGATTCTTAAAATTAATCTTAACATATTCTTTCTTTATCTAGAAGATATTAAAAAGCATTATGAGAAAATTAAAGTTAAAAGTACGTTTAATAAAAAGAAAATATATGAAGCGATTGTTGACGAAGCTATGCATTTGAAGTGTCTTATTAAATATGTCAAAAAAGATTACAAACAAATGAAAGAGATTGTATACTTATTAATCAAGATTGACAATATTATTTTTTTCTTACTTTGAACACTTTTTTAATTCGACGAAATTATCTACATTTTCACGTATTTCGCTTTGAACAAATCTAAAAGTTTTAAAATTAATTACGTTATTAAAGAGTCTTTTCTTAAACAAAACATCTAGTATAAGATACAAGAAAAGTATATTGACTTTAATGACACAACTTTTAATCTTAAGAATATAATTGTTAAGATTTATTTTTTCAAAGATCTCAAATGCTCAACGTCACTTTCTTATTATTTAATTAAATATTATAGAGATTACGACAATCTTTAGAAGCAACTCATCGAACGTAATAAAAAATTCGTCACATTAGTAGAAATAAACTAGAAGTCGCATATTGACTTAAACTTCATCATGCTTGAACACAAAATCGTAAAGATATTTATTGATTCTAAAGTAATAATCAATTCGCAAGATTTTCGACGCATCAATCTCAATTATCTAGTCTCGAATATATAGTTCGTCAATCTCGATCTATCTATAAAACCTTATCGCGATAAAAACGAGAACGTTGGCTCTCTAGAATTGCAGGTCGACAATAATTATAATAGACTTCAAAAGAAATTCTTGCATAAGTCTAATAATTAATGTGACAAGATTGAGCGAGAGTTCACGAAGAAGAAGTTACTTATCTCTTCGTTTGTTGTACTAGATTTTATCTTCTTTAAGAAGCTTTGACTTAAACTTATTGTGAGTAGCATTTAAGAAATCTAGTAAAACGAAAACGCTTTCGATTCGTTCGTAATTTTAAATAATTAAAAGTTCATAATTAAGGCGTTTGTGTAGTCGCAAGTTTTCGAGAAACAAAAACACAAAATTATTGACAACGTGATTAAAGAAAAGAGAAAAGAACTTGTTACAATACTATATAACTCTTCTAAAGTTAATAAAACACTTATAGCAAAAAAAATTGTAGAGCTATTTTAACGTTCGCTTTTTCACATTATCGTAGACGAACTAAACATAGATTTATTTCAATTGAAGCGAGAGCTTACAATGATCTTGAATTTGACGCATAAATAAGAAGTCGTTTTGTTGCTTAACGAAGCGAATGTGTTTTTGAAAACAAGAACGACGCAAGATATTTATCGCAATGCGTTAGTGTTAATTTTTCTAAAATTGTTAAAATACTTTTAAAGCATCTTGTTTTTAACGACGAATTGAATGAACAACTTCAATAGTGCCTTTTAGAGTTGAATTTATATGACGATAAAAGTAAGTCTAGTGTTATTTTGAAGCGAATCTATGACGATAATTCTAACGTGTATATATAGTATCAAGAACTCGACTTTAAAGCTCGTCGTATCGTTTTTAAGATATTTCTAGATTGCGTCGTCGCAATCATGTTCTTATCATTTCTTATTTCACTCACGATTATCTTAAAATCCTCGCTCTTTGCTTTGAAGCTTATCTCTTTCGTAGCTTTCTTCGATATTAAACTCGATCGTCTCGCTAGGCGCGATGCATTCAATAATTAATAGATTAAGAACACAATATGTTGCGCTCAAGTTCTTGTCGTTAACGAGAGAAAGTCGTTGACTATGCATCATCTTGTTAAAGTTCTAGAGGCTACAAAGGCTTTTGAGCAAAACTTGAATAATGGGACGAGATATCTAGATGCTATGAGAAGCTATACTTGAGAGGAAAAGGACGATTTAACAGTATTGGCATGAGAGTATAGGAAGAGGAAATAACTTATAAACGATAAGTTTAGTCTCTGATCGCATATCTCGCAAAAATGGCAGCTTGAAACACAGAGACGTCTCGCTATATCTAGCGAAATTTGTTCAAGATAATCTGCTTGAAAGTCTATCTATTATGACAAAGAGATAGTCAATCCCTTATATCACTAATGGCGAACTAGGATGTCCTTGTTCTCGCAAGGTATTCGTTGCTCTATTAGAGAGACGTTAGTTAATAAAGGATGATGTTAAGCTAGAAATCTTATCAAGAGGAACATGTACAATTTTCTCTCCTCCACTCGCGTGCGCATCTTGTGTAATAGATATTCTAACATTGTATACACGAAGTAACAATGACGTCCTCTAAGTCATATTCGCTTCGACAGATGAAACATTTCTAGTACGACAATCGTATCAATCTCGTAGAAGAACAAAGAGTCATCAATAATGATCTATCTAGAATTTTTCGACGTTGGGACACCCTAGCTTCCATGTAAACATTGGCGCTATTGATAGATTCTTGAGGATCGTGATACGCGTATCCTAATCGTAAAGAGTAATTTGTCGTCGTTGTTTCGTTGTGATTGTCTGGTGCGATCTTAGATGTAGTCTTAGATGTAATAAGCTTGATCGTAAAGTAGGAAGACGAGAGTTGATATATTTATGTAGAGCTTAGGCTTGCACTCTAGGACTAATAGAATCTTTTGCATAAGAGTAATTCTACTACAATTATCAACTGTTGCTTTGTACTCTTAATGGTTGAATTAATTGTCGCAGCAATTAATAAGATTTTGGTAGTCTCGTCGCGACTTTTCGTGGCGACTTGATAGCGACATTGCTATTTTGTGCTCTTTGCGATTCCAAGGCCCATCTTATGGTCTAAGGAGAAAGATTAAGAATCTAAAGAAGGTTGATGTATCGAGTATTAGAATCCATCGTAATAGTTGCAACTAAAGAGGGTTTTCGACTGATCTAAAGGAATATCATCCTCTAGAGTAGAGGAAGAGAATCATTATTATAACTCCATCTCTCGTCGATCGCGAACCTCCAAAAATATCTAGGCTTAAACGTAACGTAGATCTTTTCCATGCTAAAAGAGACTTTGAACCGCATTGCCTCCTTAAGGTCTTCGACTATCGTAGTGTCACTAAGATTCACGATACTCTAGCGGTTGTCTTTGATGATCTACTTAAGTCTAGCTAGTGGAGACGGAATGATGGGGAGAGGAGCATCGTCGATGTGATTGGAATAGAACAAGGCAGTGCGTCCCTCCTGTTATATTTGGAACTCTGTGGCGTGTGATAGTAACCTGTCCATTCTGATCTCCATGCAGTGTGAAAGGGTCTTTTCTGTCGTTCTATGTCTGGGTGGTTAGGGAATAGATCTCGAAGTGACGCGATTCATGCCTGATAACAGTGTTGCTTCCGATTGATGAATATCATTGACTCTAAATTATCTCCCCGAGGCCTTTGGCTCTTTCCACGTACACATCATTTGAATGATGGGTCCACAGCTATAAGGATGAGCATTATGGCCATGGTGATTGTTGCGCGCAGCACTTAGGTATTGGGGTCATGTGATTGTGGAAGCACTGCTTAGCTATCTATCTATCTAAGGAACAAGCAGATACTTGTAGAAAGAAAGGGATACGATCGATAGATCGTCTTATCTATTTCATCTCTTTAGCTAGTCCCTGCCCAGCTGAACTTTTTAGCTCTTCCTGTATAGCTGAATGGTACGAACCAGCGAATAGCAACTGATACACGATTTATTCGCAACAGTGATCACGGGGTCTCCAATGCTAGAAGACTTGACAAAGAACAAGATCTCGTCACGTAGGAAGCTAGAAGACTTAGGGAAGTTGTGTTTCTTGATCTAGGTCATTTAGATTTTACGTAAACAGACAATATTGGCTTGAAAGAAGAATACTGTAAGTAGTTCGAGGAGATTAGCATAGTAGCTAAGCAGCATCGTTGTCGACATTGAGTCGTGTTTCAGGACTTAGATCATAATACTAGAATATGTGCGAAATAAGTATGTGATGGAATTGCAAATCAATTGTGAGCAAGTATTACTTCGCATGAAGAGATGAAGATACTACTAGGTATGTTCAACTTAGAGGAACGACCAAAAGTTTTGTCGAAACTTGGCTATCGTTACTAGCATCTTCTTAGCTCTTCTTCCACTTCGATCTAATGCAGTAGTTCACAATTCTAGTCTAGTTCGATAATCTACATTCAGGTATTATACATTCTCTCGGATGAGCAATCTCTACTTATAGATTTTTATCGATCTAGGTCACGATGGGTGTCCAAATATTGGGATTCTTCATTTTCGCAAAGTAACACAATGTCGTAAGTCAAGAATATCGATAGACAGGAAGCAAAGAACGACGATAGCGATGATGCTAGTGCAATATCTATTGTCAATGGGCTAACTTTTAGCTTTTGGGCGTGTGCTCCACAAATCTGTAGCTCGAAGTGAGAAGGACGCGATCGCGTCGATATAGTCATAAGAGGAAACGATCTTTTTTTCTAGACTCTTTATTGTTCGATACAATTCCCTTATCTTCAAGAACATGTTCTAAGACCTGCGATGTTTATCTAATGAACCTTGCTACGATTTTACTAGTTGGCTTCCTACTACTACAATAGATGTCCAAAATGGAATCCTTCGCTAGTGAATAATTCCAAAAGTGATTCATCTATTTATTTGAGCACAAATACTGCTCATTTTAATTGTATATCTCTATGTTAATATTAAGATGCAACACGACGAGATAAAACTCATTAAGAAGAAACTTGCGAAGAATAGAAATAAGTATTATAGAGACATAGTACGCATTAGATTTAAGCATTTACATTTTAATAAGCTATGTTCTCGTGAACGTAACGACAAAATTATAGAATACTTGAAGAACAAATTTAGTTATGCGTGTTTTTGTTTAAATTTAAGATATCAAATTCTAGTTATTATTAAATCGCAAACACTAGATGTTGCTATTAAATTCTTTTTAGCTATTACGCTCAATGATCTTTTCAATAATCTTAACGAAATATTTTTGAAACTTAAGTTGTTTTTTGATTATTGTCTTAAATGTCTTTATGATTAATAGCAAGTCAAGATTGCAAAAAAGCTTTTCTCGTTTAAAGATAAATGATGAATCATTAATTTTTATCTTAAAGATAAAAAGCTTAAGCGATTAAATTTAAAAGTAAGAAGTTAATTCTTTTGTTCATTAGATGCAAGTTTGACGCTATTAATAACTTTGTCTAAAGAGTACTTCGACTCGATAAATTTTTTTAATGACGAAATATATTAGAAGCTTTGTTAGTACAAAGACGATCTTAAGCGATTATTTGATGTTGTATTTGCTAAGAAGTCTTTATGAACGCATTCTATTAAGAGCAAACGACAAGATCTTAAACAATTTTTGAAGTCTTTACTTGTTGCAAGTTTTAACGCCTTACGTATAATATTAGGTTTGTGAAATAAATTTAGAATTAAACATAAATTTATGACTATAAAGTGTAACAAGATAAATACAATATCTTATCTTTAATTGTTGCTAATGCTTAACTAGAAAATTTTGCATTATTTTAATTATATCTTGAAAATTTGATTTGCGATTCTTAAGAATAATTAAGAGTTAATGTAGAGCATAGATTAAAATGTTGTGAAAATGTTACAATTAAGAGCTCTAGAATTCTCTTAACAAAATCTAGTTACTTTAAAGACTTTTTTTCGAACAAAAAAGCTCTTTTTTGCAATACAAAATCAACAATATTGACGTAAAATCTAAAATAATTTGTAAAACGAAAACAAATTAATATTTTTATTGTGAAGCTTTTTTAAAGATATTAAGTTTCTCAAAGAACTAGCGAAGATAATGAGACATCTCTTTATAAAAATAGAGCTTACGATATATTAAGCAATGAAAAATATCTTTATAGCTTATAATTAAAAAAATAACAAACTTGTCTTGCAAAATTCGAAGAAACTCTTTCGATTTAAAAAAGATGTTTTAGTCAAGCAATTCAAGTTTAATTATTAACAATTATAATTATTAACGTGACGACATGTTACTAATTTTGAGCAAGAATGTTCAAAAAAGAAGAAGAATAAAAATACGTCAATTCTTAAGAAGCTAGATTCGACTAAATAACATTTATTTGACGCTTTGATTAACAAGCTTAAATTTGAATTCGATTAAATTAATAAATTGATGTCGTCGAATTTAGACAAGAAGATTGTACGAAAAATCTTATTTATAAATCGATCTTATTAATACTTTCAATACAATAAGACGAACTTCGAAAGATTTTAGAGTCAAATAGTTAATATGTATAAAACGACTATACTTACATCGCCAACATTTGTAAAACTTTCGCTATTAGTTAACGAATTTAAAGAAGCATTTCAACGAAGATGCGAACGTACGTTTAGGCGTACATATGCAAATGATCGAGACTTTTTGTTCTTAAACATCTTGTATAACTTTAGACTAGACGAAGATAAAGATATCTTCTTCTTCTTCGTCAAAGCATTAGTCTTTTTTGCTTTCTTCGAAAAGTACACGCTCAATAGCACTATGAACATTGGTTTTAGCATTTAATCGAAGGTCCTAAATTTAGACTCTCAAGTAGAAGAAGAAACCTCGTTATAGATTGGGTCGCAACTTTAGAATAGTAGAAAGAGTTCTTAGGCGACGTTATCTCACACGCCCAATAGCTCTATGAACATTGATTCTAGCATCTAGTCGAGGATCCTAGATTTAGACCCTCAAGTAGAAGAAGAAACCTCGTTACAAATTGGGTCGCAGCTTTAGAATAGTGGGAAGAGCTCTCAAGCGACGTTATCCCACACGCCCAGTAGCTCTATGGACATTGATTCTAGCATTTAGTCGAGGGTCCTGGATTCAGATTCTCAAGTAGGAGAAGAAACCTCGTCACAGACTGGGCCACAGCTTCAGAATAGTGGGAAGAGCTCCCAGGCGACGTTGTCCATTCAACCAGTCTCGCCCTTCCCTGATCAGACGGTGTCCCTGCCCGCCGGAGCGAGACCAGAGATCTCTGGCGGGGAGTCTGATTTTCTCGCTGTCGGCAACAATGAAAAGCCACCAGAAGCTTTATCAACAACACTTACCCCTCCTGAAGGTGAATTAACAGAAGTGCGTGATTATGCATCGTCTGAACAGAGCCTCGCTAATTCACGATGGGCGTCTCATGACGTTACGGAAAATGTATCCCAATCCATTCAGATATTTCGAGACGGGATCTTGCAAGATCAGCGAGAGTCATTGACCATGGATCGATTCGAGGTAGAGCGGTTCGTGAAGAAGCAGCTTAGAAAGAACATGATTCTCGTTACCAAATATGCACGAGCTCTAATCGCAAAGAATTGTTTCGATGCAGTAGTAGATGAAGGTAGACTAACAATAACCCTTATCCTATACAATGAGTTTGATATTACTTATCCGCTGATCGCATCCATGGAACACCAACACAGGTCCGGAGCAAATGAAGAAGAAAACCAGCGCAAGAAAAGGAAGATCATCAACGTGTCATGACCTGGCCTTGTAGCTATCTTAGACCTGCTACTACCATCTCCGTTGCTCGTAGATAAGTCGCTAGCATCATCGCTATCACTGTTCTTTGCTTCGTTGCTGTTGGTATTCTCGACTTCCGGGGTTTTGCCATTGTCCAAGAGCGAAGGAGCCAACTCTGTAGAGCACTGTGAGAGGAAAGCACGACCTCTGTCGCTTCGTTGAGTTTGCATTTTCCTGACACTGCTTCGGCTTAGAATCCGAACTCGTACGAGTGTCGATCTCGGCTAGGCGAGAGCGCTTTCGATCGCATCGTACTAAACCAGGCTGAGTTGATATGTTGGAGTCGTCCTCCGTACTTGGATTCTGCTTCGAGATATCTTTGGCAATAGTTGAGTGAGCTACGTTCTTGACAGCTTAGAAACAAAAACTGACCTTGGAGACGTAAAGAACGCTCAGCTACGCTGGCTGACATATTCCTCACTTCGAAGCTTGACCTTCTGTCGTCGTTTTTATCTTGATGATCGCTCACGGGGTTTTGCGTCACGTTGCTGTTATATTCGAGCTCTACCGATCGTTAGAACGACATTTCTATGTTGTGTTAAATCTGCCAGCGAAATTACCTGCGCGATTGAAATCAAACAATTCATCTATAGGGTCTGGCATGGGCGTGTCATCTATGCCGAGACTATCAGTCTGCAATGAACAATACGGACCTGTGCTCAAAGAATCGAAGACTCCGGCACTGGTAGGCGAGTCGTTACACGGGGGCCTCCAGGCAGCGAAAAATGCCCTGTAAACCGCTTTTCGAACAAAGAAGTTGATGATGCCTTCGCCACAATCTTCGCTGGTTGCTTCCATGTTCTTAATCGATAGGAATTCACAGTATTCACTGTGAACTTTCTTTTTGGGTAGCCCACTTCTCATTTCTTTTTTGATGTTGACCTCACGTCCGTGGGTCACCAATGGCTGATTGCATTTCTCCTGCACATCAAAGCCTCGATCCCGTGCGTATTTCGCGTAGTGATTCAGTTGTGCCTTTTCGACCTTAGGCTGGACATTGATGTAATAGTTGCGCATAGCATAGAGGAAAAGCTCTCGCCATGCTCTATCCGCTTGCTTGGTATTGGTATGAACACATCGCAAGCTTTGACGGAGCGAGCACTTCTGCCTTCCCGGACGATGAAGCTTCTTAATGGCGTTCACCAAGAACTCGAGGTAGTTGAGATCTCTGAAGAACGAATAGAAGGATGGAATCAGCGTATCGACCTTCAGAGCGCGACCCTTGACGTTGTCTTGCTGCTCTTTGCTCAAAAGTCTGCCGAGAAACCTCTCATTCATCATCTGAGCGTCGCTAGCCGAAGCCTTTGGGCAAGTGAGTTCCAAGACTCGAACCGAATCGTAGTCCATCCGTTTCATGAGGTCTAGATCACCATTGAGAATGTAACCCCATATAGATCGAAAGTTCCGTAAGTAACTCGTTATTAGCTGCTAATAGTAAGCGAGTAGGGCTTGTTGTATTCGGATTTCATACCTCGTCACATTTCATAGCAAACGCCTTGTGGATGGTGCTAAGGATCATGTCTGGCCATAGGCATGGGATGTCGAGTAAGTCGTCTAATGCATCTCGAATATCTGGATGCTTTCGGACAAGGATCCAGTACTTCTTCTGCTCGTTGATCTCCAGGTCTCTGACTAGTCTTTCCTCCAACTTGCGGTCATTGGCCTCCCGAAACCGAGTGCGAATATTCCTGAAGATCTCACCAACTGTACGCTCCCCTCCGGGCCGTGGTATGTTTTTCCACTGAGGCTGCTTCTCCGACATAACAGCTGGAATGTCTATCTATGATGTTATTCGGTTTTTGGTTGATTCGACCAGAACGTGTTGTTGAACATACGCTGGGAGGTGCTGTACCGAATTGTGAAATGAACAAGGTCATCTATTATGACGAAGTTGGTGGTGCACATGGCTCAGAGCTTTTCAGTCAAGCCTGTATGAGAGCTTACTAGTACTCGGGAAGCTCGTTTGAGATCGTAGCGCAATGTTGGTGGAAAGGCTTGCCACCGTTAGTAAAGTATACTTCATCAACTCTGATTTGTTGAGAAGAATCTTGAGGGAGGTGACGATCCTGTAAGCAATACTCTCCGATGCTCAAGTATTATGCCGGGCGGCAAACAAGTAAACGTCATCAGCCCATCGAGATTGTTGTCGAGCTACACGACATCCATTCGCGAATATCATACGGCACGGGAAGATACCAACATCCACTACAAACGCTATCATGCAGAAATCCTACCTCGGTTCCAAAGTCTCGGTACTCACTGCGGGTCCTTCAGATTTCGGATCCCTCAAACCCCGGGTTCTGGACCCTGCAAGTTCCGCGGCAGCCGCCATCTAAATTTATCACTAATCTCAGAACCCCGCACTCCAGATTGTAGGGTACGGGACGATACCCACAGCACCGCAGGCGCTGCCTTGCCAGACAAGGACAACATGGGCAGCCCCGTCTCTGAAGGGGTCCATTTGAGAGAGCCCACACCTGTTCTAGGACGTGCATCTGAATAGGTCCAGAAGGGTGGCTTCGGACATTTCTTGGAACACGCCATGGCCCAGTTCTGCTACCCACCATGAAGTCGGCGCGCCTCTCTGAAGGCCCGTTTTGGCTCCCGAGACATGCTTTCAAAGCGAAAGATGAGCCTGGTGGCGTGAATAGCCCGAAGCTTGCTATGATTCATGCGGTTTGCGATCAAGGCAAGCCGGTGTCTGTGTACCAAGGGAGGCGCCAGGACGGCTTCACAGCCCGCAAGAGTGTAGGCTGGCCACCCTTCTGGCTTGCGATCACTCTTGCATAAGTCGCAAGCTGAGTAGTCATATGCGTTACCGTAAGAGATAGTTAGTCACAGCTACTATGTGCTTAAAGTGCCGAGAAATGGGTGGTCACTCGAAATGGAACCGAGGCGGGAATTTGGAGGGGTCCGGATCCGGAGCTTGAAGGATCCGGAGTCTTTGGTTACCGAGAACTCGGTACAGATCCAGCGCTATTGCGCCTGTTGGTTCCTGTGCCGTATAAGGTGTGGGGAATCCCGGAGAGTATTGCTGACACGCCACTCTCAAGTTTCTGAGGATGGTCGTGCGAAAGGTGATTCTTCTCGGTAAATCAGGGCCGTTGAAGTACTCTACCGACGGTTGCGAGACTTTCCGCCAACAAACTCGTAGTAGAGAAGTCTGCGAGATCATGTTGCTAACCTCGTGGTCCAGGGGCCAATAACCAAACTCGAGGACAGCTCATCAGGCATTGTGAGATAAGACCGTCCTTCATTCTGGCTCTCGCTCATTTTGACCATCGTGCATCCGCTTTCTACTCCCTTACCAGCGGCCTATCCTTTCGCCTACTTCACTATGTATCCGCAGTATGAAGGTCCGAATCTGGATGCCCATAATCAGACGTCGACTCGTGCGTCAGGCAATATCGCAGACCAGACATGGGCATCTCCGTTAGACTCAATGCAACTGCCCATTGTCGATAATTTTCCGTTTTGCCTAGACTGCGGCGGTTGCAACTGCATCGGCCCTGAGGTTTTTGCTACAGGCTCAGTCCCAGACATCGAGAAGAAGTGATATCATCAGCCTCTTCGTACTTCGAATACCTTAGACTGACCCTCATCCTAGGTTACAAGAATGCTCTGAGCAAATCAAGTCACAAAATCGGTAATTCCTGAAGGTATTCAGAAGGGCGCAACTAATTCAGACTGCAGAAAAATCGAGGAGTTACTCCAATTTCACCAAGAGCTCCAAAGATTCCTCGACCTGACCGGACATACCATGAAAACGCTTACGAACTATATCAATCCGGACTGGGAAGCGAGAACGCCAGATGAGGTTACAGCGACCGGGAGCAAAGACAGTAAACGGACATCAGAGAGGTCGAAACGACAACGAAGGGAGAAGCACTACGTCTTAGAGTAGGTCAAGTGGCATGTAGTCAAGGGGATTGTGGTTTGTGCCAGTGCTTTCGAAATGGAAATGTGCTACGCTTCTGTGACGGCTGCCATACACTTGAACCGTCCCGAGCGGAGACCCCGTAGGAAGCCCCTAGGAGGTACCAGCCCAGGGTCTCCATTCTAGCTCCCGGGACCCTATTCTAGCTCCCAGGGTCTCCGTTACAGCTCCCAGGACTCTGTTTCAGGCTCCCAGGGTCTCTATTCTAGCTCCCGGGACTCTATTCCAGCTCCCGGGACCCTATTCCAGCTCCCAGGGTCTCCGTTCCAGCTCCTGGGACTCCATTCCAGCTCCCAGGACTCCGTTCCAGCTCCCGGGACTCCTTTAGAGCTCCAGGGGATCGTAAGGGGCCTTTTCAGTACTCACATGGTCTTTTGTCAATTGCAAGTAGCACTTTGTATTGCAGGCTATGCCATCACGCTCACGAGCATGCTATCGTGGAGACTATGGAGCATTCACTCGCTACTCTCGCGCCATGAAAGTATCTCGCTGCACTCATGAGGCATGTCCTTTACCAGCTCCTGCACCAAGTGTAAGATTGTTTCGAGCCGTGGGTTAAGATAGTTCGCGGCTATTTTACTCTTCCGAACCTTGCTTTGGAGACCTTCGTTACCAATCTTAAGCTGGCTTGCTTCTTCCTCAAAGCGCTGTTTATGCTTAAGTTGTGTGCTTGCATGTTCTTGCCAATCATTTAGCTCCCGAGCTAGTCGAACATTCTCCTCTCGCAGGTGATTGATTGTTGCAGTAAAAGTAACTTCAGGACGTCTCGGTGGCTACCCAACGTCAGCAAAGCCCACTAGCTAAGAGAACATTGCGTACGTTCAGTGATATCATGACATCCTGTGTGTTCGCAGGTTTCGTCGCTGTAGCAGACTCAACCGGTACAGCCTCAAATGTTGCATTAACTCCATTCCATAGGTCCTTGTAAGCTCCGGTAGAATGGTCGCTCAAGTTCTTCTCGAACAAATGCTGTTTCTCCGGCAAGACTTTCCAACGATATGGATCCTCTGCTCGAGGCATAAGACGAACTTGTGATGGCTCCATTGCAATCCCTAGCCTGTCGCCTGTAGAAGTTTCAGTTAGAAGTCAGACATAGAGTGTGCGAGCTCTTACTGATATGCTCCGAAAGACGTTTTCGACAGTCGTTTCTCCATCTTCGTCGTTCAACGTTGCTTGATCGTATTGTGGCCATGTGACATAGTATTTCGTGACCAGTAACGAACCATGAAGGAAAAGTAGCCTGCGAACTTCATAGCGATACTTGACTGTGTTAAGACTGATTTGTGTCCCATTTCTGGGATACGACCATTGGGATGAAGGAGCCTAAAAAGGTGGCCTTCGGACAATTCTTGAGACACCATATCAGCCAATTCTGTGACGTGCCAAGAAACCTGAAGGTGTGGTTGAGACTCGGAGGCGGTGGCATCTTTAGGGCCCACATTTTGGTCCGTGAATCGGCCCCTCCAAAAGAAGAAGCAAGTACCTTGTAATTAAATTTCTCTCCAATGGGAAACGACACACCTGACTCCATTTTACGCTTCATTAAGACCCAAATGTGGTCCACCTTAACTATTCCGCTTGTTGATTTAGCTAATGCGTGCAGCAGACAGATCCACTTAATATTGTGCAAGAGAAAGCTACTGACGGACCGAGGCTCCGCTCGGCGGAGCTCTGAAGTGGAATAAAGGGGGATTCTAATGAAGACACTTTAATACAGCTAGGCCAGCGAACGAATTTCATTACGTGGGCCATCGAAGTCGGCCGCAGCGGCGCATTGTCTCAACCAGTCTTCTAATTCTCCAATACTGCCAGAGCCCCAGTACCCCTCGATCAGAGTAATGAACTCTACATCCATCTGAGCCTCCTTCGCTGCGTTAACAATGACTAACACCGGTATTAGTGCTGTCCTTCTGAACGCCTAAGGGTCTCGTATACCTTTATAAGCTCTCTTAGCCTTTTCCTTCTCCTCTGTGGTAAATATCCCTTCCGGGAGTATATCGATGGCAGCAGCTATTACAGCGATCCCTTCAACTCTCTCCTTCTTTGTCTCGCCTGTAAAATGAGAAAAGTCCAAGAAAGCGTTTGCAGACTTCTTGTCTACAACTTCAAACTTCTTCAGCCTATCTAGTATCGCGTTTATTCTCTTCCAAGCACGTAGTTCCGAGTCCCCTCGAATTGTGCCTGCCATGATACTCACCAGCTCTACCATAGCTACAATCGGAAGCAACAGACTAGCTAAGTAGAAGGTTCATTCAATCCCGCGGATATGGAATTCAAGTCGGTAAAATAAAGATTTTGTGGACGGAAAGAAAGATGCTTACGCCATAATGGTTTAAGAGTATATATGTAAACCAAACCTAAGTCTAGTAGACGAAGCTCCTGCTGGACCTAGAAAAGGTCACCTGTGGGCCCAGTATTGACCCAAGGTGAGTCACATTTGTATACGCTCGATAACCGCTATCGACACTGTTAGCCTCCTTCTTTCGACATTGCTTGGCCGAGGAGGAGACATATGATACATGACGGTACAAGGCGAGTCTTACAAGGGCCATTTCGCTGCTTGACTCTTATTAGAGTCCATCTCCGAGGGTCCATTTTTGGGAACCTGCACCCATTTCAGGACGTGCATGTGAACTGGTCCAGGGGCAGCCTCGGACACTTTTGGAAACACCACGGTAGAGTAAGTAGGATTCAGGAGGCGACAGCTAGGCTGTCACTGTCGCCACTTCGGAATAATGCCAAAGCGCGACGTGCAAGCCCAAATGCCCAGCTCCGCGGCGAGCGACGAGCAGTTCACGTAAAACAAAATACATCCAAACGAGCACTCACAAGCACAGCATAAACAGACAGCGAGCAAGCCTTCAATTCTGCCTCGTTAACACACCCAGCCATCTCGCCTCCCGCCCGCCTGAGCTCGCCAGCAAGTGCAAAGATCTCGCAGACTGCCGTCCATCATGCCTTAATCCTATCCATCTATCTAGTTAGCTTGCCAACGCTTGTTCAACACGCCCGCCGCACGCTCGCTGTGCTGAATTCAGATGGTGAGTGTGTTGTGATCTAAAGAAATGTGTAAGGTCGAGTTAGACGTAACGGGCGACGAGGGCATCAGGAGACAGCTCCTTTTCGTGCTTGGCTCCCCGCCGCCTATACTTTTCCGCTTCTTGTCCTCACTCCCCGGCTCTTCTTGACCGCGTCCCTAGTTTTCCTTCTCTTCGCCGTCCATCTGAATCGCCCTTGTTCTTCAGACCTGCTACCTCGTCCGCTGTAAGAAAGCGACCACCAGGCCCTCGCGGTCTTCGCATAGCATGCTTGTGGGTCTTTTCCAGGCTCTGTCTTGCCAGGCAGCGTTTCAGAATCCTATCCAATTGCTTTGCGTTGGCGTAGATTGGGGCTTCTTCCAAGGCGGGCGCCAGATCTGGAGGTGGGTTCTGAACTGCCGGAGCCGGCGCGGTAAGGGCATATTGTATAGGCAGTGACATCGTGTTCGGAGTGGCTGATGGGCGAGGTGGTTGCTATTGTGGGTGGTTTTGGACGTTGTTAGCCTGCAGGGCGCTGGTCTGGTTGTTGTGTGTCGAGTGCCATATGCGTCTCTGCTGTTGGGTAGGTATGGACCAAGGTCTCGGATTCCCATCTGCAGGTTTTGTTTGATAGCGGTAACATGCGCTTGATCACCGTAGTATCCACTGAGGTTGCCGGCCGCTACGTAAGTTGCCATCGCAGACACGTGCGCCGGCGTCATGAACTGCTGCCCTATGCCGAGATATATCGGGTACCCGGTATTGAACGACGAGGGCGGTGGTTGGTTTGGAGACTGCTGGTATCGCTGGTCTTGGCAGGCAAAAAATCTGTGAGCCTTGACCCGGATGCAAGCTGTGAGGTGCCATAGCCGCCAACCCAGGAGTCTGCGGTGGCGGGTAGTGATTTCCCGTTGCGAAGAATGTCATAGCTTATGCTGTGCGCTCAAAGAGGAGCGCGGTAAGACGAGATGAGTATTGTAGGCCGGGCTGACGCCCCGTGACAGGAGGAAGGAGGCAGCACTGCGCTTCGGCGTGCACTCGTCCAACAAGCCCTGACCTGACGCCTAAGGCGACAACTGTTGCAGGAGTAGTGATGGTGATGCCTGTTGGTGCCAAGGGAATCGATTCAAAGCGCGAAAATCTGTACGATGTTTCAGACCCAACTTGTATCATGCCAGGACTCATACCTGAAGTACATGCGGTTTGGGTAGAATCGCTGCTGAAGGAACCATCGCTCTCTAGAGACCTGAGTATGCGCCCACGCAGATGAAAAGAGACTTGGCGCACTCATCACCCATACTCGAGGTTAAGACTATAGCCACGCAAGCAAGAGAAAGTGTCGGCGACCCCTGAGAGAGGTTGTCATCGCGAATCCGCAAGTCCAATAGACCATGAAAAGACAAAGGTTTTGCGCTTTCCCACTCCTCTTACGACCTAGATAGAGGCTTTGCGCCTTCCGACTTCTCTTGCGACCCAGACAGAGCCTACGTCGCACCTCTCTTACATCTTCTTCCACTCCTCTTGCGACCAAGGTGGAGTTGCTGTAACGTACCGCCTGTGATGGGATCAATTAATTGAGCGGTTGGTAATCTCTAGATTTGGAGATATGAAAGGGTCTGATGGAAGCTGAGTTATATTGATCTGCCATGGACTGGGTGGTTTTCGTATGCTTTATACCAATCATGAGTTGTGTCATAGTCTTAGAGAGCACCTATGGGCAGCTCTTGCGCATCCAGTCCTTCAAATCCTTTCTGCACTGTCCGTATCTTCTCTGTTGATCCCACACTCTTTCAACATTCCCCTATACTGTGCACCAATTGGATAAGAACGGCGAAGGGGTTTCCACCTGTTGTAGCAGCGACGTTAGCAGGTCGGATGCAAGACGATGGGCGCTATACGAACAAGACTCTTCTCAGGTGTGTGCACGTCCAACCAAGGTGGAAACGGAACAAGTATTAAATTCATGCTATGGAATTGGCAGGTCAAATGCTCCGTGTATGTGCAAGTTCCTCGATTTTCCCGGAGCCTTCTTAATTCTGATAAATCCGGTGCATTCCAGAGCGTCTGGACCAAACTTCTGCATCGATTTTGATCTTTCTTTTTAGAACTCTACTATCTTTTACGAGGAGCGAGATGCACAAAGAAGGTAGTTAGGGAGCGCAGACTGTCAAGTTCTAACAAGTGACTTTGCTCAGCCGTCGTGGTAGATGCGCCGCTGCGGCCGACTTTGATGGCCCACGGTACGAGCTCAGCGAAGACGTTGCATACCACGTCAGCAGTGCTCTATTCGAAGCTCAAGGACCAGCTGCTTTCCAAAACCTAACGGTTGACGGAACTCCCTGCCGAGAACGGGCAGCCAGGCAGCAAGAGCAGCAGTAGAAGATGAGCCAATGTCGCTCTCTGAGCCGTATCGTGCGTGCGTGGGGCCGACTTGGCGAGGACCCTCGTATTTGTGCTTCTGCAATTCCGATGGTGTATCAAAGCGTTGAGTACAGTCGTGATAGTGCAGCTATACGTGCTAAGGTCTGGCCTGGTCTCTATCGATCTTTGAGGATAGCTGGTACCAAAAACGGGGTCTGTTCCGATTTCACAGACTGTGGGGAACTCCAGATCCGATTCCGGCATATTCTGCCAGCTGCTTATTTGCTGTCATTGTGAGAAATAGAGCGGTGTTGCTGGGGACTTGCGGACTGCACGAGTTCCAGAAACTTGATGGTGAGAAAGTTGTGCATGCAGTTAATGCGACTGTCCAGGTAGTACTGCCGGATATGCACCGCAAGGACGGCTGATCTGGTGTCTATGGAGTGAGATGTCAAGTCTGCGGCATCGCTGTCCCAGATCATACTAGACGATCGTATGGCCTTTCTCAGCCCACCGAGGATGCCTTGCGTTCTCCTGAGCATCTGCACCATGCGCTCCGCAGACACTCTGATTTGTTGTATCCGAGCATAGCTATCGACTGCATGGTCATCGTACTGTACTTGCTGAGTGCCGGCCCATTGTTCTATCACCATCATGAAACAAGAGAGTATATCGTCGTGGGATTTCAAGAGGTGGGTATAGCACGAAAGGAGATTTAGCGTAGATTTTTGCATCTCACTCGACTGATCAAAAGCGCCAGCAAGTTTGTCTGTGTACTGCGACGCTGGCCAGGGTAGCACTGACTGAGAGCGACCGATGCTCAAAATCTTGATGAAGCGTTGGGATAGATCGAATGTCGGCTTAAGGTGCAACTTCTGAATTCTCTCCTGGTCCATATACGTTCTACTCCGAACGAAAGTAAGATGACTGGAGACCATCGAGGCGTTTTCGTGCACCTGGAAGCAGATATGTGTGAGCTCGCGGATCAAGAACGTACATGAAGGCCGGTTCTCGTGCCTTGAGCCTCTCCTTTCCTCTTCCCCTGTATTGGCCGTACCCAGTCTATTTGTGTTGTCTGAATCAAAGAGCTGGTGCGCAGAGACTTGATCATCTTGATGACCTTTGCCATGAAGTTTTGTGAAATTGTTCTCGTGTCGAAGGTCTGGCGCGCCTGGGGCAGCATTTGACTGTGGCTTACTGAGGACCACTTGGCGGCATATGCCCCACTGTCCTGAATTTGGCCGAATAGCCTGCTGAGAATTCTCCCCCGTGTGGGAAATGTGCTTAGGAGCATTAGCAACACTGGAGTCTAGCTTGCTGGATTCTTTGTCTTCGGAACTATCTCCAGCTTTTACTGTTCCGGCCCTTGGGTTGCTAGATGCGTCGTTGGTTCTTTCTGAATAGACCTTGTTACTTTGACGTCTTGATCGCCGCCCATTTTGCCGTCGTCGGGAAGGACCATAAACACATTCCAGACCAGCCTTGGTACATCGAGCGCAGGGGCCTTCCTGACTGCAAGCAAGTCTGGATCTTTGTTAGTAATGGTCTTGTGAGAGCGGAAATTCCAGTACTTCTGGGAGTGGCAGCGCTGGCAGGCTTTAAGGGGTAAGAATGGTTGCATGCCTTTTCTGCCAATAAGCTAGAATCAGTGTCGTTCACGGCCAAAAGCATAGAGTAACTGTTGTAGCTGCTGTATAGGAGGCTTGTCAAGAGAGGTTCTGTTAACAAACAGTGGCTCCAACAGCGCGCCAAACTGCTGAGACTGTACAGAGTCTGTAAGAACGCTGTGAAATGGCTCAGAGTAGAATCGCTGCTGAAGGGACCGTCGCTCTCTAGAGGCAGCTGAGTTTGTACCCACGCAGATGAAAAGAGACGGGCGCACCCATCACCCGTGTAGTCGAGGTCAAGACTACAGCCACGCGAGCAAGAGAAAGCTGTAACAGTCACTCTTGAGAAAGGAGTTAGTCGGAATCCACAGATGCAATGAAGCATAAAACCCCCGATTTGGAATCCACAGGACCAATGGTCTATTAGAATCCCGATTTGGGTCCTACAGGACCAATGGTCCTGGAGTCCAAACTGCAGTCTCCCCGACTGAACGATGAAAAGACTCGCACACTTCTGATCCTCAATGTCGATAATAATTTTATGGCTCATATTGTCATGCTCATTCCACCTGGCTAACGTGTCAAATTCTTTGCTGTTAGTTGCAGAGCGGCCGTACCGTCAAATTTTGTTAACTTGTATAGAGAAAAGCACTCCAAAGAGGCAGAGAAACGAATCTTCATTTCTTTAGGCCTTCTTGAGAGCCTAGGAGCTGCGTAACTCTTTTGGTTGTAACGGTGATGCTGAACACTACACGGCACGATGGACTTCTCGGATAATCACATGATGGGAGACGGAGATAACGGTGGTTGGGGACGATTGTTCGACCCCGCTGTTACGAATTCTTCTCTTGTCAACAACATCTTGAACATGCCAGATGCGACGATAATGGCTGAGAATTGCGGCTATATCATCTTACGGCGAGCCATTCCCCAAGATTTCATCGAGAAGGCGGTAGACAGTATGAATACGCAGCAGCCTTTGCAAAAAGCCGACAGATTCATCACTTACCATCCCACTTCATCGGCCCGCGAACTTGTGGACGAACTTATGAGAGTACAGCAACCACCTCCCACGAAATAAGAAAGTACTGACTTATGAAAGACACACATCGACAAGCTCAAGGCTTTCATTGCACCGAACACTCCACTACCGAAGCGGTCGGTTTCTTTAGGCGTTTTCCGGGAAAAGGTTCCCAATCCAAAGCCGAGTTTCTCGGAGAGTGGCGTCTTCATCACCGTCGCTCTTACCCCGCTGAATAACGGAACTGGTTGGTATACATTACTTAAGGGTTCTCACCTGCAGGCCCCCGGTGCTCCTGAAAGCTCCTGGGTAAGGAGTGACGAAAATCTAGATCCCGGTGATGCAATCATCTGGCGCGGAGACGTCGCACATCTTGAAACGGCTGGAGGAGGTGGAAAGTTCATAAACATAGCCTACAGGACTCAACAAGGAGACTGACGTGTTGAGAATGGGGTCTCATTCTGATACGGACGGTTGGGTGAAATGAAATACTGATATTTGGTGCAGAGAGATAAAGCTACTAAAGGGACGAGCTGGCCAACGACTTGACAATCAACACAGAACGGTCGTGCCTGGGCCATCTGTTTTCTCGGCGGAATCCACAGCGGGATATGCCATTCTCTCCCACTCCTTTTGCGACCAAAACGGACCTGCTCCTTTGTACCACTCCTCTTGCAGGATCTCCCACTCCTCTTGCGACATTGTCCACTCCTTTTGCGACCAAGACGGACCTCCTCCATTGTACCACTCCTCTTGCAGCATATGCCACTCCTCTTGCGACATTGTCCACTCCTTTTGCGACCAGGACGGACCTGCTCCGTTGTACCACTCCTCTTGCGACATTGTCCACTCCTTTTGCGACCAAGACGGACCTCCTCCATTGTACCACTCCTCTTGCAGCATATGCCACTCCTCTTGCGACATTGTCCACTCCTTTTGCGACCAGGACGGACCTGCTCCGTTGTACCATTCCTCTTGCGGCCAAGACAGAGGTGCTGTAACGTCCAGCCCGCCATGCGACCACTTAGTTAAGTGCCCGGTAGTCTCTAAATTTGAAGATGTGACGAGGTATGCTGGAATCGTTGGAAGGGCTGAAGGCAACGGCTGTTGAGATACGTTGGTGCTCATGTTTCGATTGCCTTCTTTCGAGCGTTGGCCTTCTGGGTCCAAGTCTGATTGCAGCGTAGTGGGAACATCTCCTTTTCCGCAGCGACTTCTGTTGTAGTGCTGTGCTAAGGCGCCGCTTTTGGTGAAGGTTCTGTCACAAAGCTTGCAATGTGTGCAATTCAGATCTAAATTATAGATGCGATGTTTTCCGTCGTCTTCGCCTCGAGCATGTCTTCGAAGGTGTTTCATTCGCTTGAACGTCTTGGGACATACTTCACATTGGATGCGGTTCTCGACGACAGAGACACGGCGAACTTCCCCATGATAAGGACTGCTCTGCTTAGGCATCACGACCGAGCTGTTTGTAGGTAAAGATATTGGACACGCCCCCTGTCATTAGATGTTCCTCATTTAGATCTGCTCATGTCATTTGACAGGAATTGAGTTGACCTAAAGTTGATCTTCGAAGGATTGCGAAGCACGGCATAGAAACGCTTGTGACTGCAGCAAACCGTCTCGGGCTTAATTTGCCAAACTCCGGCCTCCACACAGTCCCATGCCAAGCTGCGACCTTTCCACAATTGGATTTACTGGTCCAATGGTCCTGTTGAACACAAATCGGGATCTAGCTTCAAACCCCTTTCTCGTCTGACGACAATGGCTGCTCTTATGACAGAGACCGACCAGCCATGTTCGTCAACAAAGGCTGTATCGTTGCCTTTGGTGGGTTTCTCCTTTGCACATTTGTACCTCCGCCGCGCGCTCCATCTTAATATCTGGTTCACATTATTTGCGGTTCTGATCACCTTGCGTCTAGCTACTCATCCTTTCCACCACCTGCAAATCTCTGTTGCCTTATTTTTGCTGCCTTCATTACTTTGCCTTTTTTGCCTTCCTGCAAGCATGACACTTGAGTGTACGTCCAGTGACGATGACCTGACTCTGCTGCCGGACGATAGCGAATGTGGGTCTTCGGTTACGTCGACAATTGCGACCTGTCTGTCGACCTACACGGCTCCATCAGCAAGACCAATCGAACTTGTTCCGCTCAACAGGGACTGTTACGCAATGCAAATTCTCAGAGGCTACGACCTGGACCATGTTCGGCTTCTTTTTCGATTTGGCATTTTCAGCGACTCAAGCCTGCCCAGACACGTTCTTCGGACACGGTGGAAACCGGTTCTAGGTACATTCCTTTCCAAATTGGATCAATCAGATCAACCTCGCAGAGATGTCTTACCACTCAGCGTGAATGAGATGGTCGAAAGAATAGAGCGCTGCTTACACTTTTCGTCACGGCATTGGGTGCCTCTTCAGCTTTGGATTCCGGAAGTGATGGATGACAAAGAGATTTCAATAAAGATCAACGACGCAAGTGCGTCGGTCTTCAGACGCATACAGTTCTCGGACGTCGTGCGGCAAGCGTTTCTCGAGTTCTATGGGCCCTTGGACTTCGCTGAAAGACACAGGGGGCCTATAAGAGGCTTCCTGCTTTGGCACAGGGCCTTGAAAAATCTGCTGTACGTGCATCTCAGCAGGTATCCAAGCGAGGTGCAGAAATACAAGCTCATCGCCACGGTAAGACCAAATGCCACGACTGGATGCCGCGCTAAATTTTCAAGCAGGAACTGCAAAACCAAAACCCTTTCGCCTACTGGGCTATTTCAGAGTCTCTTGCAGAGGCACGGGGCAGCTCCACCAGTGTGCCCTGTCCGGATCTTGGCTTTCTCGTGAATCCACTGAGAGACCTGTTTGCGAAGCATAATGGTAACGCAACTGCTCTATTGGTGCATCTTTGCATGCTGGAAGTTCGTTTTGGGAATTCATACCTGTCGGAACTCGAAAATGACTGGACTGGGCCCTTCAAGGTCGAGGTGCCTCTCTACAAGGAACTCGTCGTGAAAGGTGCTTGGGCCGCAGCGAGGATGATCACAAAGGACGATCAACTTGCGTTTCGACTACTCAGCCTATCCAGTATCATCGACAATGACCAACACTTTCGCAACGTCAAGAGGCGCTGGAACGATTTGTGTTTTGCCGTACAGGAATGTGCTACTCCACAGAGTGGCTTAAGGTCTTGTCTTCTAGAGCTCGCTCAGGTTCGTTTGTCTCCTCTTTCGAGCGTCACTCCGTCTCACCTTACTCCAGTACCTGCGGAATGTTCGAAACTTCTTTGCGACAACTGCGGTACTACAAGGTCTACAACGCGCTTGATTCGATGAATCATGTCGCCCTCATCAATACCCAAGACAACTACGTACATTATCGAAGAACATTCCTTGGGGAAGGAGGTCTTCCACATCTGTTGCCGCATCGTATTGCATATGAGCGTTGTAACGATCATGGCTTACAAGATATATTTGGCTATGTTGACTATCAACCAGACCTTTCTATACCACGGCCTCCTACACAGTCAGAAGGCTACGGACCTAGACAAAAGTCGGTATGCTTACGCTGGGTTGGGAATCTTTGGGAGTATATCACTCAGGCGTCTTGTCTTGGCTCAGCTTAACTCTTCTTCTCTAGTGATCTTCGTCTCGTGGATCTCGAATCAGCCTTCAGGGACCTTTACTTGACAGTCTATACCCATGCATCTTTTGGGAGACAAATACAAAAAGCATCATGAAATTGTGCACTAAGCTGTGGCCTTATCCCGCTCAGCAGATAACCTAAGTCATCATCGTCTCAAGGCGCTAAGACGCTTGCGCTCTCATGTTCCTTGATAATATCCTCGTGTATATCCATTTCATCCGCCCAGGTGTTTTCCTCCTCCGGGTATCCTTTCCACTTGACTAGATACTGAACGACCTTGCGCCTCTTGACCCGGCGTACTCGCTTTTCAAGCAATCGCTCAACTAGAAACTGGCCGTCCTCCAGGTCTAAGATGGTCGGTTCTTCTTGAAGGGCCTCTATGCCAGCACTCGGCGCGTATGCGAGGTCCTGCTTCTCGTTCGTTGATGCCCCCATGGTAGCATCTCTGCACTCACTCGGTAGAATTATCCATTTTCTCGACAGATCTGGATGAGAAGTGTCTTCCGTGCCGGTGAGTGCTGCTTATGTAGTGTACCGTCAGCGAAGAATTCCTTGAGTCTCTCTAGATTAAAAGTGGCAGAATCGGAACTGGGTTGCCTCGGACTTGAGACAGCATCTCAGGGAGTAGGTGGACTGTACCTTGATTTCCATCATGTTCAACTGAGCCGGTGCTGGTGAGACCTTCGCCAAGAGTAGAATCTATGGTAATAAGAGGGTCGACTTCGTCATGCTTGTATCTCGCGGCTGAATTGTTCTCTATCTGGTCAGACGTGATAAAAAGGGTTATTGGCTGTTAAGACGTACTCTGAAAGGTGACTGTATGCTCGGAAAAGTCTATCAGGGCCAGGGGATGGGTAGGTTCCGAATCAAGACCGGTGAGATCCACTACCTCTATTGTATCAAGAGCTGACACCGCGGTCGCGTTGTTGTTGCTCCCCAGAGACAAGCTTGAACCCATAAATGGGGGTGTTGCTCCGGCACGAAGTCTAGGGTCGATATTATCAAGTTCATCACTGCAAGTAGACGACGGCGGCGTCTCGGTGCCGAGTTCAACCGAATCCACATTCCAGTCTGGTGTTGAGGTCGAATGTTTCGAGCTGATTGAAGAAGTGGTCGATTTCCACGACACGTCCCGGCTCCGAAGTTTCGCCGCCTCGTCCACAAACTGATACTCCTGTTTGATGCGTACTTCTGTCTCTATGTCTATGTCGGTGACATTAGTATCCCCAGGGCGCCTGATTTTTCGTGGCCTAGTATCAACTTCGCTCTCTGGGCTGGACCGTTTGAGTCCCTTTCCGAGCTCGACGCAATGAATGTCCTGGAGGTGAAACTTTAACTCTTGCACCGATGCAAATACTTCGGCGCACTGCACCCGTGGATGTCGACATGTGGGGAGTTTGATATCATCCAGCTTCCCCACGTGTCCATCTATGTGGCCTTGCCATTTGAGTCGGTCGGGGAATTGTTGGATTCGTATGGTGGCCGGAAGCGTGACATCGCCTAGACACCAAGGGCAATATCCAGGGGAGGCCAGGTGTCCGCCATATTTGAAAGGATTGCATTGAGTTGGAATTCCGTCGGGTTCGTCCAGATGGGCTTCACAATGGGCCATCCACTGCAGGCAAAACAGAACTCCGCGAATCCATGGCTCGCCCTGAGTTTCTTCTTGTAGCAGCTGTATACGTGATTCCATCTCTGCGGGGCTGGCTTCCTGGTTCAGAATAAAAGTTAGCGCCTGTGCTGCTTCAAAGGTGGGTGAGGGAACAAACATGTCTATCTTTAGTCGCCGTTTTGCCGCACAGGAGCACTTCTCTGGCTCTAGGCCTGGACGGAAGGTTACTTCAGTGTCCTGTCGATATAGGTCAATCATATCGCGAAGAACTGCGCGGCCCGTTTCGCTACGGATAGGAGCGATTGCGAAGAGGTCCTCCGCCAGGTCGCGGCGTTGGGGCATCAGTTGCTTTATCCGAGGAAATTGAGTACGGTGGTGTCCGATCTGCTCCGTTTTCTGTACCTTAGAGGGCAGTTTCCTCGGTTGAAGCTTCTGGCATTTGTGGAGCTCCGCAGATACAAGCTTCCTTTTCTGCGTGTGTAACTCCTTGCGACGGCAGTCTCTAGCCACCGGGTCATCTTTGAGCTCAAACGAGAGCTTTTCCAGTTTCTCTTCGATGGCGATGAAGTCCGGGCTATTCTCAAGTTCGTGTTGCTTTTCCGCTGGTAAGGACTGCCACAGTTCAGGATTGCGAGACAGGGTCATAGCGCGGAGTAGATCATTGACAATAGTACGAGGCTTGTCGCCGAGATAGCTGTTTTGACCGTCTGTTCCGGGGTTTCGGGGTGCATAGAAATCACCGTATGTATCTTCACTGGTGTGTGCGCCATGTTGCCTCCTCTGAGTTGGTGAGTAGAGCTTGTCTAATCGTACGTTAATCTAATAGGAAACTCGTGAAAAATGATACATGGGAAACATACTGATGAGATGTAGGCCCTCAGCCCTAAAGTCATGAATTGTAGGTGGCCGAGCGTATCCTGCACGGAAGCCCAATTCTCGAATACGCCGGCTGAAGACACGGGCTGAGTCAATTACGCCATCGTCTCGCTGGTAGAGGGGAGTATTAAGCACGCGTGGGTCCCATTCAAGACGGAACATCTCGTCTTCTGGTGGCTCGATATTCAAAAGGGCATCAACAGTTTTGCAATCTTTGAATGCCCCTTTCCCGACGAACATCGCTAGGTGCGTAAGGATAGGACTCCAAAAAAGTGGCCGGGGCTCTAGCCCTTCGTGCAACGAGTGCTCTGGCCTAACTAAAATTAGCCTCCCTAACCGACGTGAGATGCGTGAGCAATCAGGACTGACCTCTTGTTAGGCGTGAAAGTCATCCCCTTGGCATCCTTCACGACTTGCATTGCAAATTCCGCCTTTCCGTGTTCATTTTGGAAGACTCCAAAGGAGATGTCCTGTTTAGCACACCTTAGTACAGCGTGCATGACCTAGTGATGGATAGGAAACGGCGCTTACTCGATAGTGTAGGCCTCGGCCAGAACCTGCGCGGCATGTCGATTCGAGATATTCGCCTACCCTGGCCGAAGTGAATGCATGAAGCTGGATTTCTGCCCACAAATCCATTCTGATTCCTGGCCTCTCGTACTTGTGCCAGTCGTTTTTCCATAGCTGTGTACCAAGATGAACAAAGTGTATCATAGTGGCGTAGCATCTCTCTCGCTTCCTTCGAGGAAGTGCAAGTTCCGATTGTAAGACGTACTTGATATACTAGACATCATCAGTGACGACAATCTTATAGTGAGATTAATGAAGATTCGTCGACGACTCACATTCGATGTCGAGCGAGTAACGTTGTCGATTATCTTCGAGTGACTCTTTTACTGCCAACCACCCATGAAATTCTTATAGATTTGGACAACGATGCTCATGCACACTAAGAAATTATTATATTGACCCTCAATTTTAAATGCAATACACCTCACAAAGTCTTTGAATGCCTCTATGCTTTTTGGAGATGAACTAGGATGCTCTATCTAATACTTGTTTCGTAAAAGAACGAAAGCGTCAATAAGGCGTCTCTTTCTTGGCATTGATCAATCAATTTATTGATTTCATAGATTTAAAGTTCGACGATAATCACGCTTCGTAGCTTCTTGAAGTTCCTTTTTAACTTCTTTCTCGTTGATGCTGTTCTTGTTATTCTTAGAGCCTTTCGCACGAGCTCGCGCGAAGAAGTTCTTGGCTAAGCTTTGATCTATCATTGGGAATGGAGAGACAACAGGATACGCAAAGGAATTAAGGACGAACAAGAACTAAAGGGGTCAAGTGAGAAAGAAGTCTAGTAAGAAAGAGGGAGCTTGTGGCAGTGACGGGACGCGAGGTCTAGATGAAGGCCAAGTAATCTGAAGATCGAAGTAGAAAAGGACGAGAGAAGGCAAGGCATTTTATCGAACGACGAGGCGATGAAGTAGCTTCCAAGGAGGAAAGACTTCATCTCCAACATGCTACGAGGGTGGAGGGTCACATCTCGCCTTTGCGTGTGTGTGTATACCTGTGTGTGTGTGCTTGATCTTGGAGGGTTCTCGTTTCGACGCCCCTAAGGCCCAAAACTGGGCACCTGCGCATCATCGTCTAAAGTTGACAAAATAGATCAAGAGGACCAGCGATCAATGATCGACATGATTGGTGTATCGAGGCAAGTGAGCAGAGCCACCTGAGCGGAGGGTAAAGAGGGTGAGCGGTAGGTGAGTAGAGGGTGATTCGCACCTGCGCAAGGGCGGCGATGCTGACTAACCGCAACGGGACCCACGAAATATTTTGTCGTGTCCGAGTACCCGGAAACACGACGCATCGAGCTGATTCAGCCTTCTACAGGGAACCTTTGGAATCGTGACTTCAGTACAAGGGCATGGCAAGCAACATCTAAATGACACTTTACAGGCTCTTTACGTCATAAAGTCTAGGCTTCTGCGTAACCAAATCTGCTGCTAACATCATACATATTTGCTTCAGGATGACCACCCACGGGGCTTGGAAGCACACTACCATCACAAAAATCTAGACCTCCAATGCCCATTACATGCATCTGTGCATCAAGCACCGACCGAAGAGCACATGGGCCAGCAGTATGGGAATGTGCAACACCAGGCGCACGACTCCAAGCTTCAATATCTATCAGAACGGCCGAAGTCCCGGGGACGGAGCCTCGGCCTCGATGTAGGGCTCCAAGGCTTTGGTAGCCAGCATGAGCTGTAATACACGGCGTACACCATGACCAAGCCCAAGCGATCAAAACCCAGGTTGGATGATAGGAAGACCCCCCGGGCCATTCGCAAGAATCACGCTGCCGCGTGAGCTCAGGAGCGTCAGTGTGACAGATGTCGACACATATGTCCCATCCGCGGGTAGCGGGGGACTGAGAGGGTGATAGAGAACGAGGACTTCTAGGAAGCAACGCCCTGGCTCCATCAGAGCATCCCGCTCGGCACCGTTGATACCGTCCTCGACAAGAGCTCTCTCTAACAAATATCGCGGCAAGCCTTCATTCACAAGGCAGTCAGTTGGCATGCCAAGGAGGAACACTAGATCTTTTACATCCAGATGCCCAAGACCCAGGCCTTTATCAGAGGATCGGAGCTCAAACAACTGGAAGAGTACAGAGTGATCGATCATATTAGCCCTGACGCCGGGAGGATCCTGCTCGACTGGGATATGCAAACCGTTCAATAGAGATCTAGGCCCGACGCTAGACGCGAAAAGCACGGCGGGTGAGCGAAGCACACTTGCACAGAGAAGTACTTCGCAACGCACATGGACGCTCTGACCATCTTGCAGGAGCACTCTAGTCACCTTGGGTAACTGATTCGTGGACGCCGCAAGGCCCTCTGCGGATAGTATCTTAGTGACCTGCGCACCAGCAAGGATTCGGATGCCGTCGAGAGGATATGCATGTTGAGCTGATTGCCTCTGACCGTTGACCCAGTTCTCTAGCCACTCAATTGACCCTTCGTTCCGACCATTGCAACCTTACGCAGTTGATTTCACATCGAGCTCTCCCCAGGTGGCGTACAGTGGCTGACGCAAGTAATACCGCCGCTTGGAAGTCGAAGTACTTACGCTGGTGATCTTCATTGGCCAGAGCGTCCTCGCTGTGACCTATCCGGCGGAGTCGTCACGCCCGCATCGAAACGCTCACTACGTCTGAAAAATTCCGCTGCTTGAAGCCGGTAAGGATTTAACCAGGTATCATAATCCGCTGCGTAACCGCGGCTCCAGCCTCCGTAGTTCAAGATCGAGCCACTACCAAGTGGCCGCAAAGATATGAGTGGGACCCTGAGTGTCGTTGTGAGGCTGTGTCATACTGCCAGTCACATTCTGAACCTTGGAGTGCATAGCTGCCCATGGGCGGGATAATGTCATGCTTGCTCTTCGGTGATGGACCCGGTTCCAGGACCATGACACTTATAGCTGGGTTATAGTGATTCAAACGGGGAGCCGGGACACAACTTCTTAACCCTCGCCACGACAATGTGGCCGAAAACGAGAGAAGACATTCGGAGTAAGACCCTGCGACTGGGTTGGGGTTAATGAACAGGAACACTCATAATGGCCAGAGTAAAGACTCAAAGTCCGTGATGCAGTACTCACTGTTCGTAATGTTGATGCAATAGCAAGTAGATGCTATTCTATGATTACTTGTCTCGACCGTTAAGAACGGACATCCACTCAGAGTATGCCTGGTACTGCAGTGCCATATTTCTATCTTTTACCGGTGAAAGATCGGCAGTCTCAACTTAACAGCACAGTCTTTACAGACCTTACCGAAGTGATCATACAGACAAGAGGGTATCACACTTGCATTTCCTCTGCCACTTTGTGCCACTTGTGGACTTAGCTTGCGAAGACATATCTTAATGTCCACTCTCCGCTGCACTTCGCGAGTCGTCTATACTTAGCTGGGTCTGCTTGTTCAACTGTTTACTAGATAGCGGACTAATACAATTCCCATCTCGTATTCAACAACTCATAATCCTCAGGTGCACGGTTATTTTCGTGGGGGTGCAGCAGTGGAGCGCTTGTTACATTCATAGGGAAATCGAAACGAAATATCTTGAATAGATGACTCAAATGCAAGTTCAATAATTTCGATTCCTTTGATCACTACAGCTAACATGAAGCGAGTTGCTACGAAGCTGCTTCGGTGCAGCGAAGAATTAAGGTGCCTGACGCCAGAGATCAGCTTGGTGGTCCGTGCAGACTTTTATACTCAAATTTGATATACAGAGTTACTGTTTAGAAGCGATATTTCATCGTCTCGCCCATCTCCAGGATCTTCAATCTCCAAACCTCGCCATCTATTTGAACTTGGATGGAAAATCACCAGTAGACAGATCTGAGAGGAAAGAAAAATGGGAAGAGGAAGAACGTTGAGATTATTCAAGAGAAAGACCAGAGGGTCAGGAGGTGATTCAGCTACGAGTAGCTCCATTGAATACCCTCATGCGGTTGCAGCATCGCGTTCTATCAGCCAACCGCACACCCGTTCATGGACTCGTCAGGCAGATGTCATTCGAGTCTGTATCTCACTTGAACAGCGTATTGGAGCAATATTGAGAGGCTGATCAACGAGTGAACACGCCTTGCTGATCAAGCGATTCATCAAAAGGGGCACTCCACTATTATGGATGACACAGACGGAGCAGAATCCGGCTGGAGACGGCAAGCCAGATGAAACTGTCTCTGATGTCGTGTGTCGATTCCATTCTGTTGCCAGCTTTCAGGGGTCCATACTTCAACTTCCATCGTCATCCTTTAACATCGATCTCGGCTTAGTTGGAGGTTAATTTTATACACATCTTATCAGGGTTTCCCTCTTATGGACGTTGGGACTCCGGGTCTACCTGCCGTAGAAGGAGGTCTCTGCCTGTATCTGCTCTAGCTATTTCGAGGTTATTCTCTGGGAGTGTTGGGACTGTGGAATCTACCCACCGTAAACAGAGGTTCGTCTGATAATGAGGTTTACAAACCACATCGATGTATGTTCCCTAAGAAATTCTTGAGCTCGCAGGCTACCAACCATAACTGTAGATCTACCTATTTAGTATGAGTGACGGGATTCCAGATCTGAAAGCCATCAGTGGATAATTCCTCTTGCACGAGTCGACGTCTGATACACTGTCTCTCTCTCTTTGGAAGCCGGTTTTTGAGGTACACCTGCCCTAAAGCAACCGAAGTCGAGACTCATCGAATCGCGATTTCTCCTTCCACAAGTGTCGAAATACCGGGTCTACTGATCATTAAATTGGTTCCTGCTTTCAGTCGGGTTCTGCACTGACTATATTGAGGCTTTCCCACCGTGAGCAGTAGACTCCGCGGCCTCTCTGCCGAACGGCGGTTCCAACGTGGGTACATCATACCAAGTATATCGAGGTTTTCACTGCATGAACGTCAGGCTCTCGTGCCCATCAGCTGTAAGAGGAAGTCCCTGCATCGACTATGTGCTAATCATGCCTAGATTACTTAGCATGAGCATCATGCTTCTTCTCAGGCCAGAAATGTGACAAAAGTCTAGCTAGGAGTGATGAAAGCGGGCTCAAGACCGGGAACTTCCCAGCCCGAAGACATAGATATGAGCAAATATATATTCATATCGGCAAAACATAGGAACCCAGTGTCTTTCCCGTGTCTATTCCAACGTGTTTCCAACCAATGGAAACCACTGATTGAATCGTTTCTGTGGGTCATATTGTTTCTTCAACGCTTGCAACCTGACAAGACTGTCTCCGTACACATCCTCCAAAGGCTCATCTCCGTGCGCAAAGTTAATGTATCTGGGGTTATCGGGTTAGCCAGAGCTGACAAGGAACTCAGAGGCAACCGAGCTTCTGCTATCTGTCACTTACGTGCTATTACGGGCTCCGCCATTCGTGGAGCGCATCAGATCGCGCACACGGGATCCGAAAGCATTAGCTGCCGCATCGAGGCTGCTGTCAGCATACAACGGGATCGCGACAACATGGATTGGGATGTCACGAAAGGGGTAGGACGAGGTGGCGCCGCCCACCGCAACCGCTGTCTGCACGGGATAGTATTCGGCCAAGATGGTGGTATTGGCCGCCTGCGGATACTTGGCCACGAAGCTTTTGAATTCATTATATATGGCACGCCAGATTGTAGGGTTGAGACCTTGCCGGCCCAGCGACGCTCCGTACGCGGGTTTCCGTTCGCCCTTCACGCAGAAAGAGTTTGCGAAGTTGCCCCACTGGCTGTACGGGAGTTCGGTGGCTCCGTTGGAGGTTGGGTCTAGTTTCAGAATGGGGGCGAATGCTTCCTCGGCTGCGGAAGCGTTGCCGAGGAAGAATGGGATTGCAGAAATCCCGCTGCTGGAGAAGAGTAGGTCGATCTCCATGTGAGGCTGGAGATCCAAGTCATACATGGCCTGGATTAGCGCTTCAAGCTTGTCATCTGGAAACGTCAATGCGCCTTCCCATGCTATGTTTTGGGCCTGAGGGACTGGATATGCCTTGACAACGGCAGAAGTGACGATGCCGAAATTCGGTGCGGCGCCACGGATGGCGTACCAGAGGTCCGGGTTGTGGGTTTCGTCTACGTAGAGGTGATCGCCGGATGCTGATACAAGGTTGACGGAAACAATCTGATCGACGCCCGTGCCGTAGAGGCCCATCTCGCGGTTGATGCCTCCCCCGAGCGAAGCGCCAAGGAAACCAAGACAGGTACAAGTAGGATTGGCGAATCTTGTGTCGTTGGCGTAGGCTGCAAGGATCATATCATTTACGAGGGCGCCGCCTTGGATGGAAGCTCTTGTCTTGTTGGGGTTGAAACTGATCTGGTTCAATCCGGCGATGTTGATTAGAACGCCACAGTTGCCGAGGTGGAAAGTATCCGCCCAACCATTGCCGCGACTTTGTACGACGAAGGGTAGGCTCTTCCTGTTGCAGTATTGGACCTATTCGGAAAGCGTTAGTATCAGTCGCCCAACCTCTTTTGGTCCAGAACGCACAGTGGTAGCAACATCGCTCTCCGAAGCCACATTGACCACAAAGGCTGGGTCGGGAGCGCCGTACAGACTCCATCGGGGAGCTTAGATAGTGGTACTGCTGACGGAACTACCAGGCGATAATCTCCTTCCCAGCTGGCTCACCAAGACGCCGTACTCTGGGCACGTTGCCGTAGTATGTGCAAAGGGTGGAAGCAGCAGGGACAGTACCATATGCACGAATGCGAAAGTGAACATGCTGGCAGACGGCATAGGCGATATAATCACCAATCGAAAGAAGGAGAACAAATAGAGAAGCAAAAGTCTTCTGAGCAATTGCGCCGTCAGCTACACAGGTGCTCTTGTCTTTTTCGGAAGGGTGTCGAGAAGCCTGCTAGAGTTGCAGTTTTCAAGGCCGCCATAGGAATCTACTCATTTTATATTCAGAGCCTGGTGCGCGAAAAAGAAAGACCCACTTGGATGAATTCCCGGCCGGAACAAGTAGTAATTAGCGACTTCCACCATCGAGTGCGATGATATCATCGCCTTTAACCTTGTGCTACACGCACTCAAAAGAAGGCAACCACTCCCACACGCGGGGACGATCTCCTGGGTCGGCAAAACCAGCCAAAACAAGGCACCCGGAACGAGTATTCCAACACCGAAGGATGCTTGATCGTCGATCCTACGCTCACCGTCGACCTCGAAACATCAACTTCAAGTGCTTGCCCTTGCCGCTTAGCCGCTAAGAAACGATACGGTCGTCAGAGTAGTGGAAAGCGCATTGATCGTTCACAATGAAGATTAGAGAAGTCGACTTGCTTACCACACTTCTTTGACTAGATCTCATCTGTAAGCAAGTGTACGCAAATCTCGGAGGAGAGGACTAAACCGGGTCGTTCCGCAAAAGGTAAAATAGGACTTTTGATAGGCTCTGGAGTTGGTCCATTGGACGTGCTGAGGCTTGTACCACTTTGTCAGTAGTCAATAACTTACCACTCTCCTTGCTTGTACAATTCGCAAGTAGCTCATGATGGTCACCACTATGAGAGTATATGTCTGACTTGGATAGTGAATGCCTTTTGCAATGGGTATGCAACGGTATCTATGATACGTTACAAGCTTGGGAGCTGAACGCGTATATCGCACAGGAGTTCCTTAGTAAAGCAGCCATCGGGATCCCAATGTTGCTTCAATTCTCTCAGCCTTCTGACCGCTGCAGCGTCTTTGTACCTATATTCGATGGGATCATCACGGCTTGTGTTGGTATGAGCGATGAAGGCATCCTCCTTAGTACCCGAACGCATTATTGCTTGCGCCCTTTGGTCGAACTCCCGGACTTTCTCGTGTAGACTAGGATCGGTGTACCAGGTGAAGATGTTGCTACGCAAAGCCCCCAATGTAAGCAGGAAATCTACCAAATGGATCATAATTGCCATGGTTAACTCACAGCCATACATCAATATCCTTAAGACCGAAAGCTGTCTCCGTCTGCCTTGGCCCTTTGCTAGGGGTCGGCGTGTGCCATTCGATGGTGAAGACCGAACGCTCGGTTCCCGGAACCGTTTCGAGTAGTTCTTGATGGAGCTCGACAAGCTTACCAAAGTTCTCCGGATTGATCGACCGCAACCCCGTCTGACTGAAACGCTTGAAGTCTCCTTTTGAGCACATCCAGCCCAGGTGATCGCTATGTTTGTCGAATGTGGATGGCTGATGGTTGTGTTGCAAAGGACCCATGTCTATCAACGGCTTGAATGTCGCTTGCAGCTCAGGTCCTGTGCCAAAATACTGCGGGGCTACCATGAGTACTCGACCTTGAGATGGGTCTTTCATGGCCATGAAATGTCCTGCGGAGGCATGGTCGTTTGTGCAGACAACATCCTTAAGTACCTGACATACTTCGGAAGCGCGTTCGGGGGGATAATAGATCATGCCGAGCTGACGCTCGCCGTTGGGGCCTATTAGCGAAGGATCGTATGTACGTAGGATTAGCTCGGTAACGACGCCAAAGAATTGCCCTGCTCCGCGAATCGCCCACAAAAGATCTTTATTATGAGTCTCGGAGGCCACGATCACATCGCCGCTGGCTACGACGATCCGTGCCGAGAGAATGTTCTCGCATGCGTAGCCTATGAGGGGACCGTAGGAGCTTATGCCTCCCCCAATCATGTATGGGATCGCACCGACGGTATTGCCATTTGCAACGGCTAGAAATCGGTCAGTGATATGATGGCCCGCCATGACTCCCGCTCGTACTTGTAAATTGGCCCTTCTCGCTCAGAGCTAGTTGCAGCTCCTTCATCAGAACCCCTCCACGGACTGCTACTGTGCGCTGGCTCGGGTCAACGCTTATCTCTTTGTACTGAGACAAGTCAATAATCATGCCATTCTCGACGGTAGACCAAGTGCTGTGGCCTCCAGCAGCAGGCACGAAGGGGATGTTTGCTGCATGAGCTTCTTCGACCTGAAAGCCGAAGGAACGGAGTGTCAGTACTTGTGGATTCACAGTAAGGGCAGAGCTTGAGAGAAGTAGCTAACCAGTACTGCAACATCATGTTCGCTGGTCGGCTGTACAATCACGGCAGGTGTTTTGCGATCAATATCAGTCCATCTCTCATGGGCAGCTGGAAATCTGGGATCGTCCTGAGTCAAAATCGCTGAGTTGGTCGAGATCCTGTAGCGTAGATTTTGAATGAAGTCCTCCATTTTAGTTTAGGATATTAGGATAGACAGCAGCAGGGTCATAAACTGTCTCTAGATATGTATATCTTATGCCGCGACAAGGACTGGGACATATGGACTTGACACGCTAAGAACAGGTAAGAACAGATGGGATAAGGTGGAGGAGCTGAGTAGCCTTGCCGTCTGAAGAAGGGCAAAAATCCGAACTAAGAGAGACTAGAGTATCCATGGCGACTATCATGCGTCAATAAACTCTGATAGGTGTATCGAGATTGTGACATGCAGAACCTGTCCCACATCCACAGGTTTCATCGGGGCAGTCCTATTTCGTATTTCCGGCAGTCCTACTTAGCCACATCACCTCTTATTGCGCAACCCACCTAGTAGACACTATACCTAATAAGAAACACCCCGTCGCCGTCATTATCAATTGTGTATAGCCTTATTGACGGTATTTCAGATAAAGTTTTCAATTCAATGTATAATTGGCACCTTTGTCGATTCGATACATTGATACTATTGTGTTCTTTATTATCTCTTTTTATCTATATCTTTATCTATTATTAACATTATTACTACTATCTCTATTAGTCTACATGTGATGCGATTCTCGCACTGTAAAGAAGAACCTAATATAATAGAAAAAATTGATTCTCTATCTAGAAGGGAAATCTCCTCTTTACATACAAGAGACTAGTTTTGATTAGAATTTCTATCTAAGACAAGAAATAAGACAGAAAAGATCTAAGACAAAAAAGATCTTAAGTTGCGAGAAAAAATATACAAAAAATTGTAATAGTTTTCTTATACTTTTTTTGTAAGTTACAACTCTCGATAGCAGTTCTACAACAAGAAAATCTTTGTTTTCGAGATATTATTTTCGACAACAATTCTTTTTTGTAGTAGTGTATAACAATTAAAGCAAGAATCGAAATCTTATAATAATACATTATTAGTAGACTGATCGCCGGGCTAGGTTTCGGTACTAACATTCTAGCCCAACCTAGATACTTGGTACCAACCTCTTGACTCGACTTGAAATTAACCCTAGGTTAACGATTTCTTGACTCGACTCGATCGACTCGCCAAGCAATCGAAAATGACGTCAAAATGCCAAGATTTTCTATTTTTAAAAAAATTCGCGTTATTTGAATTACTAAAAATAGTTTAAAAATAATAAC